>Ga0075158_10001362_pt1 | contig 18481 bp, 11 predicted proteins | sample JI91814BDNA_FD_70968 | JGI IMG/M metagenome (GOLD analysis project Ga0075158, IMG submission 70968) | Wastewater effluent complex algal communities from Wisconsin, to seasonally profile nutrient transformation and Carbon sequestration -... | ecosystem: Engineered > WWTP > Effluent > Algae... | reverse complement strand
GCGCCCCGGGTGCGCCGGGTGGTCCTCGGCTCGTGGCGCCGGGTGGTGGACGATCTCGACCAGCTCGGGCGAGTGCTAGCGCGGATCGCCGCCGGCTCAGGGAACCCTCCGCTGGTCAGCGGCGCCCGCGAGCTGGCTGCCGACCTCGACGACGCCGTGGCCGGCTTGCTGCCCAGCGCACCATCCGGCACGGAGGCCGCGGCCAACCCCGAGTTGCTCCTCATTCTCGACCGGGGGCTCGAGGCCGCTCCATGGGTGGCCCTGCCCAGCCTCTGGGGACGACCGGTCACCGTGACCTCGCTGGCGGTGACACGAGCTGAGCCGGGCTCCGGCCACCGCGCCCAGGAGTCGGGCGTCACCATCGCCACCGGACCGCGTCTGACCCACGGACACGCCGAAGCCGAGGAGGTCGCGGCCGTCTGGGGCAGCGCGCGCCAGGTGGTGAGCGCGCCCAGCCTGCTCGCCGCCCTGGCCACGGATACCGTCGTCCACATCGCCGCCCACGCCACCTTCCGGTGGGACAACGCACTCCAATCGGTCGTCCACCTAGCCGACGGGCCGCTGGCGCTGGGCGAGGTGGTCGACGTCGCTCGCGCTCGTTCGGCTGCCGGCGATCCCATCCGGCTGGTCTACTTCGCCGCCTGCTCGCTGGCGAGCGCGCCCGTCGATCTTGCGCTGCCCGGTGCGGTCACCACGCTCACCGAGCACGGCGTGGCGTCGGTCATCGCGTCGTCAATCCCGTTGCCGGACGCGCAGAGCCGATGGATCGCGCATACCGTCCACGCCGCCGTATGCCGCGGCGACACCCCCGCCGCCGGCCTCGCTCAGGCGCGGGCGCAGGTGGATCCGGGCGATCCTGACCAGGCCGTCGCGTGGGCCGCGCTCGCGTGCCTGAGCGCACATACGGCCCTGCCCTGAGCCATCGCTATGGGGGTGGTCAGCGGGCGATGCGCGTGAGGAACTCGGCCACCAAAGGCGCGGCGACGCGTCCGCCGCTGGTGCCGTCGGCGACGAAGGCCGCGACGGCGAGGTCACCGTGGATCGCGATGACCCAGGCCCGGGTGCGCGGCGGGTCGTCGGTGCCGTATTCGGCGGTGCCGGTCTTGGCGAGCACGGGTTCGCCAGGCACGCCAGCCAGCCCGGTCCCGGAGCCAGCGGTCACCACCTGACGCATCATCGCCCGCAAGGCCTCCGCTTCACTGCCCGTGAGCGGCGCGTCGACCGCTCTCGAGGACTTGGCTCGGTCGAGCACCAGCACCGGCGAGACGGCCGCACCCTTGGCGATGCTCGCGGCTGCCGTGGCCATCGCGAGCGGCGAGGCCAGGACCGTCCCCTGTCCGATCATGGCCGCAGCCCGGTCCACGCCCGCCGGCGGCGAGGGCACCGTCGCCATCGTGGCCGGTATGCCGAGGTTCGGCTCCGTGGTCATCCCCAGGGCCGCGGCGGCCGACGCGAGTGCGCCCTCCGAGAGCCGCGACTGCTCGCCGACGAAGGCGGTATTGCACGACTGTGCGAGCGCCTCGCGCAGGGGAATCTGCCCGAGCGAGGTTGCCGGATAGTCGGCGTAGTTGTGGAAGAGCCGCCCGTCGACGCTGATGCTCGCCGCGCAGTCGACCGACGAGTCTGGCGAGACGCCCGCACGCATCAACGCCAGAGCAGAGACGGTCTTGAAGGTCGAACCCGGCGCATACTCGCCCAGCGTGGCAGTCGAATAGCCTTCTCCCCCAGGGCCGCTCGCGATCGCTAACAGGTGTCCGTCGGACGGTCGGATCGCCACCAGCGCGCTCGCCGGCTCGACATGGGCCAGCACCGCGTCGGCGGCCGCCTGTATCTTCTCGTTCAAGGTCACGCGGACGGGAGCCCCCGTCACTGGCTGAACCTTGAACAACTGCCGGGTCTTCCAGGTGGTCTGGTCGACGGCCTCGACCACGAAGCCCGACCGGCCAAACAACTGCTCGTCGTAGGCCGCCTGCAGACCACTCAGCCCCACCACATCGCCGACTCGCACCCGACCGCCGGACTTCTCGATCACCTCGGCGGTGGCCTGCCCGGCGACCCCGAACACTGGTCTCGCGAAGCTCGCCGACGGCGCGAGCGGGAGGGTGTCCGCGACCAGCCGCAGTCCGGGCACCCGCTCAGCCGCCTGCGAGATGGCGATCGCCTCGGGCGACTGCGCGCGGTAGACGATCGCCTCCACGAAGGCCTGCGGACCGGCGGCACGCACCCGACCGGCATACGTCCCGGGGTTGACGTCAACCAGCGCGGCGAGCGTGCGGGCGGCGCTGTCGGCGATCCCGTCGTCCGTCAGGCGCGACCGGTCCAGCCCGACGCGCACGACCGGCCGCTCCATCACCAAAGGCTTGCCACTGTCGCCGAGGATCTCGCCGCGTTCGGCAGTCAGCCGGGCTGCCCGCAGCCCCTCGCTCGTGCGCAGACCGGGAGCCACCACCTCGTCCGACCACTGCGCAACCCACCCGTTGCCCGTATGCCGTGCCCGAACCTGCGTCGCATACGTCCAGGCGGGCTGCCCCGCGTGGAACGTCCAGGTCTGCTCCAGCCGGGCCGTCCCGCTCTCGCCGTCGGCGTCGAGCCGGACGTCGCGCACGGTCACGGCCGGGCGCACCTCGCCCATGCCGCGATAGATCACCGCGAGCCGCTTCTCGGCGCCCGCCCGGTCCGTGACGTCGATGGCGTCCGGCAATGTGCCCGTATGCAGTCCGCTCGCCACCTGCTGCGCGACCCGTTCGACCCCGGCCAGCGCCTGGCGTCGCTCGTGCGCCTGCCAGCCGAACCACCCCGCTAAGCCCCCGGCGATCAGCAGCGGGATGAGCGCCACTACCAGCCTCGCGGCCCTGCGCTTCGTGATCCCCACGGTGCCATCCTCCCCCGACTCGCGCGGGTGCCCCCGGCTGGGCATCCGGCGGTGACTTAGCGCAGGTTGGGTGACGTCGAGCAGGGTCTACCCTGCTGGAGGTCACCTAAACGCTGCTAGCAGGGGTTAGGCCGAGTGGAGAAGGTTAGGTCGAGTGGAGAAGACGGGACTCGAACCCGCAACCCCCGCCTTGCAAAAGCGGTGCGCTACCAATTGCGCCACTTCCCCGTATGCCGTTGTCCCGGCCCCAGCGAGGGGCCAGGTCACGATCAGCCCGCCGCCGGCGCAGCCGGGGTGGCAGGCTCCGACGTCGAGGGCCCGGTGGCCTCGGCCCAGAGGTCCTTGTCGGACTTCGACTTGTCGATATTCTTCTTCAGGATGCTCGCGCCGAGCGCGGTCGCGACGACCAGCAGCAGCTTCTTCATGGTCTTCCCCTTCAACCAGGCGCGAGCCCGGGCGGGTCCCGGGACCGCGGGAGGTGGGCCTAACAGGACTTGAACCTGTGACCTCTTCCTTATCAGGGAAGCGCTCTAACCGTCTGAGCTATAGGCCCGCTTGCCGCGCCGCGACAGCACGCGAGCGCCGCACGAGATTACCCCACGCGGGGCACCCCGACCAAAACGACGTCAGTCGTCGGTCAGCGTCAACTGCGCGCCGCCGACCAGCGAGGCGCAGATGTTGTAGAGGAAGGCCCCGAGCGTCGAGAAGGCGGTGATCAGCAGGACGTTGACCACACCGAGCAGCACCGAGAGCGACACGACCCGGCCGAAGCCGAGGATGTTGAGGATGTTGAACTCGGTGTTGGAGTCGCCGATGATCTTCGCCGCCATCGCGTTGATCTGGTCGAAGACGCCCATGCCGGACAGGAGCATCCACAAGACCGCGATCATCACGACAGTGGCAACGCCGAGCCCGACGGCGACGAGGAAGGCGACCTTCATCGCCGACCACGGGTCAATCCGCGAGACGGTCAGCCGCACCCGCCGGGCGGCCGGACGCGGAGTTGTCGTCGTCGTCACCGGAGTCGGGGCGGCGGGCCGCTTCGCCACCTTGGCGGCGGGTCCGCTCGAAGTCACTCTCGACCTCCGGTCTCGTCACTGTCACCGATCGCGGCGTCCCCGTCTTCGGCCGGCGCACTCACGCCGTTCTCGTCAGAAGGTACCCCTTCCGCCTCCGAATCCACACGGTCAGTGCCCTCGGCGGCGTTCGTGGCGCCCGCCGAATCTCCTTCTGCCGAGTCGACTTCCTCCTCGGTGGCTCGCTCGACGCCCCGGGCGACCGCGACGATGGCATCGCCGGCGCGCGGCGTCGCGAACGAGACACCCATGGTGTTGCGCCCGGTCAGCCGTACCTCGTCGACCCGGGAGCGGACGATATTGCCCTTCTCCATGACGACGAGCACCTCATCCTCCGGTTCGACGGTCAGCGCCCCCACGATGTCGCCACCGCGCTCGCTGAGCTTCGCGACGGCCACGCCGAGAATGCCGCGTCCCTTGGCCGACCACTGCGATGCCTTGGAACGCTTGGCCAGCCCCGACTCGAAGACGACGAAGACGTCGGGATCACTCCCCGCCGGTATGACGCTCATCGACAACAACGCATCGTCGCCTCGGAACTTCATCCCGGTCACGCCCGAGGTGGGCCGCCCCATCGGCCGCAGCTGGGTGTCATTGGCGCTAAAGCGCGCCGACTGCCCCTTGCGGGAGACGAGCAGCAGGTCGTCGGTGTCGGAGACCAGCTCCGCACCGACGAGCTCGTCGCCGGGACGCAAGTTGATCGCAATCACGCCACCGCTGCGCGGGGAGTCGTATTCGGCGAGCCGGGTCTTCTTCACCAGGCCCGACTTGGTCGCCAGCACCAGATACGGCGCGGCGGCATAGTCGCGGATCGCGAGGACCTCGGCGATGGTCTCCTCAGGCTGGAAGGCAAGCAGGTTGGCCACATGCTGGCCTTTGGCGTCGCGCCCGGCGTCGGGCAACTCATACGCCTTGGCCCGATAGACCCGCCCAAGGTTGGTGAAGAAGAGCAGCCAGTGGTGCGATGTCGTGGTGAAGAAGTGCGAGACGACGTCCTCGCCGCGCAGCTGCGCCCCACGCACGCCCTTGCCGCCGCGGCGCTGCGAACGGTATTCGGTGACCTTGGTGCGCTTGGCATAGCCGCCGCGGGTGATGGTGACGACGACGTCCTCTTCGGGGATGAGGTCTTCGATGTTCATATCGCCGTCGAAGGGCACGATCGTGGTGCGCCGCTCGTCGCCGAAGCGCTTGACGATCTCGGCGAGCTCGTCGGAGACGATGGTGCGCTGCCGGCCCGGCTTGGCCAGGATGTCCTGGTAGTCCAGGATCTCGGCCTCGATCTCGTCGTGCTGCTCGATGATCTTGGCGCGCTCCAACGCCGCAAGCCGGCGCAGCGGCATGTCGAGGATGGCATTGGCCTGGTCCTCGTCGATGTCGAGCAGCGCGATCAGGCCCGCGCGGGCCTCATCGACGGTGCGCGAGGCGCGGATCAAGGCGATGACCTCATCGAGCCGGTCGAGCGCCTTGAGCAGACCACGCAGAATGTGGATGGCCGCTTCGGCCTTTTTGAGGCGGAACGCCGTGCGCCGCTGGATGACGTCGATCTGGTGATCGACCCAATAGCGGATGAAGGCGTCGATCGGCAGCGTGCGCGGGACGCCGTCGACAAGCGCGAGCATGTTCGCGCCGAAGGTCGTCTGCAACTGGGTGTGCTTGTAGAGGTTGTTGAGCACCACCTTGGCGACGGCGTCGCGCTTGAGCACGATGACCAGCCGCTGGCCGGTGCGCCCGGACGTCTCGTCGCGGATGTCGGCGATGCCGTGCAGCCGCCCGTCCTTGACCTGCTCAGCGATCTTCTGGGCCAGTGAGTCCGGGTTGACTTGGTAGGGCAACTCGGTGACGACCAGGCAGGTGCGGCCCTGGATCTCCTCGACCGCGACGACCGCCCGCATCGAGATCAAGCCGCGGCCGGTGCGGTAGGCCTCCTCGATTCCCTTGCGCCCCATGATCAGGGCGCCGGTCGGGAAGTCGGGGCCGCTGATGCGCTCCATGACCGCGGTGAGGGCCTCCTCGCGGGTCGCATCGGGGTGATGGAGCACCCACTGCGCGGCGTCGGCGACCTCGGTCAGGTTGTGCGGCGGGATCTGGGTGGCCATGCCGACGGCGATACCGGCGGAGCCGTTGACCAACAGGTTGGGGAAGCGGGCCGGCAGGACCGAGGGCTCCGACTCCTTGCCGTCGTAGTTCGGTCCGAAGGCGACGGTGTCCTGGTCGATGTCGCGCACCATCTCCACCGACAGGGGCGCCATTTTGCACTCGGTGTATCGCGGTGCAGCCGCCCCGTCATTGCCGGGCGAGCCGAAGTTGCCCTGCCCCGACACCAGCGGATACCGCATCGACCAGTCCTGGACCAGTCGCACGAGGGTGTCGTAGATCGCGGAGTCCCCATGGGGGTGGTACTTGCCCATGACGTCACCGACGACGCGGCTGCACTTGTTGAAGCCGCGGTCGGGGCGGTAGCCGCCGTCCCACATCGCGTAGATGATCCGGCGGTGCACGGGCTTCAAGCCGTCGCGGACGTCGGGGAGCGCCCGGGCGACGATGACCGACATGGCGTACTCGATGTACGAGCGCTGCATCTCGGTGTTGAGGTCGATGGGCTCGACCGCGTCGGCGCCCTCGGGGGGAAGCTCAGTCATACGAAATCGCTCCGTCAGAAAGGGATTCAGATATCCAGAAAGCGGACGTCGCGCGCATTGCGCTGGATGAAGCTGCGGCGCGACTCGACGTCCTCACCCATCAGGATCGAGAAGATCTCGTCGGCGGCTGCGGCATTCTCCAGGGTGACCTGGAGCAGCGTGCGCTCGGTGGGGTCCATGGTCGTCACGCGCAACTCGTCGTAGTCCATCTCGCCGAGACCCTTGTAGCGCTGCACCGGGTTGTCCTTCGGCAACCGCCACCCCAGAGCCTGCCCGTCGGCGAGCAGCGCATCGCGCTCGCGGTCGGTGAAAGCGAACTGGTGGTCATGGTTGGTCCAGCGCAGGCGATACAGCGGCGGCTGGGCAAGGTAGACATAACCGGCCTCGATCAGCGGCTGCATGAACCGGAAGAGCAGCGTCAGCAGCAGTGTCCGGATGTGCATGCCGTCGACATCGGCGTCGGCCATCAGCACGATCTTGTGATAGCGCGCCTTCTCGATGTCGAAGTCCTCGCCGATCCCGGTGCCGAAGGCGGAGATCAGCGCCTGGACCTCGGTGTTGGCGAGGATCTTGTCGATCCGGGCCTTCTCGACGTTGAGGATCTTGCCGCGGATGGGCAGGATTGCCTGGTTATAGGGGTTGCGCCCGCGCACGGCCGACCCGCCGGCGGAGTCACCCTCGACGATGAAGACCTCCGAGATCGCCGGATCCTTCGCCTGGCAGTCGCGCAGCTTGCCCGGCAGGCCTCCCGACTCCAGCACCCGCTTGCGAGTCGCCTCGCGGGCGCGCCGGGCGGCCACGCGGGCGGCTGCGGCCTGGACGGCCTTGCGGACGATGTCCTTGCCGGCGTTGGGATTGCGCTCGAGCCAGGCGCCGAACTCATCGGTCATGGCCCGTTGCACGAATCCTTTGACCTCGGAGTTGCCGAGCTTGGTCTTGGTCTGGCCCTCGAACTGCGGCTCGCCGAGCTTGACCGAGATAACGGCGGTCAGACCTTCACGCACGTCGTCCCCGGTGAGGTTCTCGTCCTTCTCTTTCAGCAAGTTCTGCCGCCGGGCGAAGTCGTTGACCAGCTTGGTCAAGGCCGCCCGGAAACCCTCCTCGTGCGTGCCTCCCTCGTGCGTGTTGATGGTGTTGGCATACGTATGGACGCTCTCGCTGTAGGCGGTCGTCCACTGCATCGCCAACTCCAGCGAGAGGCTGCGCTCGACGTCCTCGACCTCGATCGCGATGATCTCGGGGTTGACCGGCTCGGCCTTCTTGGACGAGACCAGGTGAGTGACATAGTCGACCAGGCCGTTGTCGTAGCGGTAGCTGACTTTCTTGGCCTTGATCGTCTTTGTCTCGCCGGTCTCGTCCTGCGCCTCGGAGTCGACGACGTCCTGGACGTCGTCGTCGAGATTGTCTAGGTCGACCTCGTCGGTGACGGCGTCCTCGGGGATGCGTTCGTCGACGAGGTTGATCTGCAGACCCTTGTTGAGGAAGGCGTACTGCTGAAAGCGCGCGCGGATCGTCTCGTAGTCGTAGTGCGTGGTCTCGAAGATGTCGTCATTGGCCCAGAAGGTGATGGTGGTGCCGGTGGCGTCCGTCTCCTCCATCTGGGTCAGCGGGCCGGTGGGCACGCCGTGATCGAAGCTCATCCGGAAGGCGTGACCCTTCTGCCGCACGGCCACGTCCATCCGGCGCGAGAGCGCGTTGACGACGGACGAGCCGACACCGTGCAGGCCACCGGAGACCTTGTAGCCGCCGCCGCCGAACTTGCCGCCGGCGTGCAACTGGGTCAGCACCAGCTCGACCGCACTGACTCCCTCGGTCGGGTGGATGTCGGTGGGGATGCCACGGCCGTTGTCCTTGACGCGCACGGCGCCCTCGGCCATGAGGGTCACATCGATGGTGTCGGCATACCCGGCGAGCGACTCATCGACCGCGTTGTCGACGATCTCCCAGACCAGGTGGTGCAGGCCGCGCTCACCGGTCGAGCCGATATACATGCCCGGGCGCTTGCGGACGGCCTCGAGGCCCTCCAAGACGGTGATGGCGCTCGCGTCATACGCGACGGCGTCGGCGACCGTCGCGGGCGCAGGGGTGACGTCGGGGCTGTCGGCCACGGTGCTCCTCGGTGATGACGTGACGATCAACCGCCGCCCGTGGCGGTGGTGATCAGGCAACGCTCAATCTTACCTGTCAGGCACCGACAACCATGCATTCCCCGGCCCGTGGGGGCCGATTTCGCGCGATCTCCCCCCCGGTTCGGAGGGGGATCAAGCACCAACGGGTAACAGCGGCCGTATGACGCTTCCAGCCGACCCCGCCGCGTCGCCGTCCGCCGGCCTCGGGGACGGACGATCACGCAGGACCTCCCGTCAGACCACGACTCTAGGATCGACCTGTGAGGGCGACCGCAGAGAGCCGATGGCCGGGTCGTGCCGCAAACCTCGGAGGCTCAGCGTGTGCGGGATGCCTTGGAGATGCATGAGTTCGGCGACGAGATATTCCGCCAGCGGATTCGCCGGGAGCAACCAAGCGTGGACGAAGCGCAGGTGAGCGCGTTGACGCTGGCCTGGCTGATCGCGGCGCCTGGCCCCGACCGGCTCCGTGCTGCCCTCGGAGACCGGGCCTGGTGCAGGCTCTCGACGGTCAGGCCCATCCCCGATCCGTTCGACCTGGCAATCGATCCCCGCGTTGCGTCACCTGCCGGGCGCAAGCGGTTTCGATTCGACAGAATGGACCAGTGAGCGAGCCGGCGGCAGGGACGGGTGAAGCATTGCGTCGTGGCACCCTGGCACCTCCGCCCCGGACCTTGGTCGACATCTTCCGTGCCACCGTGCGGCGCTGCCCGGACGAGCCGGCGCTGGACAATGGCGCCGAAGTCCTGACCTATGCCGAGTTCGACGACGCCGCGAGCGAGGTCGCTGAGGCGCTGGCCGCCGCCGGCGTCGGGCCCGGCGACAAAGTCGGCGTGCGGATCGCTTCCGGCACCACCGATCTGTATGTCGCGATCATGGGCATCCTGCTCGCCGGCGCGGCCTATGTCCCCGTGGACGCAGACGACCCGGATGAGCGCGCCCGCACGGTCTTCGAGGAAGCGGCAGTCGCGGCGGTCGTCGGCGACGGGCTGACGATCACCGTGCCGCGGGCGCGGTCCGCCCGGGAACCGGAAGGTCCCTCGGTCGCCGACGACGCGTGGGTGATTTTCACTTCTGGGTCCACGGGGAAACCGAAGGGCGTTGCGGTGACCCATCGCAGTGCGGCGGCATTCGTCGACGCCGAGTCGCGGATGTTCTTGCAGGAGAACCCGATCGCTCCCGGAGATCGGGTGATGGCCGGGCTCTCGGTCGCCTTCGACGCCAGTTGCGAGGAGATGTGGCTCGCTTGGCGGTATGGCGCGTGCCTGGTCCCGGCGCCGCGCTCGCTGGTCCGCTCGGGGATGGATTTGGCACCCTGGCTGACCGCGAACCGGATCACCATCGTCTCGACGGTGCCGACGCTGGTGGCGTTGTGGCCGATCGAGGCGCTGGCCAAGGTGCGCCTCGTGATTCTCGGCGGCGAGGCGCTGCCGCCGGAGCTGAACGCCCGCCTCGTGCGCCTCGGCCGCGAGGTCTGGAACACCTACGGCCCCACCGAGGCGACGGTCGTCGCGTGCGGTGCCCGGATGACCGGGGAGCCGCCGGTGCGCATCGGGCTGCCGCTGGACGGCTGGGATCTGGCGGTGGTCGACGGCGCGGGGCAGGAAGTCCCGGCCGGCGAGAGCGGCGAGTTGATCATCGGCGGGGTCGGGCTGGCGCGCTATCTCGACCCGGTCAAGGACGCCGAGGTGTATGCCGCCATGCCCTCCCTGGGCTGGGAACGCGCCTATCGCTCGGGCGACCTCGTCGTCCACGACCCCGAGGGCCTGCGCTTCCTCGGCCGGGCCGACGACCAGGTCAAGGTCGGCGGGCGGCGCATCGAACTCGGCGAGATCGACTCGGCACTGCTCGCCCTGCCCGGGGTGTCCGCCGCCGCGGTCGCGGTGCGCGCCACGGCGAGCGGTTCGAAGATCCTCGTCGGCTATGTGACCGTCGACGAGGCCTTCGATGCGCGGGCCGCGATGGCGCACCTGCGCGCCACCATGCCGGCGGCGCTGGTGCCTCGCCTGGCTCCGGTGGCCAGCCTGCCGACCCGCATCAGCGGCAAGATCGACCGCGACGCCCTGCCCTGGCCGTTGCCAACCGTCGGGCGGTCCGACGGGGCGAGTGGCCTGCGCCTGGACGGCACCCAGGAGCGCATCCGGGGGCTCTGGGAGCAGATCATCGGGGCCGCACCCGAGCGCCATGACGACGACTTCTTCGATCTCGGTGGCGGCAGCCTGATGGCCGCCCAGATGGTCGCCCGGCTGCGCGAGACGCACCCGGAGATCACGATCGCCGACATCTATGACCACCCCACGCTGGCCGCCCTGGCCGCGCATCTGGACGAGATGGCGATCCCGACCTCCCGGCTGAACAAGAACGTCCGGCCGGTCGAGCGCAAGACCCAGGCCGGCCAGGTGGCCGCCCACCTGCCCTTGACCACGATCCGCGGGCTGCGCTGGCTGACCTATGTCGCCATCGCGACCAATCTGCTCGCCGCGGGCGGCCCGCTGGCCAGGGTCACGCCGGGCGGTGCCGGCCTGCCGTGGGCGCACCCGGTCAGCTGGTGGTGGCCGCTGGTGGGGGCGCTCGTGCTGATCACACCGGTCGGCCGGATGCTCCTCGCCGCCGCCGGTGCGCGCGTGATCCTCGCCGGGATCACGCCGGGCGACTACCCACGCGGCGGCCGGGTCAATATGCGCGTCTGGCTCGCCGAACGCTGGGTCGATGAGGTCGGCGCAACCTCGAGCGCCGGTGCCGTGCTGCTGCGCTGGTATGCCCGCCTGCTCGGCGCCGATATCGGCCGCGATGTCGACCTGCACGCGCTGCCGCCGGTCACGGGCATGCTGCGCATCGGGGACGGAGCCAGCATCGAACCCGAGGTCGATCTGACCGGCCACTGGCTCGACGGGGACCGCCTCAAGATCGGCCCGGTCCGCATCGGACGCGACGCCCGCGTTGGCGCCCGGTCGACTTTGTGCCCGGGCGCCGACATCGGGGACGGTGCCGAGGTCCTCGCGGGATCGGCAGTCTTCGGGCAGGTACCCGCCGGTGAGCGCTGGTCCGGCTCCCCGGCCCGCTCGACCGGCCAGCCCGCCGCCGCGTGGTGGTCCGCGACGCCGCCCGTCGACGCCACCGGGCGCCGGCTCAACAAGCCGCGCTGGGTGCTCGCGTATGCCGCCTCCTCCCTCGTCATCGCCGGCCTGCCGATGCTGGCGATCGCGGCCGGCGCGCTGACCGCGTGGCCGGCCGTGCGGCATACGGGCTCGGCGGGGGCTGCCCTCGCCGCGGCGGCGTGGTGGCTGCCGGTCGGGACGCTGACGGGTTTTGTCACTCTGGCGTTGATGATCCTCCTTCTCGTGCGGCTGCTGGGCTGGGGGCTGACCCCGGGCACCCATCCCGTGGAGGGCCGCCAGGCCTGGCAGGCCTGGTCGACGATCCGCCTCCTCGACGAGGCACGGACCTGGTTGTTCCCGTTGTACTCGAGCGCACTGACACCCCCCTGGCTGCGGGCCCTCGGCGCCCGGCTCGGCCCGGACGTCGAGGCGTCCACGGTGCTGCTCATTCCCAAGCTGACGACCGTCGGTCAAGGCGCCTTCCTCGCCGACGACACCCTCATCGGCGGATATGAACTCGGCGGCGGTTGGCTACGGGTGGACGAGGTCAAGGTCGGCAAGCACGCCTTCGTCGGCAACTCCGGCATGGCTGCCCCCGGCCGCAAGGTGCCCAAGGCCGGCCTGGTCGCCGTCCTGTCCGCCGCCCCCCGCAAGCGCGAGGCGAAGGCCGGCACGTCCTGGGTCGGCTCACCACCGGAGCAACTGCGCCGCGCCCCGGGCGAGGTCGACCAGCAGCGCACCTTCCACCCGCCGACCCACCTGCGGGTGGCGCGCGCCCTGGTAGAGGCTTGCCGTTTCATCCCGCAATGCCTCGCCGTGGCCCTCGCCCTGGTGACGGTCGCCGCGCTCTGGGCGCTGACGGGCAAGGGCTGGCCACTCGCCGCTGCCCTCTCAGGCGTGGTTCTCATGACCGCCGGCGCAATCGCCGCCGCCCTGACAACCGCTGCCAAATGGCTGCTCGTGGGCAAGGTCCGGCCCGGCGATCACCCGCTGTGGAGTTCTTTCGTCTGGCGCAATGAACTCGCCGACACCTTCACCGAGGTGATTGCCGCGCCCTGGTTCGCCAGGGCGACGACCGGCACGCCGGTGCTCAACCTCTGGTTGCGCACCCTCGGCGCCCGGGTCGGCGCCGGCGTGTGGTGCGAGACCTACTGGCTGCCCGAGCCCGATCTGATCGACCTGCGCGATGGCGCGACGGTCGGGCAGGGCTGCGTAGTGCAGACGCACCTCTTTCACGACCGGGTGCTCAGCCTCGACACCGTCACCCTGCGCGCCGGCTCGACCCTCGGCCCAAATAGCGTCGTCCTGCCGGCCGCCACCCTGGGACGGCACGCGACCATCGGGCCGGCCTCGCTGGTGATGCGCGGGGAGTCAGTGCCGGACAAGTCGCGGTGGATCGGCAACCCGATCAGCCCCTGGAGCCAGGAGCACGACCACATCGGCGAACTCGCCGCGATCTTGGCCGAGCCCGACATCCCCACACGCCCCGGGCACTGATCACCGCGACCCATGAGCGAAAATCCCCTCGTGCCCCACCCGCCCCTGCCCGCCCCGGACAGCTATCTGCCCACCCACGGCGACGTCCGCTTCGCAGCCCGGCACTACGGCCTGACCCTCGACTACAAGGTCGCGACCAATCACCTCGTCGGCACGGCGGTCATCACCGCCGAGGCCCTGACCGACCTGAACGAGATCGCCCTCGACCTCTACAACCTCCACGTCTCGCGCGTCCGGGTCGGCGGCAGGCCGGTCAAATTCGCCCAGCGCGGCAGTCGGCTGATCGTCCGCACCAGCCAGCAGCACGGCGCCCGCTTCGAGATCGACGTGGCGTATGCCGGCAAGCCCCGCCCGATGCCCGGCGCGCACGGACGCGCCGGCTGGGAGGAACTCACCGATGGCGTCCTCGTCGGCTCCCAGCCGCACGGCGCGCCATCCTGGTTTCCGTGCAACGACCGGCCTAGCAACAAGGCCCCCTTCGCGATCACCGTCACGACCGAGGCCGGCTACCACGTCGCCGCGGGCGGGGTGCTGAAGGAACGGCATACGCGCTCGGGGCGCACCACGTGGACGTATGCCCACGACGAGCCCACCGCGACCTATCTCGCCACCGTGCAGATCGGCCAGTATGCCGTTCGCCCCGTCCCAGCGCCCGTCCCCGTCGCGATCGTCGCGCCGGCTGGGCTGGATGTGGGGGCCGGGTCGGCTTTCGCCCGGCAGGGGGAGATGGTCGCCGCGTTCATCTCCCGCTTCGGGCCCTACCCATTCGCTACCTACACCGCGGTCGTGACCGACGACCCGCTGGAGATCCCCTTGGAGGCGCAGGCGCTCTCCAGTTTTGGGCGCAACCACGCGGCCCCGGCCTGGGCGAACGAACGGCTGGTCGCGCACGAACTCGCTCACCAATGGTTCGGCAACGCCCTGACGGCCGCCGACTGGCGCGACATCTGGCTGCACGAGGGCTTCGCGTGTTACGCCGAGTGGCTGTGGTCGGAGGCCGCCGGCGGCCCGCCTGCGAGCGAGCACGCGGCGGACCACTACAGCCGGCTCGCGCTGCCGCCGCGCGGGCATACCCTCACCGATCCGGGGCTGCGGGCGATGTTCGACGACTGGGTCTACAAGCGCGGCGCCCTCACCGTGCACACTCTCCGGCAGGCCGTGGGCGATGCCAGCTTCTTCGCCATCCTGCGCACCTGGGTCGCCGCCCGCTCGGGCGGCAATGTGTCGACCGAGGCCTTTCTGGCGCATATCGAGGCCTATCTCGGCCGGCCAGTCCCGGAGCTGCGGCCCTGGCTCTTCGAGCGCGACCTGCCGCCGCTCGGTCAGTGACAAATTCCCCCGTGGGTAAAATTGTTGGGGCTAGCGTTTACACATGAGAATGCACATAGAGCTCAACGACGACCTCGTCGCCGAGGTCGACCGGCTTGCCGGTCCACGCGAGCGATCGGCCTTCGTTCGGCGTGCGGTCATCAAGGCTCTCGACGATGCGCGGCGCGCCGAGGCGTTGCGGTCGTCCGCGGGCGTCCTTCGCGAGAGTGGCCCCCACGAGTGGGATGACGACCCAGCCGCGTGGGTGCGGGCCGGCCGGCACGCGGATGCGCGCCGGGCGGGCTGATCGGTGCTGCTCTTTCTCGACACGACGGTGCTCATCGACCATCTGCGTGGGCGGCCAGCCGCAGAACGCGTCACCGGACTTGCCGAACGTGGCGTGCGCGCCGCAACGACGGCCATCAACATCGAGGAGATCGTCCGTGGTTTGCGGCCACCCGAGGAGGTGGCCGCACAGCACCTCGCCTCCGGCCTGATCGTCATGCCCATTACCGCGGAAGCGGCGTGGATCGCTGGCACGTGGCGCCGCACCTACGCGGCGCTGGGCAAGACCCTCTGGCAAGCCGATTGCCTGATCGCCGCCGCGGCTCATCTCGCCGGCGCACCCCTGGCCACGGGTAACCCCAAAGACTTCCCCATGCCCGGCGTCGACATCCAGCACTGGCCCGTCGGGGAGTGATGAACACCGGCCGAAATGATCCACCAGGCCAGATGCCGCGTCTCGATGTGCCGGAGCCAACCTTAAGATTGAGCGTTATCGCCAACCCATCGAAAGGGGTGCCGGTCATGTCGGACGCGGCAAACCGTCGCTTGCTCCTGCCCGCCGACACGTCCGTCGTCGACACGCTGACCGAGCAAAACATCCTGCTCAACGGCCCCACCGGCGTCATCGCGGTCAAGACCGATGACGGCGTCGAGCGCGACCTGACCTGGATCCCCGAGACCGACACCGAGGCCGAGCTGATCCAGCGCAATTCGGCGGCCGGCCTGGCGATCATCCGTCACTCGACGACCCACATCATGGCGCAGGCGGTGCAGAACCTCTTCCCCAGCGCGCGCCTAGGCATCGGCCCGCCGACTGCCGAGGGTTTCTATTACGACTTCCTCACCGATCACAACTTCACCCCGGACGACCTGGCGGTCCTGGAGGAGGAGATGCGCCGCATCGTCGGCGAGGGTCAGCTCTTCCGCCGTCGCGTGTTGGCCAGCGTCGGCGCCGCCGAGGCGGAGGCCACCGAGGAGCCGCTGAAGCAGGAACTCATCGCGACCCATCCCGTGCCCTGGCGCTTCGAGGGCGACCCATATGGCGATGACGCGCTCTCCTACTACGACAACCTCTCGTATGCCGGCGAGCGCCAGTGGACCGACCTGTGCCGCGGTCCGCACGTGCTCGACACCAAATACCTGGGCGTCTTCACCTTGACCCACGCGGCGGCGGCCTACTGGCGAGGCGATGAGAAGCGCCCTCAGCTGCAACGGATTTACGGGACCTCCTTCCTCGACCGCAAGGCGCTCAAGACCTATCTGACCGAACGGGAGGAGCGCCTCAAGCGCGACCACCGCAAGCTCGGCGAGCAGCTCGACCTGTTCACCTTCGATGAGCACATCGGCAAGGGACTGCCGCTGTGGCTGCCCAATGGCACCATCGTGCGCGACGAGTTGGAGAAGTGGGCGCGCGAGACCGAGCGGTCACTGGGCTACAAGCGGGTCGTGACCCCGCAGTTGGCCAAGGAGGACCTCTACTTCCTCTCCGGCCACCTGCCCTACTACGCCGACGATATGTACGCCCCGATTTCGATCGAGGACGAGACCTACTATCTGCGGCCGATGAACTGCCCGCATCACCACATGGTCTACCGGGCGCGACCGAAGTCCTATCGCGACCTGCCCTACAAGGTCGGCGAATACGGCACCGTCTATCGCTTCGAGAAGTCCGGGCAACTCCAGGGCCTGATGCGGACCCGCGGGTTCACCCAGAACGACGCGCACATCTATTGCACCGACGAGCAGGCCGAGGAGCAGTTCCTCGAGGTCATGCGGATGCACGAGATGTACTACCAGGCCCTCGGCATCACCGACTTCCACATGGTGCTCGCCGTCCGGGATCCGGAGAACACCGACAAATACCACGACGACGAAGAGATGTGGCAGCGTGCTGAGGCGATCACGCGGGGCGCGATGGAGAAGTCCGGCATCCCTTTCGTCCTCGATGTGGGCGGCGCGGCGCACTACGGCCCCAAGATCGACTTCATCATCAAGTCGGTCACCGGGCGGGAGTTCGCCGCGTCGACCAACCAGGTCGACCTCTACACCCCGCGCCAGTTCGGCTTGTCCTACAAGGCCTCCGACGGCACCGAGAAGACCCCGATCGTCATCCACCGGGCGCCGCTCGGCTCGCACGAGCGGTTCGTCTCGTTCTTGACCGAGCAGTATGCCGGCGCCTTCCCCTTCTGGCTGGCCCCCGAGCAGATCGTCGTCGTTCCGGTCACCGACACCTTCGACCAGGGCGCGCAGGCGGTCGCCGACGAGCTGTATGCCGCCGGATTGCGCGCCGAGGCCGACATCTCTGACGCCCGCATGCAGGCCAAGATCCGGACCCACTCGATGCGCAAGGTCCCGGTGACCATCGTTGTCGGTGGCCGCGAGATCGAGGAGCGCACGGCATCGGTCCGGTTGCGCACCGGCGGGTCGTGGACGGCTTCGCTGGATGAGGTCAAGGAGTTCTTCCTCGCTGCGCAACGCGATCGCCGCCTGGTCCTGGACATGCCGTGACGGCCGCCTGGCGGGGCGTTCACCGGCTGGTTGCCCTCCTTGCGACGGTGGCCGCTCTCGGAGCCTGCACCACCAGCCCCGTGGTCTCGGGCGGCAGTCAGAGCCCGACCGTGACGGTCGCCGCGCCGTCGGTGCCCACGCGCTCGGGCGAGTATCACCCCAGCGGTGGAGCGGCCTTCGCCGACGAGCCCGACTACTACCGCGATGGGTGCCGCTTCGCCGCGGACGTCGACACGCCACCCCCTGCCGGCCGGTGCGTCTACGGCGACCCACATGGCCACCCGGTGGCGATCGTCGGGGACTCCAAGATCGGCCAATGGATGCCGGCCCTCCAGCGGATCGCCGAGGTCGAGCACTGGCGGCTGCTGTTCTATTCGCGCAGTTCCTGCCCATTCGCGACCGAGGCGGATCAGGGGAACTGTTCGCGCTTCGTCGAGCGGGTCTTCACCCAGTTGCGGGATGAGGAGAAGCCGAAGCTGATCTTTTCCTCGCACATCTCGCGCACCGACCCGGTGATCCGCTCGGAGAGCGCGCTACTGACCCAGCTGCATACGGCTATCGGCACGCGGGCGGTGCTGCTCGCCGACACCCCGCAACGGGGCACGAGTTCGATGTTCGACTGCCTGAGAGCGGCGACGGACTATGTCGCCGATTGCTCGTTCCGCAAAAACGACGGGTCGGGCACGCCGGCGCTGCGCGCCATCGCCCAGCAGGTGCCGGACGCCGTCTTCGTGACGATGAATGACGTCGTCTGCCCGACGACGGCGACCTGCCCGCCGGTGCTCGACCACATCCTGCTCTATCGCGCAGGGTCACACCTGACCAAGACCTTCATCAACGCGCTCGCCCCTACCCTGCACCGGCGACTGATCGAGGCGGGCGTGGCGAAGGGACCCGTGATCACCGCCTCCTGACCACGGGACCCGGACCGCTCACGACTCGTCGGTCAGTGTGCGATCGAAGAGTTGTCGCAGATCCTCGGGCAGGTGCTGCTCGGGAATGCTCACGTCCACGCGGGGCAGATCGCAGGCCACGCCGTAGCAGAAGCGGTCGGGCTGGGAGCGCTCAGGAG
>Ga0075158_10001361_pt1 | contig 18515 bp, 12 predicted proteins | sample JI91814BDNA_FD_70968 | JGI IMG/M metagenome (GOLD analysis project Ga0075158, IMG submission 70968) | Wastewater effluent complex algal communities from Wisconsin, to seasonally profile nutrient transformation and Carbon sequestration -... | ecosystem: Engineered > WWTP > Effluent > Algae... | reverse complement strand
CAGAAGATCATCCGCAACTACCAGGGCGAGGTCGACGTCAAGAAACTCCAGGAAGGCGCCATCGCTGGCATGATGGAGACGCTCAACGATCCGTACAGCGTCTACGTCCCGCCCGCCGAGGCCGACGAGTTCACCAAGAACCTGACAGGCGAATACGTCGGGATCGGCGCGCAGGTCCAACTCATCGACCGCTGGCTCACCATCGTCTCTCCCCTCGAAGACTCGCCCGCGTTCAAGGTGGGCTTGCAGGCCGACGATCGCGTCGTCGAGATCGAAGGCACCACGACGCAGGGCCTCTCGATCGACAAGTGCATCGAGATGCTCATGGGCGATCCGGGAACCAAGGTCAAGATCATGGTCGAGCGCAAGGGAGAGAAGATCCCCTTCGAGATCACGCGCGAGCGCATCAAGACCCGCTCGATCAAGGGCTTCCACCGCGAAGACGCCGACGGCAACAAATGGATGTTCGAGATCGATCCCGCCCGCAAGATTGCCTACGTCCGCCTCACGCAGTTCACGCCTCGCGTTTCCAACGAACTCGAAACCGCACTCCGCTCTCTGGGCGCAGACAAGGGCAACGTCAAGGGCCTCGTCCTCGACATGCGCTACAACCCGGGCGGCGTCCTCCAGGAAGCCATCAGCATCGCCGACCTCTTCCTCAAAGAAGGCGTCATCGTTTCGACCCGAGGGCGAAACCACCCCGAAGATTTCGCCCGCGCCCGCGATCGTGGCACACTCCCCGACTTCCCCATCGCCATCATCCAGAACGGCGGCTCCGCCTCCGCCGCCGAAGTCCTTGCGGGCGCGCTTGTAGAGAATAACCGCGCCATCATCGTCGGCACGCGTTCCTTCGGCAAGGGCAGCGTCCAGACCGTCCACCGCCTCGATCGTGGCAACGGCGCCGAACTCAAACTCACCGAGCAAGGCTACTACCTCCCCTCGGGACGCAGCATCACCAAGAAGGACGACTCCGCCACGTGGGGCGTCGATCCCACCGATGGCTTCCACGTTCCCATGAGCGACGACGAACTCACGGCGATGTTCGAAGTCCGCCGCAAACTCGAAATCCTCCGCAAGAACGATGGCTCCGAACCCGCCGCAACTCCAACCGCAGCCGCGCCCGACGCCGCCGCAACAATCGTGAACTGGGGCGACACGGAGTCCGTCATCTCCGCCCTTAAGGACAAGCAACTCACCGCCGCCATCCGCGCGGTGCAGAAGAAGATCGACACAGGGACCTGGGAAGCAACCGGCGAGAAACTCCCCGACCTGACCAACGTCAGCACCACCGCCCTCAAGGACGCGAACGAGGCCCGCCGCTTCCTCGAACGCCAACTCATCAAACTCGATAAACGCATCGATGTGCTCGAAGCCGCTCAGAAGGACCCCAGGGACAATCCCATCCCCGACCTCTGGTCCGACACCGCCAACGTCAAGGGTGGTCGCATTAAGGTCTACGACAAGGACGGCAAGGAAATCGCCGAACTCGAGATCACCACCGACACGCTCGAACGATGGCTCATCGACGCGGAAGTGAAGAAGGTGGGCGAACCAGTGGCCCAGGCCGACACGGCGCCTGCCGCACCTGCCTCGCCGGCGGCTCCCGCGGCTGAAGCAGCGACTCCCGAGAAGAAGTAGTCGGCCCATGCTGATCCTGGGCATCGAGACATCCTGCGACGAGACCGCGGCTTCCGTCGTCGAAGACGGCCGCCGCGTCCTCTCCAACGTCATCGCCAGCCAGCATGACCTTCACGAGGAATACGCGGGCGTCGTGCCCGAAATCGCGAGCCGAGCCCACGTCGAGAAGATCCTGCCGGTCATCCGCGAATCGCTCGAAGACGCCGGCGTCGGCCTCGGCCGCATCGACGCGATCGCCGTAGGAAATCGCCCGGGGCTCATCGGTTCTTTGCTCGTCGGCGTCGCCGCAGCCAAGTCAATCGCGTGGTCGCTCGGCAAGCCCCTCGTCGGCGTCGATCACGTGCAGGCACACCTCTACTCGGGAATGCTCTACTTCGACCTGGAGCACGACATCTCGCGCGAACCGAGCAATCTGCCGCACATCGATCCCTTTCCCGCGCTCGGCCTCGTCGTCAGCGGCGGGCACACCTCGCTTTCGTTGCTGCGCTCGTGGACAGAAATCGAACCCCTCGGCTCCACCATCGACGACGCCATCGGCGAAGCCTTCGACAAAGCCGCGGCGATCCTCGGCATCCCATACCCCGGCGGGCCAAACCTCGATCGCCTCGCATCCGCCGAGGGCGCACAAGTCAACGCCCACCAGTTTCCGATCAGTCGTCTCTCTCCCACGTCGCTCGACTTCTCGTTTTCAGGCCTGAAGACCAGCCTGCTCTATCGCGTGCGAGGCGTGCCACGCAAGGGCGAAGCCGCACCGACCGCCCCACCACTTTCCGCCGACGAACGCCGCGACCTCGCCGCCAGTTTCCGCAAGGCCGCCGTGGACGCCATCACGCTCAAACTCAAGCGTGCCCTTATCGTCGCCGAAGAACGCGCGGGCGCCAAGGTCCGCACGCTCCTCACGGGCGGCGGCGTCACCGCCAACTCGCTGCTCCGCAAAGAACTCGCGACGTTCGCCACGCGCCACAACCTCGCCCTCTCCCTCCCCGCGATGGACCTGTGCATGGACAACGCCGCGATGATCGCGGGCCTCGCACATCCGCTCGTCGTCGGCGGTCAGCGCGATTCGCTCGATCTTCGCGCTTCACCCTCTTCCCTCGTCGGGCGCGCATGACCTCGCCCCAACCGATCATCCACGTCCCGCCGCCACACCCCGCCTCCCTCGCGGACGACGCCCTCGTCGCCCAGTGCACCCTCACCCGCGGCAAGTCCCAAGGCCCGGGTGGCCAGCACCGCAACAAAGTCGAGACAAAGGTCACGCTTCACCACGAGCCCACCGGCATCGAGGCCCACGCCGGCGAACGCCGAAGCCAAGCCCAGAACAAGAGCGTGGCCCTCTTCCGCCTGCGCCTTGAACTGGCGACCCATGTCCGCTGCCCGGTCCCCCTGGGCGAGATCCGCACCTCCCTGTGGCTCAGCCGCGTCTCCCCCGCAGGCCGGATCGCATGCAACCCGGAGCACACCGACTTTCCCACCATGCTGGCCCTGGCGCTGGACGTGACCTCGGCCGCCGGTTGGGATGTCTCCAAGGCCGCCCTCCGCCTCGCCTGCACGCCGAGCCAACTGGTCAAACTGGTTCAAGGCCATTCTCCGGCGATGGTGGTGTTCAACCAGTCCCGAGCGGAACGTGGATTGAAACGACTCCAGTAGCCTTTGGGATTGCCAGATAACTCGCGTGGGACGGTTTATCCCGGTCCTATAACTGCTTTTCTGGCAAGTCGTTGCGAGATCGTCTGGTGGGAACTCATTGATGGGGTATTGTGGTTTTAGTTAGATTTGGTAAACTGATCAGATTGTCGCGGGGTAAGGCCAGATCGTTCCTGGTCCGCCGGGCGACGGAGGGGCGTCAAGCCCAATTGCAGCAGGAGTTCAATAATGATGCGCGCAGCTTGTCTTGCAGCGGTGGCCGGTTTGGCCGCCAGTGGTTCGGTCGCTCTGGCCGACGGTTTGGTGTATGACTCGGCCAACTTCACCCAGGGTGGTACCGCTCCCATTGCGGGCAACACTTTCATGGGCCAGGCATTCGTCATCGCGGACCCCACTCCGGATCCGATCGCCCTCACAGGGTTCGACATCTACATCGCCAACGGCACTGGCGCTGCGATCGGCCCAGCTACCCCAGTGCGCGTCAATGCGTTCATCTGGGATGAAGAGAATCCTTCGGCCGTCCTGACTGACCCCGCCTACCTCAATCAACTCCTCGCGGTTCAAGGCACCTTTGCTGCGGGTCTGGGCATTACGTGGGACAACAACTCCTACCTCCCCTTGGAAGACGTCGATCCGACCCTCCCGTTCTTCACGTTCGCCGCGCCGCTCACGACCCTCACGAACACTGAAATGTGCATGGTGTTCAACGTCCAGGTCGACAACGGTGCTGGCTTCGTCAACGTTCCCGGATTGACCTCACTCATCCACGGCGGCGCGGGCGAACTCCCGCCAGCCGTTGGTACCAACTTTGGCTACTACTACCGCAACGCGAGCGGCCTCGTCGACGGCAGCCACCTCGTCGGCGACGCTCGCCAGATCGGTGCAAACAGCGCCATCGCCTTCCGCGTCTACAACGAATCCTCCGCCCCGACGCCCTTGGGCGTCGGCGCTTCGGGTAGCGATCCTGCGAACCCCCTCGCCTCCTGCGATCCCAACAACACCGTGACGCTCTTGGTCCAGGTCACGCCGGGCACGCTCCCGGACAGCACCGGTATCACCGTCACTGGCGATACCTCTGCATTCCCCGGCGGCGCAGCGAACACCGCGTTCCTCGATGACGGCCTCAACGATGACGGCGCCGCCGGCGACAACCTCTTCGGCGCGATCGTTCAATTGCCCCCCGGCCCCGAAGTGAACTTCGCTGTTCCCTTCACCATCGCCGACGCCGAACTGCGCACGGCCAACGGCACCATCAACGTCAACCGTGACACCTACGCCGACCTCCCCGCGGACATCACGGGCGGCGCGAACTCCAACGGCACGGCAACCCTCACCGGCAACCGCGCTGGCTTCGACAAGGACATGTTCACCATCTGCGTGTCCGACGCGAACACGTTCGAAGCCTCAGTCGTCGGTGGAGCCACCTGGGACAGCCAGATGTTCCTCTTCGACTCCGCTGGCCTCGGCGTCCTGCACAATGACGATGAGCCGTTGCCGGGCACGTCCTTCCAGTCCAAGATCACCGGCGTTCCCCTCGCTTCGGGCGGCCTCTACTACCTCGCCATCAGCGGTTTCAACACCGACCCCTTCAGCGTCGGCAACTTCGCCATCTGGAACAACGATGACGGCGCTGGCAACTTCAACACCGTCCGCGCCCCAGACGGCCCGGGCGCTGCCAACCCGATCTCCCTCTGGATCGGCGCCGGCAACGCTGGCGGTGCGTTCACGATCACCCTCACCGGTGCGACGGCGTCCTGCCCCATCGACCTCACCAGCGACGGCACCAACAACGTCCCCGACTGCGCCGTTGACATCAACGACCTCCTCTTCTTCCTCGGCAACTTCGAAGCCGGCAACGTTGCTGTCGACCTCGACAACGATGGCGACATCTCCGCAGCAACCCCTGACTGCGGCGTCGACATCAACGACCTCCTCTTCTTCCTCGGTCGCTTCGAAGCCGGCTGCTAATCCAGCCGCCTTCCTCTGAAGCAAACTTCGCTTCACGCCGCCCCGGAGCCTCCTCCGGGGCGGTTTGTTTTTGCTATGCCAAACGCCGCACCTCGAAGCCACGAACCCGACCAGTACCGCCCGTCCAGATCGCCAGGCCAGATCGATCGGCCAGTTCCCATCGACACCACACGCAATGCGATACAATCCCGCAGCGGAACAGGGGTGACAACGTCCCGACAAGGGACAGGAGCACGACCCATGCTGCGTCCACAAACTCTCGTCGCGTCTTTGATCCTCGGTGCCTCCTCGCACCTCGCTCTTGCTGACGCTCCGATCGCCGTGCGTGTACTCCCATCAAGCACGTTCACCGACAATCCGTGCAACGCGCCATGCCAGTGCATCGTCGATCCGATCCCCAGGCCCATCCGCGGACGCATGCTGTTCGCGATCTCGCCCTCCATTCCTGAAGTCTCCGCATTGCGCGGCGCCTTTCGGCTTGTGGATCCTCAGTTTCCCGACCTCAAACTCGAGGGCGAAGCCTTCCACATCACGCACTTTGATCCCGCCTTCCTCTCGCGGCTCTCGCTCGACACTTCCTATGGCGGGGCCGCTTGGTTGATCGACTCGGGGTTCTTCACACCTTCCGCAGAGTTCCCCAACGTGTCCGTCAATCTCTCCTCGGCTCAGTCAGACTGCACCTCGCTGCATCTGCACCTTGATCTCGCGGAGGTCTGCCTCGCCGACTTCGACAATGGCAGTGGCGACGGCATCCCCGATGACGCCGTCACCATCGATGATCTCTTGTTCTATCTCGCACAGTTTGAACACGGTGGCGCGATCGCCGACATCGAGAGTACGTTCAACGACGGCATCCCAGACCAAGCAGTCACGATCGACGATCTGCTCGCATTCCTCATCCACTTCGAATCGGGTTGCTGATCTCGTTCACTCAGAACTCAAAGTCCCGCGAGCGGCCGCATCCCTCAAGTGGCGCTCAACCGCCGCGAGGAACGGCCGCTGCGCCGGGATGACCTTCTTTGATGCCTCTTCAAGCCCGAACCACATCACCCGATCAACCTCGGGGACGTCAATGAACTTCCCGCTGCTCGGGGGCCACTCCATCGCGTGTGGCACGCTTTTCAAGTCTTTGGGATCCGCATCCCCCGCAAAGCCCCACGCGCTCACATACTTCCCGCTCTTCTGGCGGATCGTGCCCAGTTCAATGAAAGGTGCCGACGGCTCGAAGCCCGTCTCCTCCTTGAACTCACGCACCGCCGCTTCCAAGGGCGACTCACCTTCTTCAATCTTGCCCTTGGGAATCGTCCAGGCCCCCATGTCCTTGCGTGTCCAGTAGGGTCCGCCCGGATGCGCGAGCAGCACCTCCAAGGCGCCACCTCGCTCGCGATACATAAGCAGCCCCGCACTTCGTAGAGCCATGCTCTCACAATACGACGACGGGAGCGCGTCGTCGCGCCCCCGTCGTCTGAATTGCATGGCATGTGTTCAAGCGATGGGTGCGTGGCCCGTCGTCTCTCGCGACTCAAGCATCAGGTGCCCTTGCGTTTGAACGTGATATTCGTCGGCGACGCCTTGCCGCCCTTGAGCGTGAAGTGGTTCCAATCCTGGCGGATCGTGTTCGCGTCCACCATCGTCAGGACCATCGAGCCCATGTACGTGTCTTCGTCACCCTTGAGATTCGTCACGCTGTCAAACTCGAACGACAAGGGCCCATCGTTCGCCGCCTTCGCGCGCATGCGAGGCTGATTCCCCACGGCGCAGTAGTGCGTCAGCACCACAGTGTCCCCGTCCGCGTGGTACATGTTCGTCATCTCATGCCCGCTTCCGGGGAACATGATCTCTCGCACCGACGAGCCGCCCGAACTGACGCTGATCACAAGCCCAGGCCCGCGCTTGCCGTCATCCCCGATGATGTCCCACTCGCCAGCCAGTGGTTTGAGGCGTTCGAGCGCCGCCGCGCCCTTCGCGGGGTCGCCATGGGCAATGACCGCACACGCCACTCCGCTCGCCTTCGCAGTTCCCTTGCTGCTCTCGCAGCAACAGTCCGATGACGCACAGCCTCCCGCGCCCATCGCCGCCGCTGTCAAGAGCCCCGCCATCGCCAATCGCTTGTTCATGGTGTGTCCTTTCAGTTTCACCCGTCACCCTATCAATACCCCACCAGAATACCCGACTTGCGGGATCAAGCCAAGTCTCACCTTCGACGGAGAATGAGCAGCACCCCCACCGCAACCAAGGCCATACCTCCGAGTTTTTCCCATGACATGGGCCTCTTGGCCAGCCCCATGAAGCCAACATGGTCCGCTGCGAGCGAGCCGGCCATTTGTCCCCCTATCGCGACCGCGAGCATGACCACCGTCCCGAGCACCGGTGCCGCTCGAACGGTCATCGCCACATATCCAGCCCCGATCAAGCCGCCAATCCACGACCACCAAGGGGTCTGGGCGAGCGCCGACCACGCGATCGATTTGCTCGGCGTCACGAGCGCCAGCACCCCCAGGAGTGCCGCACCGATGAGGAAGTTAATGAACGCGGCGTGAAACAAGGTCGGCGTCTGCCTCCCGAGTTCCGCGTTTGCCGCGGCCTGAAAAGGAAGTAAGAACCCCGCCAATGCGGCCGCAGCAACCCAAAATGCGTTCATTCGCACTCCTCCAAGAGAAAAATCTTTGAGTCCATTGCCCTGACGCGTGCGAGCCAGCGCCCCAACCCGTATTGCAACGCTCCCGCATCGGGTCAACGGGCGGCGATGCGAGAAAAGAACGCCACACGTTTCCGTAAGTCTTTCATTCACAAACGCTTACAAACTACTTTCGGAGCTCGTGCTTCCCCATCGGTGAATTATCCCCGGCCTTGCACTCATTTTCGCCCCCGCCAGACCCTGCAAACGACAGATTTTTCACGGTTCCTTTTCGGCAACTCTTGCGCGTGGAACGCCGGTGCGGACCTTCTATAGTGGTCACCCTACTTCAGAGAACTTTGAGAATTGACAAGGGTTTGGACGATCTAGAAGGACTGATAATGCGGGGCTAGCCTAGTACCCCGTGTTCTGAGTGTTTGCCCGAGTCAGCAACTTGGGCATCCAGTTGGGCCTCGAGTTTGAAAGTGTCCGGCGGAGGCCGGTATAAGTCATCCGGAGTTGGCTCCGGGAACAGGTGCGGATCCTGTGAAGGCCAGAGCGGATCGCAGAGTGGTCCGTGAGGCGAGAATCTCAAGGTGAATCGATGAAGGCAGTTCGCCCCAGTCGGTTCGCGAAAACAAGGAGAGTTTGGATGTTGAATCGGAAGATTGGCATGACGATCGTGGCCGGTAGCGTTCTCGGCATGGCGCAGGCAGCGCTCGCCCTCACCCCCGCGTCCGCGGTTCTCAGCGACGCGTCCAGCCGAATCTCCCTCGCGGGCGAGACCGGCGGGCATGATGGGCGGTTCTTCCTCAGCGACGGCACCAAGGCCAACCGCCTGAATGTCGGCGGCTTTGCCCAGTTCCGCTACCAGCACAGCTTCGTCGACGCGACCGCCCCCGCCGAGGATTTCACCCACGGCTTCCAGATCCGCAAGGTCCGCTTCGAAGTCGGCGGCACCCTCGGTGACCCCAACATGGAGTTCTTGGTCAACTTCGACTTCTCCGACAGCAACGGCGGCGCAGCGGACATCCGCGATGCCTACGCCAAGTACAACTTCGGCAACGGCATGTACGTCCGCGCTGGTCAGTACAAGACCGGCATGGTCCGTGAAGAACTCATCTCCGACTCCGCTCAACTCCTCGTTGAGCGCTCCCAGACGAACTCCGCGTTCTCCTGGGGCCGCAGCCAGGGCGTCGGCATCATGGGTAGCCAGGACAACTTCCGCTGGATGGTCGACTTCACCGACGGCCCCTCCACGGACAACACCGAGTTCGACAGCGCCTCCGAGGCCGACTTCGGCATCGTCGGCCGCGTTGAGTTCCTCGCCATGGGCAAGAACTTCGACGCCGTGAAGCAGTTCAGCAGCTGGTCCGGCACCTCCGAGACCACCGGCCTCGTCGGCGGCTCGCTCGGCTACGCCAGCGGCGGCGACACCGGCGCTGGTGCGGGTCCCACGACCGACGGCACCATCCTCCAGTTGAGCATCGACACGCAGTGGTCGGGCGACGGCTGGAACGGCTTCGGCGCGTTCCACTTCCGCTCCACCGATGACACCACCACCACCTTCGACGACATGGGCGTCGTCGTTCAGGGCGGCTACTTCTTCCAGGAGAACCTCGAAGGCTTCGCTCGCCTCGACAGCATCCTCCCCGACAGCAACGACCCCGTCGGCGATGACCCCTTCACCACCCTCTCCGGTGGTCTCAACTACTACCTCGTTCCCAACAGCCAGGCCTCCAAGGTCACCGCTCAGATCAACTACTACCTCGACAACACCGGCGCCAACAGCCTCATCAGCACCGGCACCAACAACAACCTCCTCGCCAGCACCGAAGACGGCCAGTTGGCCATCATCTTCCAGTGGCAACTCAAGTGGTAAGCCACGACGAATCGGAATCGCCCTGTGATTCCTGATTCTCCTTGAACTCTGGTGGGCGGTCGGGACAACCCCGGCCGCCCATTTTTCTTTTTGGATGCGTTGCTCGCGCAGCATTGACCACCTCCATACCCCGCAGTATGCTCGCCTCGTCATTGGTGCTTCTCCCGTGTGTGCGGGTGAGGCCCAAGAGGGAAGTGTGGTGAGATTCCACCGCGGACGCGCCGCCGTATGGGGTGTTGAAGCGGGATCAACGTCGATGAGCGATTCGCCCATTGACAGCCACTGGAGACGCGACCAAGCGACTCCGGGAAGGTGTGATCCCGCAGAGCCCTGAGCCGGAAGACCTGCCAATGACGTGTGCCTGGTCGGCCCTCGCGGGCCACGCGGCTGGTCGCGTGGCAAGGGCAGCGGGTGTGTGCGCTGCGCTGTCCCTCGATCGCGCGCGCCCGCCGCCATCACGCGAGAGCCGCGTCGTTCATTGGGACCGCTTCCCCGCGAATGGGAGCGAGAGGCCGCGGCGACGCGGTGGTGATTCTGATGGCTTGTTGCGATGTTCGATGTGTGCCTCGTTTGATCCTTCCTCGGTTTGGAGTTCTGGGGGTGTCGACGTATCTTGCGTCGATGTGTGTTCTGGCGCTCGCCCCCGCCGCGAATGCCGGAACACCGTTCGCCAGCGAGGTGGTGGGCTACACCGCCGGCACCGGCGTCGCCGCGGGCTACGACGACCCATCTCGAGCGATCGGCTCGCCGAGCCGCTACTCCAATGACCCGACCCCCGAGTGGTCCAGCGTCGTCAGCCCGTTCGCGCCCGCGTATCTTGACTCACAAGTCGTCTCCATCGGCGCTGGCGGCTCGCTCACGCTGCGATTCGCGAGTCCCGTCAACAACGACGCTGACAACCCTTTCGGCCTCGACCTGCTCGTTTTCGGCAACGCCTTCTACGCGTACAACTTTGCCACGGGCACAACCAACGGATCGATCGGCGGCTCGAACACGGCCGGCGTGATCCAAGTGAGTCAGGACGGCGCGGCATGGATCACCATCCCCGGTCTTCGGCCGGATTCGGCGTTTCCCACTCTCGGCTACGCCGACCTTGCCGACCCGTTCTCCCCCACCGCCGGGCTCATTGAAACAGACTTCACCAAACCAGTGAACCCCGCGTTCAGCGCCGCCGGCCTTGATTTCGCGGGCATTCTCGCGGGATACAACGGCTCGGGCGGGGGCGTTGGCGTCGACCTTGCGAGCATTTCTCTCCCTTGGATCTCGTACGTGCGGTTCTCACTTCCTTCTGATGCGAGCGGCACGATCGAGATCGACGGAGTGTCGGATGTCTCGCCGGTCCCAGCGCCGGCAACTCTGGTGCTGGGCACTGCCGGATTGCTCATGGCCAGCCGCCGGCGTCGTTGATACATACGTTCATGTTCGATACACAAGTGACCATACGTGTTCGCGAACGAGAGCTCGCGAACACGCTTCATGCACGTCGATCGATGCGTCTGCCATAACCGCTCCTTCAAGGACCTCCTCGCGCTCGCGCGGGACAGAGGACTTGATGCAGAAGCACTGCGCGAAGTGACCGGCTGCGGCACGTCGTGCGGGCTCTGCTGGCCTTACGTGCGCCTCACGATTGCCACGGGCGAATTTCGCCACGCACTCTCGTCACCGGATGCCATCGAGGCACGGCTGGTTCGCATTGCCCAGTCGCGAGAAGCGCCGCCGAGCGATCGCCGTCCCACATCTTCAGAATGAACCAGTTCCAGGAGATCGGGAGTACACAATGAAACAGGCCCCGGAACTAGTCCGGGGCCTGTGGCTTGTTGTCATGTCTCATCGAGCCGCTGCTCGTTCACCCTCGGGTCACTGGTGATTGCGAAGCGTCGCGGCCGACTCCCCGAAGATCGCATCGCGGAGGACCTGCGTCGGGCTGGGCGTGCCGGTGACCTCCACTTGCGGTGCGGCGAGGGCGTCGTTGCGGTTCGCACCGGCGGCTTCGGCGGCGGCCGCAGCCTCGGCGAGCATCGCTTCTTCGTCGAACTCCTCCTCGGGGGGCAGTTCGACCAGCGCCTTGACCTTGATCTCCTGGTACGGACGGAAGCCCGTGCCGGCGGGGATCAGGTGGCCAAGGAGAACGTTCTCCTTGAGGCCGATGAGGTAGTCGCTCGCGCCCTTGAGCGACGCTTCGGTGAGCACCTTTGTGCTCTCCTGGAACGATGCACCCGAGAGGAACGAATCGCTGGACAAGGCAGCCTTGGTGATACCAAGGAGCAGCGTTCGGCCCGAGGCAGGACGAGCACGCTTGGCCTTGGCGCCTTCCTTGCCCGCGGCTTCGGCCTTGGCATTGGCTTCCTTGATGGTGTCGCGGTGCGCGAGTTCGCCCATCTTGAGGTCGGTGCCGCCGATGTCGGTGATGCGGAAGTACCGCTCGATCTCGCGGTTCTTCTGCTTGAAGTTGTACTTATCAACAACTTCCTGCGGGAGCAGGTCCGTATCGCCTGGCGACTCGATCTTCACCTTGCGGAGCATCTGGCTGAGAATCAGTTCGATGTGCTTGTCGTTGATCACGACGCCCTGAGCGCGGTACACGTTCTGGACCTCGTCGAGCATGTACGCCCACAGCGACTCTTCGCCCTTGATGCGGAGGATGTCGTGCGGGACCAGCGGGCCTTCGGTGAGGGGATCACCGGCCGTCACGTAGTCGCCCGAGTGAACGAGCAACTGCTTGTCGGTCGAGACGTGGTGGTCCTTCTCGATGCCGGCGTCGGAGATGACGCGGATCGTCATCTTGCCCTTGCGCTTGTCGGAGTGGATCTCGACGCGGCCCGAGATCTCGGCCATCACGGCCGGGTCCTTGGGCTTGCGGGCCTCGAAGATCTCCGTCACGCGGGGCAGACCACCGACGATGTCCTGGCTGCCGCCACCCTGGCGCGGCTGGCGAGCGAGCATCGAGCCGGCCTTGATCGCCTGCCCGTCCTTGACTTCGAGTCGTGCCCGCGCCGGCAGGTAGTGGAAGTCCAGGATGTTGCCCGTCTCGTCGACGATGTTGATCGCGGGGTGCAAGTCACCCTTGTGCTCGATGACGACGAGGGCCTTCTGGCCACGACCCGCGTCTTCCTCGCGGACCGTCTCGCCGACCTCGATGTCGACGAAGTTCACGACGCCGTCCTTCTCGGCAAGGATGGGCGTGCGGTGCGGGTCCCACTTGACGATGGTCTGGCCCTTCTTCACTTCGTCGCCGTTCTTCGCGTAGAGGTACGCGCCGTAGGGGACCTTGTACTTCTCGAGTTCGCGTCCCTTGCCGTCCATGACCGCGACTTCGGCGTTGCGCTTGAGCACAACGAAGAGGTCGTGACCTTCGTCGTCCTTGGTCGCGACGGCGTTGCAGTCACGCAGCTCGAGGCGGCCGCCGTTCAGGGCGCGGTACTCGGTTTCTGATGCGCTGCGCTGGCCGATGCCGCCGGTGTGGAACGTACGCATCGTCAACTGCGTTCCGGGTTCACCGATGGACTGGGCGGCGATGATGCCGACCGCGAGGCCCGGCTCCACGACCATGCCCGTGGACATGTCCATGCCGTAGTCGAGGACCGAGCACCCGCTCTTGCTCTCGCTGGTGAGCGGGGAGCGAACGACGACCGCATCGATGCCCAACTGCTCGATGCGAGCGGCGGCCTCGGGCGAGATCATCTGGTTCTCGTCGACGATGAGTTCATCGTTCATCGGGTTGGTAACGCGGTTGAGGCTCACGCGGCCGATGACCTGGTCACGCAGCGCCACGTCCACTTGCTCGCCCTTGTAGATGGCGCGCTTGATGATGCCGCGCTTGGAGCCGCAGTCGTACTCGCCGATGATGACGGATTGGGCGATGTCGCACAACTTACGCGTGAGATAGCCCGAGTCGGCGGTCTTGAGAGCCGTATCTGCGAGGCCCTTACGCGCACCGTGGGTGGACGAGAAGTACTCAAGGATGTTGAGTCCCTCGCGGAAGTTGGAACGGATGGGCGTCTCGATGATCGTGCCGTCGGGCTTCGCCATGAGACCACGCATGCCGGCCAACTGCTGCATCTGGCTGATGTTGCCGCGTGCGCCCGAGTCGGACATGAGGTACACGGGATTGAGGTAGGGCTTGCCGTTCTTGGCATCCACGGCGAGTTCGTGCCCGTTCTCGTCACGACGGTCGTTCTTGAGCGTCTTGAGGAGTTCCTTCTGCACTTCTTCGCGGCAGTGGGCCCAGACGTCGAGCAACTGGTTGTAACGCTCGCGGGCTGTGATGATGCCGCGGTCGTAGTTCTTCTCGATGCGATCGACGCGCTTCTGGGCGTCGTCCAACTTGCCGGCCTTGGCCTCGGGGATACGCAGGTCAGTGATGCCGAAGGAAAGACCCGCGAGCGTTGCCTGCTTGAAGCCCATCTCCTTGAGACGGTCGAGCAGATCGATCGTGGCGGGCTTGCCGGCGACGACGTAGCAATCGTCGATCACGCGGGCGCAACCCTTCTTGCCCAGGGCGCAGTTGTAGAACGGCATGCCCGGCGCGAGCACGTCGGTGAAGAGGATGCGGCCGGCGGTCGTCACGATGCGGCGGTTGTCGGCCAACTTCTTGACCGGTCCGGTCTGGTTCTCGACGAAGCCTTCGAAGCCATCGAGGCGGACGACGATGCGCTCCTGGATCCCGATCTTGCCCATCTGATAGGCCAGCAGGGCTTCCTGGCGGTTCTTGTATCGCGGGAGTTTGTCGACCGGACGCTCATCGGGCGCTTCGACCGTGATGAAGTACACGCCCATGACGATGTCCTGCGAGGGCGAGATGATCGGCTTGCCGTTCGCGGGCGAGAAGACGTTGTGCGTCGACATCATCAGGACGTGCGCTTCGGCCTGTGCCTCAACGGACAGCGGGAGGTGGACGGCCATCTGGTCGCCGTCGAAGTCGGCGTTGAACCCGCCGCAGACCAGCGGATGGATGCGGATGGCGTTGCCTTCCACGAGCACGGGCTCGAAGGCCTGGATGCCCATTCGGTGCAGCGTCGGTGCGCGGTTGAGGAGGACGGGGTGATTGTGGATGACTTCTTCGAGGATGTCCCACACCGCCGGATCACGACGCTCGAGCATGCGCTTGGCGCTCTTGATCGTGTCGGCGAGGCCATGCTCCTTCAACTTGCGGATGATGAAGGGCTGGAAGAGTTCGAGGGCGATCTTCTTGGGAAGACCGACCTGGTGCAACTTGAGTTCCGGACCGACGACGATCACCGAACGCGCGGAATAGTCCACGCGCTTGCCGAGGAGGTTCTCGCGGAAGCGGCCCTGCTTGCCCTTGATCATGTCGGTCAAGGACTTGAGCGGACGGTTCGATGAGCCGAGAACCGGGCGACGGCAGCGGTTGTTGTCAAAGAGCGCGTCCACCGCCTGCTGCAGCATGCGCTTCTCGTTGCGGATGATGACCTCGGGAGCGTTGAGGTCCATCAACTTCTTGAGGCGGTTGTTGCGGTTGATGATGCGGCGGTAGAGATCGTTGAGATCGCTGGTCGCGAAGTTGCCGGATTCGAGGAGGACGAGCGGGCGCAGGTCGGGCGGGATCACGGGGACCACGTCCATCACAAGCCACGCCGGGTCGTTCTCGCTGCCACGCAACTGCTCGATCAACTTCAGGCGCTTGGCGAAGTCCTTGATCTTCTGCTTGCTCTTGGTTTCCTTGAGATCATCGCGGAGTTTCTGGGCCTCGGCGTCGAGGTCGGTCTTCTCGATGATCTGGCGAACGGCGTCGGCGCCCATGTCGCTCTTGAACGCGCTGCCATACTTCTCGGTCATCTGGCGGTGCTCATCTTCCGTGAGCATCTGCTTGAACTTAAGTTCGGTGTCGCCCGGATCGGTGACGACGTAATCCTGGTAATAGATCACCTTCTCGAGATCGCTGGTCTTCATGCCGAGCAGGGTGCCGAGGCGGCTGGGCATGCTCTTGAAGAACCAGATGTGCACGATCGGCGATGCGAGGTTGATGTGCCCCATGCGCTTGCGGCGGACGCGGGAGTGCGTCACCTTCACGCCGCAGCGATCGCAGATGATGCCCTTGTACTTGGTGCCGCGGTACTTGCCGCAGGTGCACTCGTAGTCGCGCTCAGGCCCGAAGATGCGCTCGCAGAACAGGCCGTCCTTCTCGGGGCGGTAGGTGCGATAGTTGATCGTCTCCGGCTTCTTCACCTCGCCATAGGACCACGCACGGATGTCGTTGGGCGACGCGAGCGTCACCTTGACGGCGGAGAAGTCATTCACACGATCGTACACGGTTTCTGCCATGAGATCTTCGCTCCAATACCTTGAAACCGACCAGACTCAAACCAGATCAGACTCTTACTTACCGACTCTTGCTCAACCGGGCTTGCGGCACTCCATGCCGAGTTCGCCCTTCCATCTATCCAACGCTTCCACGTCCTTGAACTCGGGCAGTTTCGAATCTCCGATCTCTGCCCTGCGGATGTCCACGAATCCTGCCTTGGCCAACTCGACGCTGAGCGACTCAAAGTCCCACATCCACAGGTGAGACGAGTTGCCGATCAGCGTCCGCAGCACTCCGATCAATCCTCTCGGGCGCTTGTTCTTGCCCAGGACGCTCGCTTCCATGAAGACCAGCGACGCGTTGGGGTCCTTGGACTCCACATACTCCCTCGCCAGACGCCGAAGGTCGGGCAGGACGAATCGAAAGACGCCCCCCGGCTTCAAGATCCGAAACGTGTGCCTCAGCGCGATCCGAAGGTCCTCCAGTGCGAGGTGCTCGAGCGTGTGCGAGCAATACATGGCGTCGGCACATGAGTCGGGAAGGGACAGACCCTTGCAGATGTCACCGAGACGAATGTTCTTTGGGAACTTCGGCCCGCCGACAAGCGCGCCCAGCAGTGGCACCTTCTGCACACGAAGGGTCGGACTGACGTCGTAGTTCTCCCAGTTCGTGGGAGCCGTCAACCCGCAGCCATACTGAACGAAACGCCCCATTCCACACCTACTCCACTGGAGACTGCGTTCACACGTCGATGCACATTCGTCTTAGAGGAGGCTCCCCCCTTCGGCCTTCTTCTTTTCGAGCGTGATGTTCATGCCCAAGCCCTTGAGTTCGTTGCAGAGCACGTCGAAGGCGACGGGCATGCCCGCCTCCAACTTGTTCGTGCCCTTGACCATGCTCTCGTAGATCTTGGTACGTCCTTCGACGTCGTCCGACTTGACCGTGAGCAGTTCCTGCAGGATGTACGCCGCGCCGTACGCCTCGAGCGCCCACACTTCCATCTCACCAAACCGCTGACCACCCGTGCGGGCCTTGCCGCCCAGGGGCTGCTGCGTGATGAGTGAGTAGGGACCCGTCGCACGGGCGTGGATCTTGTCGTCCACGAGGTGGTGCAACTTCAGGATGTACATGTACCCGACGGTGGTCCGCTGGTTGAACGCCTCGCCCGTGCGGCCGTCGTACAACTGGATCTTCCCGCCGCGAGGCATGTGTGCCATCAGTTCGCGCCAGTGCGGCCACTTGCCGTCCTTCTCGAACTGCTCGGTCTTCTTTTTCACGTGCTCGTTCGCTTCGGCGACCGCGTCGTGGATTTCCTGCTCCTTCGCACCGTCAAAGACGGGCGTCACAGCCTGGAAGCCAAGCACCTTCGCGGCCCAGCCGAGATGCGTCTCAAGAATCTGGCCGACGTTCATGCGGCTGGGCACGCCCAGCGGATTGAGCAACACCTCGACCGGCGTGCCGTCTTCCATGAACGGCATTTCTTCCTCGGGAACGATGCGGGCGATGACGCCCTTGTTCCCGTGGCGGCCTGCCATCTTGTCGCCAACGGAGAGGGCACGCTTGGTCGCGATGTAGACCTTCACCATCTCGAGCACGCCCGTGGGCAACTCGTCGCCACGCTTCATGTGCGCGACCTTGCGGTTCTTCTCGGTCCCGATCGCCTGCACGCGGGGCCAGAACTGCTTGAAGAGTTTCTCAGCGTCGCCCTTGGTTTCCTTGCTCCCCTTGGCCCACTTGATGTCGAACGTGCGAATCTGCTCCATGATAACTTCAGGAATGTCGCTCGCACCGACCTTCTGACGGGTGTTGGGGTCGACCATCGGCGTGCCGATGGAGTCGTTGATCGCGTTCACCATCTGCTTGAAGAGGCCGATGGACTTCTGGTCCATCTCGCTCTCGTACGTCGCGATGTCCTTCTTGAGTTGCTTCTTCTGCTCCTCGTTCATGTGGAGGCGGCGGGAGAAGCGACGCGTCCCGATCACGACACCCTCGACGCCCGCGGGGACTTCGAGAGAGTCGTTCTTCACGTCTTCGCCGGCGCGGCCGAAGATCGCGTGCAGCAGTTTCTCTTCGGGGGTCAGTTCCGTCTTGCTCTTGGGGCTGACCTTGCCGACGAGGATGTCACCAGGACCAACGCGAGTGCCGACGCGGATCACGCCGTTCTCGTCGAGGTTGCGCAGCATCTTCTCGGAGACGTTCGGGATGTCGCGCGTGAACTCCTCGCGGCCGAGTTTCGTCTCGCGGATTTCGACGTCGTACGCGTCGATATGGATGCTCGTAAAGACGTCGTCCTTCACGAGGCGCTCGTTGATGACGATCGCGTCTTCGAAGTTGTACCCGTCGAAGGTGTTGAACGCGACCATCACGTTCTTGCCGATCGCGAGTTCGCCGAACTTCGTGCTCGCGCCGTCGGCGAGGACGTCACCCTTCTCGACCTTCTGCGCCATCTTGACGATGGGGCGCTGGTTGAGGCAGGTGCGCTCGTTGAGGCCCACGAACTTGCG
>Ga0075158_10001359_pt1 | contig 18522 bp, 19 predicted proteins | sample JI91814BDNA_FD_70968 | JGI IMG/M metagenome (GOLD analysis project Ga0075158, IMG submission 70968) | Wastewater effluent complex algal communities from Wisconsin, to seasonally profile nutrient transformation and Carbon sequestration -... | ecosystem: Engineered > WWTP > Effluent > Algae... | reverse complement strand
GGAGTATGATGCACAGGGCATACTTGTTTTACCTATTGAAAAAATGATTGTGTAACTAAAAGTTCAATAATGCACATATTTATAAATCCGGAAAGAATAACATGGGCGCAGATTTTACAGCGACCTGCTTTTGACAACAAACAACTGGAATCAAAAGTGTCTGCAATTCTCGCAGATGTAAAGTTTAATGGCGATGACGCTGTCAAAAAATATACAGCTTCATTTGATGGAGTCGAAGTAAACGAGTTTGCAGTCATGGAACAAGAGATAGCTGAAGCTGTAGCACAGGTGGATGATCATTTGAAAGCAGCGATTGATGTGGCAATGAACAATATCAGGATATTTCATAATTCACAAAAGGAAGAAATAAAGAAAATAGAAACTACTGCAGGTGTTTTGTGTTGGAGAAAATCTGTTGCAATTGAAAAAGTGGGTTTGTATATTCCTGGCGGAACAGCACCTTTATTTTCTACCCTGCTAATGCTTGGTATTCCCGCTGTACTGGCAGGTTGCCAAGAGATCATTGTTTGTACGCCACCGGATAAAAACGGTGAAATTAATCCGGTTATTTTGTATGCGGCACAACTGATAGGCTTACAAAAAATTTATAAAGTCGGCGGTGTACAGGCTATTGCTGCCATGGCCTATGGTACCACAACAGTTCCGAAAGTAAATAAAATATTCGGCCCTGGTAATCAATATGTAACCTGCGCCAAACAATTGGTAAATGCTGCAGGCATTGCAATTGATATGCCTGCAGGCCCCAGTGAGCTGGCTGTGTATGCAGATGCTACCTGCAATCCGGCTTTTGTTGCTGCCGATCTTTTAAGCCAGGCAGAACATGGAGCTGATAGCCAGGTGTTATTGGTTGCTGCGTCCATTTCAATCGTTGAAAATGTAAAAGCCGAAATTGAAAAGCAGGTAGAATTGATGCCTAGAAAAGCAATAGCAAAGCAGTCACTGCAAAACAGTCTTGCCATTGTAATGGAAAATACAGCAACAGCTTTTGAAATATTGAATGAATATGCACCAGAGCATTTGATCATTGCTATCAACGATGCAGAAACACTTGCTGAAAATGTGATCAATGCAGGCAGTGTTTTCCTGGGGCATTATTCTCCGGAGAGTGCCGGTGATTATGCTTCTGGCACCAATCATACGCTACCGACCAATGGCTATGCAAAAGCCTACAGTGGCGTTTCGCTGGATAGCTTTGTTAAAAAGATCACTTTCCAGCAAATAAGCAAAGAAGGAATAGATAATATTGGCGATGCAGTTGAAACCATGGCGGCAGCCGAGGGTTTGGATGCACACAAAAACGCAGTCAGTATCAGGTTAAAAGAAATAAACGATAACAATGGAATTTAATTTGCAAAAACTGGTAAGAGAGAATATAAGGAACTTAAAACCTTATTCATCTGCCCGGCATGAATTTACCGGCAAGGCTTCAGTGTTCTTGGATGCCAATGAAAATGCTTACGGTTCTCCACTCCCAATAAATTCAGCAGGCGATGGGCATTATAATCGCTATCCCGATCCATTGCAATGGCAGTTAAAATTTCAACTTGCAAGAATAAAAGGAGTGCCTGCGGAAAATATTTGTATTGGTAACGGAAGTGATGAGATCATTGACCTGGCTTACCGTATCTTTTGCGATCCGGGAGAGGATAATGTCATCATTTGTCCGCCTACCTACGGTATGTATGCCGTTAATGCAGCTATTAACAATGTAGAAATAAGAAAAGTAGATCTCACAAAAGATTTTCAATTGGATGTTGATGGAATCATGCATGCGACAGATGTCAATTCAAAATTGTTATTCATCTGTTCTCCCAATAACCCAACAGGTAACAATATGAACCGTGCGGATGTGGAAGTATTGCTGAATAATTTTCCCGGGATCGTTATCATTGACGAAGCTTACATAAACTATTCAAAGCAAAAGACATTTATACAGGAATTAACGGAGTATCCCAACCTGGTCGTGATGCAGACGCTGTCCAAAGCCTGGGGGCTTGCGGCTTTGCGTCTGGGACTTTGTTATGCGTCATTAGATATTATTGACCTGTTCAATAAAGTAAAGCCGCCTTACAATATAAATGAAGCATCACAACAGGCTGCCCTGGAAGCTTTGAAAAATACGGAATGTGTTAATGAATGGATCAGGGAAACAGTAGAACAAAGAGAGGAATTAAATAGTGTGCTCAAAGGATTTTCCTTTGTGAAAGCAGTTTATCCCAGTGATGCCAATTTTATTTTGATAAATGTAGCTGATGCAGACGCATTATATCAGTTCCTTGCAGCAAATGGAATTGTGGTTCGTAACAGAACTAAAGAAACCGGCTGTGAGAATTGTCTGCGTATTAGTGTCGGAACACCCGAAGAAAATGAGCAGTTATTATCAGCCTTTAAAAAATATCAGCCATGAAAAAAGTACTTTTTATCGACAGGGACGGAACATTAATCAAAGAAGCTCCCCCGACATATCAGCTTGATGATTTCAGTAAACTGGAATTCTACCCTGATATGTTTTTCTACCTGAGAAAAATTGCAGAGGAGCTGGATTATGAATTGGTAATGGTTACCAACCAGGATGGCCTTGGTACAGCATCATTTCCCGAAGAAACATTCCGGCCCGTACACAACCTGGTTATGAAAAGCCTGGCGAACGAGCAGATAATTTTTACTGAAGTTATTATTGATACAACCTTTCCGGAAGAAAATGCAGTCACCCGAAAACCTGCAATCGGTTTACTTACGAAGTATATCAGTAACCCAGACTATGATCTCGCCAATTCGTTTGTAATAGGCGACCGCATTACCGATATGCAACTGGCCAAAAATTTAAACTGCAAAGGCTTATGGCTGAATACAGATGAGTCTTTGGGAGCATCAGAAATAAATGCTACTGCTGATAATCTAAGAAAGGATACAATCGGATTGGAGACCACTGAATGGGCGGCTATTTATAATTATCTGAAACTGCCACCACGTATCATCACTCATCAGCGCAATACCAACGAAACCGAAATTACCGTAACAGTAAATTTGGATGGAACCGGCAAGGCTGACAATAAAACAGGTCTGCCTTTCTTTGATCATATGCTGGATCAGCTTGCAAGGCATGGCAATATCGACCTGGCCATTGAATGCAAAGGTGACCTCCATATTGATGAACATCACAGCATTGAAGATACCGGCATTGCCCTTGGGGAAGCCATTGTAAAGGCTTTGGGAGACAAGCGTGGAATTGAACGCTATGGATTTTTACTACCCATGGATGATTGCCTGGCACAGGTAGCCATTGATTTTGGCGGAAGAAGCTGGATCGTTTGGGATGCAGCATTCAAACGGGAGAAAATAGGGGAGATGCCAACTGAAATGTTCTTTCATTTTTTTAAGTCATTCAGCGATGCGGCTAAATGTAATCTGAATATTAAAGCTGAGGGAGAGAATGAACATCATAAGATCGAATCTATATTTAAAGCTTTTGCAAAGTGCATCCGGATAGCAGTAGAGAGAGACATTAACAATAATGCATTGCCATCAACCAAAGGAATATTATGATCGCTATCATTAAATATAATGCCGGTAATGTTCAAAGTGTGCAATATGCGTTGCAGCGCATTGGGGTTGAGTCGGAGGTTACCGACGATATTGATCGAATTCAGCGTGCAGACAAAGTTATTTTCCCCGGGGTTGGACATGCTTATGCTGCTATGGAATCGTTGAATTTAAACGGACTTGATCAGATCATTGTAAATCTGAAACAACCAGTGCTCGGCATTTGCCTCGGTATGCAGTTGATGTGCAGTCATTCGCAGGAAGGAGATACAAATTGCCTAGGCATTTTTGATACGGATATACAATTATTTGAATCACTGGTTTTAAAAGTTCCACAGATTGGCTGGAATAATATTTATGACTATCGCTCTGATTTATTTGAAGGTTTGGAAGAAGATGCATTTGTTTATACTGTGCATAGTTATTATGCCGCCGTTTCAAAGGATACGGTTGCGAAAACGGATTATATATTGCCCTACAGTGCTGCTTTACAAAAAAGGAATTTTTATGGTGTACAGTTTCATCCGGAAAAATCAGGCCTTGTTGGTGAAACCATTTTGAAAAATTTTATACAAAAGACATGATCATTATACCAGCTATCGATATCATCAATGGTAAATGTGTACGACTTACTAAAGGAGATTATACTCAACAGAAAATTTACAACGAAGATCCTGTGGAGGTTGCTAAAATCTTTGCGGATGCAGGTTTGCAGCGCCTGCATATTGTTGATTTGGATGGTGCAAAAGCAGGTGCGATAAAGAACCTGGCCGTACTTGAAAAGATCGCTGCAGCCGTAAATATGGTTATTGATTTTGGCGGAGGCATAAAGAAAATAACGGATGTAGAAAATGTACTCAATGCAGGTGCATCCATCGTGACTATTGGCAGCCTGGCTGTTAAACAACCTGAAGTGCTGGAAGAGTGGTTGATGGAATTCGGGCCCGAGCGTTTTTTAATTGGAGCAGATGTGCTGGACGGGCAAATAAAGATAAGCGGATGGCTTGAGGATGGTGGTATCGATATTTTTGATTTTGTAGGAAGACTGATAAGCCTTGAAGTAACAAATATTTTTTGCACCGATATTTCCAGGGATGGCATGATGAAAGGCCCTTCAATAGACCTGTATCAGAATATAATGCTGCAGCATCCGGAGATTAATTTGATAGCCAGTGGCGGAGTCAGTAACCTGGCGGATGTGAAGCAATTAAAACAGATTGGGTGTTCCGGTGCCATTATCGGGAAAGCTATCTATGAAAATTTAATAACGCTGCAGGATCTCTCGGCTCTAAACCCTAAAACCTAAACCTCTAAACTCAAAACAAGTAATCTTGCTAACAAAAAGAATAATAGCCTGCCTGGATATTAAAGATGGCCGAACAGTAAAAGGCATCAACTTTGAAGATATCCGTGATGCCGGTGACCCGGTTGAATTGGCCATGCTGTATTCTCAGCAGGGCATAGATGAATTGGTCTTCCTGGACATTACAGCTACTATTGAAAAAAGAAAAACACTGGCAGAACTGGTGAAGCGAATTGCTGCCAATATCAATATTCCATTTACCGTAGGTGGCGGAATAGGAAGTGTTGCAGATGTTGCACTGCTGTTACAAAACGGGGCAGATAAGATATCGGTTAATACGGCTGCGTATAACAATCCTAAGTTGATAAGTGAATTGAGTAGCGCTTTCGGCAGCCAATGTATTGTGCTGGCCATCGATACAAAAAAAGAAACCAATGGAGGATGGTATGTGTATTTAAACGGTGGCCGTACAAAGACACAAACTAAAACTATTGATTGGGCAAAACAGGCGGTAGATAATGGAGCAGGTGAAATTTTATTGACCAGCATGAACAATGACGGAACCAAAAATGGCTTTGCATTGGATATCACGGCCGCCCTGTCAAACAGTCTGCCTGTGCCGGTGATAGCAAGCGGCGGTGCAGGAAAGATTGAACATTTTAAAGACGTTTTTGAAATAGCTAATGCTGATGCTGCATTGGCGGCCAGTATCTTTCACTTTAACGAAATACAGATACCGGCATTAAAAAAATATTTGCAACCCTTTGTCAATATCAGAATTTAGATATTTATGATACAGATTTTAATTTTTATCGCCATTATAGCTATAGCAATTTTGATCTACTTTAAAAATAAAGTAGAGAATAGAAGAATTGACAGAAGAAACCGGCTTGCCGGAAAGCAGGAAGAACTAATAGAGATGTTGAAACAAAAAAATAATAAAGAAGATGAAAGTTGATTTTAAAAAATACAGCGATGGACTGGTGCCCGCTGTTATACAAGACGCTAAAACCAACAAGGTGCTCATGCTGGGTTTTATGAATGCCGAAGCGCTGATAAAAACCAGAGAGTTACAAAAGGTTACTTTTTTTAGTCGTAGTAAAAACCGCTTATGGACCAAAGGGGAAGAAAGTGGCAACTATCTTTTTGTAAAAGAAATAAGATCGGATTGTGATAATGATACGCTGTTGATCAAAGTTGAGCCGGCAGGCCCTGTTTGTCATACAGGGGCAGATACCTGCTGGGATGAAAAAAATGAATCGGGTAATTTTCTTCTGCAACTGGAGGATATCATCACAGAGCGAAAAAATAATTCCACACAAAAATCATATACAAGTTCTCTATTTGAAAGTGGTATTAATAAAATAGCCCAGAAAGTAGGAGAGGAAGCTATCGAGTTAGTTATAGAAGCTAAAGATGACAATGCAGTGCTTTTTAAAAATGAAGCTGCTGACCTTTTGTTTCATTACCTGGTTCTACTTCAGGCCAAGGGTTATAAGCTGGATGATGTTATTGAAGTATTGAAAGAACGTCATAAAAAATGACAGGAGATGGCTCCTTATCTTTTGCAGTATCCATCCGATGATTCAACAGGTTCAAGTGCTTCCATATCTATATTGTTGGCGCTTTTTTTATTACCCCAGCGGAATACTTTTTCAAAGAAGGGCAGCAGTTTGTTGTTTTTTATCTTGCTTAAAAAATACACTTCATGCTCTTTTTCCTTGATGCCCATTTCGTATAAAACAGCATCGTGTTCTTTAATGCCCAATTGGTTGAAAAATTGTTTCATGCGGAAGTATTCGCACACATTGCCGCTTTCCAGGCTGCCAGCAAAATAAAATGGCATGAACCAGCCGATGATGTAGCAACTGAAAGAGATGGTTTTCCCAATAACATAAAAACGGAATTCGTACCATTTAGAAACAGGAATATCATATTGGTTCATGATCTTCAACACTTCGCTGCGGTGGTTCCATTCGTCCAGTTCAATTTGCCTGATGTCTGCTTTTTGTGTTTTGTCTTTAACAGAACCTGCATGGCCCTGGTAAGCAAATGCTGCCGCTTTTTCGGCAGAGTAGGCTTTTTTAAGAAGATCAGTTAATTCCTTATGCTGAAGTTTCACTTTTTATTTGTAAATATAATGGAAGCGTGGCAAACGAAATATGCATTACTTCAGTAATCGCATAACGCAGTCATTTATTTTTTCCGGGCTTCCTTCACGGCAATCTATATAACTGTAAATGCCCATAATCAGTGGCATAGGTGCTTCTTTATGCCCGTACAGGTAAATGGTTTGAATGATGCTTTTCTTCAGGTTGTATTCCATCAGCTTTGCGCATTGAAATTCATCCCAGCAAACCGGAGACTTATCATAATCCGGTGAAAGGAAGATCAGGACCTTATCCGCTTTTTGTATGGCAGCAGATATTTGTTGTATCCACAATCCGCCGGGTGGTATGCTGTCTTTATCATAAAAAATATGCAGCGATTTCTTTTTAGATCTCATCTCATCAACAAAATACTGCACATCTTTTGCATGAACATGGGCATAGCTTAAGAAATAATCGTACCCGTCTTTTACAGGTGCGGCGTCCGTTATATCAATGGGCTTATTGTCAACCGCCCTTTCAATATCCAATTCTACAGGCATGGATTGTTCCGTGTAGTCAATGCTTCCGGCATTGTCTTCGCCAGATCTTTCAGCTTGCGGCGCAGGAATATCCTGCATATTATTTTTAAAAGCTTCAAATATGGGTAATGCCTCATCTGCCTGCGCCTGCCTGTGCACAACCAGCTTCAATGAATTTAATGGCAGGCCATTTTGCAGCCAGAAAAAGGCAGCCTGTAGTAATGCCGGTAATATTTTCTGCATGGAAATTTTCTGGTATCCGGTTGCAATAATAGGCATGGCAATGTCATTCTTATCTTCATCAAAAGCAAACGTATTGATGCAGCGGAAAATATCGCCCACTACTTCTTTGGGTTCTTTTATGCTTGCCCCGGGCTCAAAACACAATATTCTTTTGAAATTAAATTTTAGCTGATCAGTTGCAGTAAGTGACTTGCTTAACCAGCAACTGAGTTGTTTGCGCAGGTCAACTTCTTTTTCCTGTGCCATAGCTGCAACATGTAGCTCCCGATCCTGTAATGCACGTATGAGGCTTCCTTCCAAAGCAATATATTCTCCCGGGAAAGCCGACATGGCAAGGATATCTACAGCATAGTCCGCAGGAATATTACTAAGGTCGCCCTGTAATAATTGTATAGCGGTATTGCCTTGTGTACGATGAATGGTTATCTGGGAAAGTAATTGCATTACGGAGTATTTAATATCCAACCTTTGACCACACTAAAATTACCATATTTGATGATAAATAAAAACTAAAGCTGGTCGTGCCTGTAGTCCTGCCGGGTAAAAATTTTCCTAATAGAATAATGTTGTACTTTTAAACGCACAATACTGAATGAATTTAAAACGATCATTACAATGAAAAATTTTTTTCTTTTCCTGCTGCTTGCCATCAGTATTTCTGTTCAGGCACAAAAAACCACCGGTTGTGGTTTTAAAGTACCACCACGCTCACTCATCAAGTCAAACTTTGCTTCTGTATATGAAGCAAAAGCGATCCTGAATAATATGCTCGACAGTATTAAATGGAAACAGAATTTCAGTGTTCGGGAAGAGAACGGTATCCGCAATGCCTATGCCACTATTATCCGCAATGCACGGTGGATCATTTACGATAATAATTTCCTGGAAGATATTGATGCATACTCGGCTACTAAATGGGCTTCCATTAGTGTGCTGGCGCATGAGATGGGACATCATTATTATAACCATGTCATCAGCGGACAGGGAAGCACGCCACCGAAAGAAATTGAAGCGGATGCATTTTCAGGATACGTGATGCAGAAACTGGGCGCCACCCTGAATGAATCACTGGCTGCGATGAATGCCATTGCAACCGAACAGGCCAGCGCAACGCATCCCGGTAAAAAAGACAGGCTTGCTGCCATCACCCGTGGATGGAATGCGGCAAGAACTGAAGCCCCTGGAAATACCAATGGCAACACAAGCGGTAACCAGGGAAATAATCCACCGGTAAATCCTAATGGAAATTCCGGTGGCAATAATGGCGGAAATACAAGTGGACAGGGTAATACCAACCTGCCACCTGTTGATGACCCTAGCTGGATTAGCCTTTCTGTGCAAAGCAATAAAACAGAAACCGTAATGCTGAGTGATGATGGTAAAAGCTACCAGCCTGCAGAAATAAAAGCAGGAGAACCTTTTCTTTTTCGTTTTGAAATTTACCAGTATGGCTGGCTAAAGCTTCCTTACTTTAATGGTTACAGAACCTTTAAACTGATGCATGGCAAGGATTACAGCATATTGTGGAACCGCCGCTCAAAAAACTGGACAGTAGTAGAAGTGCCGAATTAAAAGGTATAAAAAGATGATAAAATGGTTTGCAGCAACGCAAACCATTTTTTTTAATGAGCCAGTCGTCTTTTCTTGATCATGCCGCCCTTGGTATCTCTTACACTGTTCATCACCACAAATGCATCTGGTGTTATTTTTAAGATCTCGGTATTTAGTTTATTCAGCTCAAGCCGGGTAATTACGGTGTAGATAATATCCACATCTTTTGTTTCGCCGCTTTTTCCATAGCCCCGTTTACCGTTGTATACTGTTACTCCCCGACCCATGGTATCAATGATCATCTGCCTTATTTCTTCATTGTGTGATGAAACAATGGTAACGCCAATATACTCTTCAATACCTTCCACAATAAAGTCGAGGGTTTTTGATGCAGAGAGATAGGTGATCATAGAATACAGCGCAATTTCAATAGATAAGAAATAAGCGGCAGCGGAAAATATGAAGACGTTTATTACGATGATGATATCGCCGATGGTTGTGCCCAGTTTGCGGCTTAAGAAAATTGCCAGCACTTCGGTGCCATCTATTACAGCGCCACCCCTTACTGCCAGGCCAATGCCTGTACCTAAAAAGAATCCGCCGAATACGGCAACCAGCAGGTTATCGTTGGTTACATTACGGAAGTTTACCGTTGCCAGGCAGATTGCCAGCCCGGTGATGGCCAATGCCGTTTTAATGGCAAACTGTTTTCCCATTACATGATAGGCAAGTATGATAAAAGGAATGTTTACACAAATGATCAAAATATACAGCGGCACTTTTGTAACTGCTGATATCAGTAAAGAAATTCCGGTGGCGCCACCATCAATAAAATGATTGGTAAGTAAAAAACCTTTAAAGCCAAAGGATGCAGCAAAAATACCGGCTGTAATTAAAACCAGGTCTTTCAAATGCCGCTTGATTGTTATCAGTAATTCACGGTGGCCCTTTGCCATTTTATAGGGCGACAGCGATTCTTTTGAACCCGTTTTTTTATTTTTCTTCTGCAATGTTGTTTGCACAATAAGCTGCGACCAGAATGGATTCATACTGTATGATTTTGTTGTTACATCAATATAAAGAAATACCGGGGCTTTTAAAAGCTTTAGCCCCGGTATCTGCTTTTATTTTTTATTTACGGCTGCAATTTTATTGTTTATGATATTGCACCATTTTTCTGCCATTTGCAACTCACCGGTTAACATGCCACCATCGTGTTGAATGTCGAAAAAAGGCAATGCCGTTTCTGATCTCTTTTTATCACCGATTTCAAAAACTAGTTCCAGCTTTTCGGTGAGGCTGTAGTGATGATCTCCATCGCTTTCAGTCCTTTTTATATTTGCGATGCGGCACTTATCTGCCTCTGCAAGTGATACCTGTTGTGCTATATCGCCATCGGCTGTTTTTTTGGTAAAGAAAACCACGTTGGCGCTTTCATCCATGCCAATGCTGGTATTACCCCAGGTATTGAAAGTGGAAACGGCTAAATTGTATTTCCCAGCTTCCTTATTGAGAAGCTGCAGGTTTTGCTTTACTTTTTTACGGTGGCTGATGTTCATCAGTATAAATGGCACTGTGCACAGCAGTAAAAAAAATACGGCGGTCAGTATTGTTCCTGTATCTATTGTCATGATCTTGTTTTTTAAATGCATAAAATGTACAGTCCTGTTTTACACAAGACTGCTATCAATAAAAATTCATCCTGCTCATGCAGGCCAATGACAATAAATTACCAGAAATAATGAAAGGGAAAAATAAGGTCGGTGTTTTGTAAACGAACCAATAGTTTGCGTGAAAAGAAGTTGTATTGTAAAAAGGTATGCACATATACCTGTTCTGCTGCTTTATTGATGGCAGAAAATTCCTTACAGGTATTTTTTATAGTAGCCGGTTTGCTATGGCCGCAAACTGTTACAGCGTTTTCCGATTGTATTGTGTGCTGAAAAAGTTTGGCAGCAACTGTATTACTATATTTCTTTTCCGCATGTCCATCCTGTGTTGAAAAAGATCCATTACCGGCATAAGCTACACCGCTGTAGAGCCCTATGGCTAAACTGTAGAACAGTGCAATACTGATGAGGCCGGTTATGTGTAAAAACTTTTTCACGAAGTAAAGGTACGATTTTTTGTCCGGGAGCTTTTAAGCAGTCAATATCCGCCCGGGTAAAATGGCATAACAATGACAAACAGGCACGGGGCTCTTTAAATTGTTCAAGTGGTATTTTTCTTCAGCCTGTATTTCTCTGGCCTGGTTCCGGTTCTTTCAATTTCTTGCCTGGCTTCAAGATCAAGCTTAACGGTTTCACCGTACCACTGAACCCCGCCTTCAAATTTATCTTTTACTTTTTCGTATAGTTTTTCCATCAGCTCGGTATGGGTGAGTTCTTTCTTTGCAAGAATTTTCAGTAAATGCTCCCTGATGAAATGATATTTTTCAAGAGAGATCTTTTTATTGATTTTGCCTGCCTGTGGATGAAGTGTTTGTATTTGTGCTGCTTTCATAATAGTTACTGTTACAAAAGTATTGGAGTGCTGATCTCTAGCGAATCAGAAGTCTGAGTTCTGCTATTATACCATCAACAATCTATGCTTAAAATCTTCCCACAATTTTAAGATTAACCAACCTTGGTGTTAACCTGTTTGGCAGACTGTAGATATTGCCGGCAAAATCTTTTATAAGCTGAAAGGAGATGACATTACGACGGTCAATTAAATTAAATACTTCAAAACTTGCCCAGATGTTTTCGAAGCTACGGAAAGGGCTGTGGCTGCGGCGCTTGCTTTTTTCGCTAAGCAGCTGTGCACTGAAACCAGCATCCACACGGATATACGGCTCAATGATAAGGGCATTGCGGTATTTAACACTGTTGGGTATATTATAGCTCATATTACTGCCATACAACAGGTTTAAATGAAACTTTAAATTTTTGTTGGTAGTTAAATAATCTTCCAGGTAAAGTCCGGCGGTTATCAAACGGTCGGTTGGGCGGCGCACAAAACCTACATTGTTTTTAATACTGTCAACAGCCACCTGGTCGGTACTTTTTGAGGTAATAATTTCCCCGGCGGCATTTTTATATTGGTAATAAAAATCATTGTCCAGGTTTTCTTTGGTTTGCATAATACCAAAGCTTAACCAGCTTTCAGCATCCTTTACCAGTTCGCCAAAAAGCCTGGCTTCAAAACCAGCGGCATAAGCTTTGGCATTGTTGTTTCCGGCATAACGAATCTTAACATTGTCAATATCATATACATCTACGCTCCTCATGCTTTTGTAATAAGCTTCGGTGGTAATGCGGAAGGGGCGGTTACCCAAACCTTTGAAATTATAATCCATGCCGGCAACTACCTGGTAACTTTTTTGTGCTTTTACATCCATGTTCAGTGTGCCATCATATTTTCTTAACTCACGATAAAACGGCGGCTGCTGATAAGCACCTGCAGCCAGTTTTAAAACCACATCTTTTTTCCAGTTGGGTTTTACACTCAGTTGCATGCGTGGGCTTATTAAAAACTCCTTGTTCAGCGAATTGTAGTTGTAACGAACACCCGCCTGCAGCGTAATTGTGTTGCTTTTACCCATGCGGATATTATCCTGTATATAGCCACTGTATTTTTGAATGCTAAGATCAGCAGTTGAATTGATACTGCTGAAAAGATTTAGCTGGGCGGGGTTATACGGCAGTGAATAACCTGCACTGTCTCGGTATTCCCATTCTCTTAATTTGTCGGTAATATTGGTTTGTTCTACACTATTGCCAAATTGAATAACGTGTTTGCCGGCTGTGTAACTCCCTTTCAGGCTTGCATTGTACACGTTTATGTTTAACTCATTGCGGCCATAGTTTTGATAATAGCCTGCACCCAGCGGATTTATAATTTGACCATAGGTACTGCTGGTATTGTCAAAGTCCCTGTCGCCAAAAAGATAGGTGCTGGCAATGTCAAAGTTTTCATTCTCCTTGTTCTGAAAGCGGCTTACCATCCACTTTAGTCGTAGTCTTTTACTGGGTGTATGCACCAGGCTAAGCCCGATGAGATTTGTTTTATAACCATCTCTTTCCTGTCCTTCAAAAGCAATATCCAAACCAAGGTTGGCAGTAAAAAGAGGAGAGAAGACCGAACTTGTTTTTTGTACCGATTCGGGAAATAAAGTGAATTTGGTAACAGAGTATGTGCCCAAAAATTCAAGTTGTAATTTGTTGCTTATTTTGTAGGTAACAAAAGCCTGCATATCTGAAGATGAAGGAATATAGGAACCAACAGTCTCCTGGCTTTTTAGTAAATTTTTATTGCTGCGGTTGCGTATGCCAAGCAGGTAAGATATTTTTCCTTTTTTGGCAGCGCCTTCCACGTGAAAACCCTGCTCCAGTAAACTTATGTATGCCGAACCACCAAAGCCCGTTGGATTTTTATATTGAATATCCAATACACTGCTCATCTTATCTCCATATTTAGCCTGGAAACCACCGGTATAAAAATTTACATTCTTTGCCAGTTCGGGATTAATAAAACTGAGGCCTTCCTGCTGGCCACTGCGAACGAGGTAGGGGCGAAAAATTTCAAAGTCGTTGATGTAAATTAAATTCTCATCGTAGTTACCACCACGCACACTGTATTGCGATGTAAGTTCGTTATTGCTGCCTACCAGAGTTTTTATTACAGCCTCAATGCCACCGATGGTGCTGGGTAGTGTAATAGCGTTCTTGGGATTTATTTTTACCAGGCCGGTTTCAGTGCGTTCTTTTTCACTGCTTACTTCAACGTTTTGTAAGGTCTGGCTGCCTCTTTCCATCTGTATGGTCACTTTTTCCTCTTCGCCATCGCTCAGGTAAAAATTCTTCTGGGTTTCGTTGTAGCCGGTATAGGTAAATACCAACGCGAAAGATCTGCCGGCCGGAACTTTAATGCGAAATGTGCCGCTATCGCTGGTGGTAAGACCTGTTTGTCTGCCTAAGATAACTACCGATACCCTGGATATGGGCTTGTCATTTTCATCAACAACCCTGCCGGTGATCCAGGCAGATTTGGTTTGTGAGAAGACAGTAACAGTAAGCAGCAGCGATAAAGCGGTAAAGGTGGCTCTCATTATATGAAGATATATATTTTATAATGTTTTGCAATGTCCTAAATTTGCATCACAAAATTTTAATATAGTGACTAGAAAATATTTTATTGCAATTGTAATCTCGGCCTTTATTTTTTCCTGTAACAGCAAAAACAACAAAGATGCCAATTCAAAGGAAGACCTGGCTTTGGAAAATGTAAAGTCAGGGGAGAATGGTGAACTCGTTTACCTGGATACAGCCGAAAGCATTCACAATATTCTTTGCCAGGAATGGGTGTTGGCAGATGATGCCGATGGGTTGGAAGGAATGGAGGAGACTTCGAAATTTGAAGTGCCCTACCGCAGTTTTTATTTTTCAACAAAGGGTACGTTTGTTAAAAATCCACGTAATACGTTTGATTGCGGAACCTGGAATTATGATGATGCTGCAAAAACTATTACCCTCAACAATACAATAGACAAAACCAAAGATATTTATAAGATAGCTAAAATTGCTTCTGATGAACTTACACTGGTGAATGTTGGCATAAATAGTACAACCAATTTAAAATTTATTGCACCCGGTAAAAGATTTAAAGATCCGCAGGCTGAGCCTTATTTACTGGATAATAATAAGTGGCGCATTAAACCCAAAGCAAAGGAATCTGACTCGGCCATTCATCAGCGGCTGAAAGAAAATCTTAACTTTTTTATCTTGTTCTATAAAAACGCGTTGGCCAAGGATGAGAAGACTGTTTCTTTCTGGGGATTACCCAGCTGTTTTAAATGGTATGGTGGCGCCATTTTTTTAAAAAAGAAAGAAGAACTGAAAGAGAACTGGATCGATTGTTTTTATAATGAAGACCAGGCCATGCAGGCGTATGCACTTGCAGACAGGTTATTAAGCCAGAAATACAATTGGCCAAAAGGAGAGCAGAACTGGCTGAAGCTGAACCTGGCTGTGGTAGAGCTGATGTATAAAAAACTGGACGAGGTAAGGTAATTTGCCATCATTGCAACCTTGTTGTGATAATAGTTTGAGCTGCTGCGGCATAGTTTTTCATAAACTATTATTTTTGCTTTGTGAAAACGATTCTCCTCATATTCAGTATTTACCTGTTGCTGTTGCCGGGCATAGCCTGTGCGGGTGTTGATACCTGCCAGGATGAGTTTGAGAATACTGTTACAGAAGCTTCCAGCCATGATGAACACGAAAAAGAAGACTGCGGTAACTTTTGTACCTGTTCCTGCTGCGTACATATTGTTTCTGTAAATTTTCAATCGCAGTTGATCGCCATAGAAAAACCGATAGCGGAAATTACTAAACACTCTTTCTATCATAATATTTCACTTCCTTCCAACTATTTTGGAAATATATGGCAGCCGCCAAAGATGGGTTAGTTTATAGAACAGAAACTGAACATCTTATTTTAAAATAATTTTAATGCAAAAAATATTTATGTTGCTTTTGGCAACTGTACTGGTATATACTGCCGGTGCACAAAATACTTTTACAGCTTTAGTAAAAGACAGCAAAACGCTCCTTCCTTTAAACGGTGCCAGCGTTATTGTTAATAATACCTCAAACGGTGCTAAAGCCGACAGCACTGCCATCGTTGAATTAAATAACATTCCAAACGGAAAGCAGATCATTACGATCAGTTTTGCGGGTTACGAAACGATTAGCAAAGAATTTATTTTTCCGTTAACTGATAAAAAGACCATCACCATTCTTTTATCTGCCGTTGAGGAAGATATGGATGAAGTGACCGTGCAAAGTACCCGTACCAGCCGCAGCATTGCTAACACAGCTACCAGGGTGGAAACGATTGACGGCGAAGAACTGGATGAGAAAAATAATATGCGGCCCGCTAACGTATCTATGTTGCTGCACGAAAGTACGGGCATGCAGGTGCAGCAAACATCCGCCACCAGTGGTAATGCCAGCATACGGGTTCAGGGACTTGATGGAAAATATACGCAGCTTTTAAAAGATGGCTATCCCAATTACGGCAATTTTGCAAGCGGGTTAAGTATACTGGAAATTCCGCCGCTTGATCTGAAACAGGTGGAAGTGATCAAAGGACCGGCTTCTACATTATATGGTGGCGGAGCCATTGCCGGAGTGGTGAATTTTATTTCTAAAATGCCGGGAGAGAAGTTGGTAGCTGATTTAATTTTAAATCAATCACATATCGGGCAGACAAATATTGGTGCTTATATCTCCCAAAGAAAAGGAAGATTCGGATTCAGTTTTTTGGGCGCAGGTAATCTTCAAAAAGCGTACGATGTAGATAAGGATGATTTTTCTGAGCTACCAAAGAACAGGAATTTTACTATCAACCCCCGGTTGTTTTTTTATCCCAATGAATCATTCAGCGTCATGCTGGGCAATAGTTACACCTGGGGTTCCAATACCGGCGGGGATATGGCAAGAATAAAGGGAAACGGCAATGTAATACATACTTATTTTGAAGAGAACAGTACTGTAAGAAACACCACCACATTGGAAATTGACAAAAAATTCAGGAGTGGCAGTAAACTGAAATTAAAACAAAGTCTGGGTTTATTTGACAGGGTGATTACTTTGCCGAATTATGCATTCTCCGGCTTTAACAGCAATAGTTTTACTGATCTGTCGCTGTTGCTGAAAAAGCAAAAGCATACGGTGATAGGGGGTTTGAATATGGTGGTTGATAAATTCCGGCATCGCAATATGCACGTACTGGATGCACAGACATTTACTTCGGGCGTGTACCTGCAGGATACCTGGGATCTGACCAGTAAAGTAATTTTAGAAAGCGGTATAAGGGTGGATAATATGCATTTTAAAAATACAGGGTTTACAAAAAATCAAACCTTTGTTTTACCAAGAGTATCGGCATTATTTAAGATCACAGAAAAAATAAGTTCCCGTATTGGCGGCGGGCTGGGTTATAAAGCACCTACGGTTTTTACAGAAGAAACTGAGCGTCTGCAATACCAAAACCTGCAGGCGTTGAATAATGTAGAAGCTGAAAGAAGTGTTGGCGGAACTGCCGACATTAATTTAAAAACAAAAATCACAAGTGATCTTGCTTTCAGCATTAATCAAATGTTTTTCTACACAGGGATCAGTAAGCCTCTCGTATTGAGTGTTGATGGCTTTGGTAACTATTCCTTCGCTAATGCTGCTAAATCTGTTACCAGCAGCGGATTTGAAACGAATGTAAAATTTATTTACAAGGAAGATCTGAAATTATTTGTGGGTTATACCTTTACGCATGCAAAGGCTGGTTACCTGGCAGGCAACCAGTTCTTACGCCTGCTTCCGAAGCATAAGCTGAACCTTACATTGATGTATGAAAAGGAAGATAATTTTAAATTGGGATTGGAAGGTTACTTAACCGGGAACCAATACTTAAACAGTGGGACCGGGACACCTTCTTTCTGGGAATTTGGTTTCATGGCACAAAAAACATTCAAAAAAATATCTTTGTTTGTGAATTTTGAAAACTTCACCGACCAGCGACAAAGCAAATACAAAACAGTTGTAAATCCGCCGCACAGTAATCCAACATTTGATGATATCTGGAATCACACAGAAGGGTTTGTGGTAAACGGAGGTATAAAAATTAAGTTCTGATGGGCCTGCATACAACAATGCCTGAAGGTTTAAAACCTGTTTACAGGCAAGAACTTTTAAGGGCGAAGAGCGACTTTGATAAAAAGTACTATCAACAAAGTTGGAGACATCTTGAACGGGCGCATATCCTTGCACAGCCATATCCTGTTGAGCATACAAAGGTACATTGGAAGATGTTATGCTTTGGGATTGCGATAAAAAATGTAAAGGAAATCCTGGGACAAATACCACGGCTTTTGTTTGGTGGCATTAAATCATTTGTAGGAAAAGTTCCGGTGGGAAATACCGGAGGGGCAAATGTCCCTCCTTTTCTCCCTATGGAAATACCGAAAGACCTGCTCGACATTATCAACAGGAGTAAAAATCTATAAGCTTTTCAGCGCCGCAATCACTGCAACAGGATCGGCAGCTTTAAAAACAGTGCTGCCCGCCACCAGCACATCAGCACCGGCGTCAATAATTGTTTTTGCATTTTCCAATGTTACACCTCCATCCACTTCAATCTTTACGTGTAATGATCTTTCATCAATCATTTCACGCAGTTGTTTTATTTTAAGTAA
>Ga0075158_10001358_pt1 | contig 18527 bp, 15 predicted proteins | sample JI91814BDNA_FD_70968 | JGI IMG/M metagenome (GOLD analysis project Ga0075158, IMG submission 70968) | Wastewater effluent complex algal communities from Wisconsin, to seasonally profile nutrient transformation and Carbon sequestration -... | ecosystem: Engineered > WWTP > Effluent > Algae... | reverse complement strand
GATGAAGTGGATCGCATGCTCGACATCGGGTTCCGTGAGGACATCCGGCGCATCCTCGATATGTGCCCGCCCCCGGGCCCGCCAGTCCTCCCCAACGCCGACGGGACGGCGACGAATCGCCAGACGATCTTCGTCTCCGCCACGCTCTCGCCCGAGATCGAGCGGCTGGCTCGCAAGTACATGCACGAGCCAGAGAAGATCCAGACCTCGAGTGGCTCGCTCACCGTCAGCCTCGTGAAGCAATACCACCTCGCGGTGCAGCCATGGGATAAGCGCCGTTTGCTCGCGCATCTGCTCACGCACGAGGAGCCCGAACTCACGATCGTGTTCTGCCGTTTGAAGAAAACGGTGGACGATCTCTGCCGCATCTTGGCAGAGAAGGGGATCGAGGCGCACGCGATGCATGGCGATATGTCGCAGGGCAAACGCAACCAGACGATGACGGCTCTTCGTGGCGGGAAACTCGCGGTGCTGATCGCGAGTGATCTTGCAAGCCGAGGGATCGATGTTGAGGGAATCTCGCACGTCATCAACTATGACCTGCCCGACGACCCGGACCTGTACGTGCACCGCATCGGCCGCACCGCTCGCGCGGGGCGCGGCGGCGTTGCCTGGAGCCTTGTGACGCCCGAGCAGGGCGAACTGCTCACGAAGATCGAGATCCTGATCAACGCGGAAGTGCCCAAACTCGAGTATCCCGATTTCAAGCCCAGCGAGAAGCCGGCGCACTGGCGTGATCAGGGCGCGAGGCCCGAGGGCGGCCTTCGTCGCGAGGATGTTGGCGGGCAGGTGCCGCCCCCGCCGCCACAAGAGCCCAAGGTCAACCGCGTCGAGGCATCGTCCAGGCTTGAACTGCCGGATCAGGCGAAGGTGGACACGAGCAAGTTCCCGGGCGGGATCGTGCCAACGAAGTTGCCACCCAAGCGGATGTTCGGGCGGATGAAGTCGGGGCGCTGATCTCGGATTGCTTTTAGAAACGATCGTGACGTCGGCCCACGTCATGGCGTGATCGCGCGCGGGTTCTCTACGTCGAAAACCAGCATGCGATGCGATCCACGGAGCGTGCGGATGATCTCATGCGTGCAGGCTCGCAGGGGCGGCGCGATGAACGCCTGGTCGAGTTGCCAGAGTGGCCACTCGCGTGGGAATGTGGCCGAGTAGCCCAGCCCCGCTCGGTCGTACGCGCTCTCAAAGTTCTGCGTGAGGATCGAGAGTGAGTGGGCGCGATGTGGCGTGTTGAAATCGCCCACGATGAGGTTGGGGAGTTGGAACGCTGATGCAGGCACCTCGGCGTCACTCGCTTCGCGCCAGTCCTGTCTGCCGTCGAGCGCATCCTTGGGGACCCATCGCTTGGCTGGGCCTTGCACCATGGTCACGAACGCCTGTTCCATCATCGATGCACGCCAGAGTGAGAGGTCGCTGGGCAGATCGACAAGCCAGACGACGACGTCCATGCCGAGGCGTTCGCGTGTGTCGAGCAGCAGCCACATCGCGCGGCCGGGGTCGCGCCCGACGCGAACGAGGTCGGCCTCTCGCGGGTCGAGGCCCATGCCCTGATCGATGTTGAGCGAGCCACTGCCCCAGGCCTTGATGGGCACTTTGCTCGTGACCATGAACCCTTCGTCCCAGCAGAAGAAGGAGTGCTCGCCCATGCGTTCGCGCACGCCGGCGGGCTGCGTGCACTCGCCGCCACGGACGACGACGATGTCCGGGTCCTGCTCGATCGCGGGGGATTCCCAGCCGGGCTCGCCCGATTCGCTGAAGTTCCAGAAGACAACGCGGAGGCGCTGCTCGCGTGGCGGGACGGGCGGGGCCGAGCCACCTCCCCATTCAAACTGCGTTGATGCCAGCAGCGTTGCGACAACCAGCAGCCATCCCGTGCGGCGGACCCACTTGCCGCGATAGCGTGGGCGCACGAATGTCCAAGACGCCGCGAGCAGGATTGACGCGACAAGGCACGCCGGGAGGGTGGGAATCCAGAAGAGATACTGCGACCAGTGGAAACGGTCGGTGAGGAGTTTGCCAACTCCAACCAGTACCAAGCCGACGATAGCGAGGATCGCGAGCGCGTGGGCCGCCGAGGCGATCCGCCGCCGCATTGGCGTATCCGGGATGGCGTTAGGTGAGCGCATGCGAATCGTGAGGGGTGGGAACGGGCGTGGCAGACTGCAGGAGAGTATCGGCGCGTCGCCCCGCCGGGGTTACTCGGGCATGACCTGTTCAGCGGCCTTGGTCAGTCCCAGCATGCGCGAGGCCAGAGGGCGAAGACGGGCGGGCACAATGAGCAGGGTTGCGGCGAGAGTGTCACGCTGGAGCGATCGAACGGCGGCGAGGAACAGGACCATGCAGGCACCGCCAAGGATCATGAGGCGGAAGGCCTGGGCCGGGACCTCGATCATCCAAGGCTTGGGATGCGCTGGCCCGATGGACTGGACGATCTGGGTAGCGATGTCGCGCAGTCGGGTCTCGAGGTTGAGGTAGTGGTCGAGCGCGAGTGTCGCGAGGCCCGCCGCGACCGCGATGAGCCAACTCCAGATGGTCGCGCCGAGAACCTCGCGAGTGGGGACGTGCATGTGCTTGAACGTGAGCACGGAGACGATGATGCGTCCCACGACCAGCCATGAGCCGACCCACCAGGCGAGCGTGGTGACGTTGGGTTCGGGGATAGAGGGCACGACCTTGGGGAGCAGGGATGCGATGAGCGTGACGGCCATGACGCCGCCGCCTTCGAGGAGCGTGAAGAAGGCGTGGCGTTTGAATCGCCCCTGGGCATGGAGCAGGGCAGTGGTGAGGCCGAACTGGATGCGCCAAGAGAAGAACATCCCCAGGATGATGATGGCGGGGACGGACTCCAGCCACTTGTCGGGCCAGAGGATCGCGCGGAGCGGCGCGATGCCGACCGACACGCCCACGCAGACGATCGCGCCGACGAGCGTCATGACGCGGAGCGAGCGCATCGCGGCGTCGGCCTGCCGTTCTGGGTGGTCGTTGAGCCGGACGAGCGCAGGGATCAGCACCTGCTGGACGGCATAGCCCAGGATCACTCCCGTTTGCGCGACGAGTTGAAACGCGAAGTAGAACTGGCCGGTGACGGCCTTGGACACCGTAAAGCCCATGACGAAGTACGCACCCTGATCGAGCGCGAAGTTCCAGACAGTTCCAAAGAGCGTCCACCAACTCTGGCGAATGAAACCGCCCCACGTGTGGACCATCGCGGGACGCTTCCAGACCTTCTCCCGCGTGGCGCGATACGCCGCAACACCCTCATAGAGCGCGCAGAACACGAAGGGCCATGCCATGGACATGGAACCGGCACCCGCGAGGGCGAGCCCGACGGTGGAGACCTGTCGCAGGATCGCGGAGATGAGTTGGATCTGGCTGAACTTCGCGAAGCGGAGGTCCTGCCTGAGTTTCGTGAGGAGTTGGCCGCCAACGGCCTGAAGGGGCGTGGAGAGCGCGACAATGTACAGGACGTACGCGGATTGCGGATGGTCCGGATCGAAGTATGCCATACCAACGCCGATGCCCAAGATGATGGCCGCACACACGCTCGACACGGTCGCGTTGATCCAAAAGAGCGGGCCGGCGACTTTTTCGTACGCGCCCGCACCGCGTTGCAGGAGGATGAGATTGGTGCCGCCATCGCGGAGGATGCCGACGAAGCCGCCGATCGCCAGCGCGCTGGCGAACACGCCAAACTCAACGTCGGTGAGGATGAGCCCGATGATGACCTGTGCCACCAACGCGGCGAGTTTGCCCAGCACGTTCCCGAGCATCACCCACGACGCGCCCCGGCCGACGGCGTTGCCGAGCGGCTCCACCTTCTGCGGCTGGGCGGCGCGATCGGGTGAACTGTCCGTTGTCGAGTCGCGCATGTGGGATCGGTCCTTGAACGCCGCGAGAAGGACGAGTGTACGAACCCGCCGACCCGAAATCGTGAGCCACGGGAGGATTGTCGTTGTGCACGTCGTGCCCCGCTCCCCTACGATCTCGCACCTATGAGCAGTTCAGTTCCATCCGTGTTTTCGTGGGCCGGGAAGAAGGTTGTCGTGACCGGCGGGGCCGGGTTTCTCGGACGCTTTGTCCTTGAGAAACTGGCGGCCCGGGGTGTCAAGCCCGAGGACATCTTCGTGCCCCGCCGAACGCAGTTCGACCTGACGAACCAGACCGACGCCGCCCGCCTGTATCGCACCGCGTTTGGGCAGAAGAAGGTCGATGTGGTCATCCACCTCGCGGCAGAAGTCGGCGGGATCGGCGCGAACCGCGCCAACCCCGGGCGGTACTTCTTCGCGAACATGGCGATGGCGCTGCACCTCATCGAGCAGGCCCGCCTCGACGGGCTCATCGAGCGCGATGGGCGATTCGTGCAGGTCGGCACGATCTGCGCCTATCCCAAGTTCACGCCCGTTCCGTTCCGCGAAGAGGAACTGTGGAACGGCTATCCGGAAGAGACCAACGCGCCGTATGGCGTGGCGAAAAAGGCCGCCTGGCAGATGCTCGACGCGTACAAACTCCAGTACGCGATGAAGAGTTCGTATGTCCTGCCGGTGAACCTGTACGGGCCGTACGACAACTTTGACTTGAATACCAGCCACGTGATCCCGGCTCTCATTCGCAAGTGCGTCGAGGCGCAGGAACGCGGCGACAAGGAAATCGTCTGTTGGGGGACGGGCACGGCTTCGCGAGAGTTCCTGTATGTTGATGATGCCGCCGAGGGCATCGTCCGGGCGGCCGAGGTCATGTGCGATCCGACGCCGATCAACCTTGGCGCAGGGTTCGAGATCAAGATCAAGGACCTCGTCGAACTCATCGTGAAACTCACGGGCTTCAAGGGTGGCATCGCGTGGGACGCAACCAAGCCCGATGGCCAACCCCGCCGCCAACTCTCGGTCGATCGCGCGGCGAAGATGCTCGACTGGCGCGCGAAGATGGGCTTTGAAGAGGGGCTCGCGAAGACGATCGAGTGGTTCCGGAAGAACCACAAGTAGACGACGAGTGCGTTGTCAAGCGATGGCCCGCCTCTCTGGGGCGGGTCTTTTCACATGCTCCGCCGTCGCGGGCCTTCCTCGGTGTCGGCGTCGCTCGTGCGCATCGACTCTTGCGTGCGAGGAGGCTCGGCCGTTGGATACGCGATGCGTCCGTGGTACATGCTCGCGAGCGTTCGGCTCACGCTCTCGACGATCGTCGTCAGTTCCTTGAGCGTCAACTCGCAATCATCAAACTGTCCATCCATCAATCGCTTGTTCGCGATCGTGCGGACGAGGTTCTCGATGCGTGCGGGCGTGGGCTCGCTCATGGCGCGCGTCGCGCTCTCGACGGCGTCGCAGATCATCAGAACCGCCGCTTCCTTGGTCGCGGGCTTGGGGCCCGGGTAGCGATACTCGATCTCGTCGGGGATGTGCGTTTCTTCGATCTCGTCGTCTTCGCGGCGGGCCTCGGCCTGCTTCTTCGCACGGTGATAGAAGTACTCGACGAGCGTCGTGCCGTGGTGGCTCTCGACGAAGTGCTGCACGCTCTTGGGGAGGCGATACTCGCGGGCGAGTTCAACGCCATCCTTCACGTGACCCACGACGACGAGGAGGCTCATCGCGGGGCTGAGTTTGTCGTGCTTGTTGAAACCGCCCAACTGATTCTCGACAAAGTACTCGGGCTTGCTCATCTTGCCCACGTCGTGGTAGAGCGCGCCCACATAGGTGAGCAGGGCATCGCCGCCGACGGATTCGGCCGCCGCTTCCGCGATCGCGGCGACGTTGAGCGAGTGGTTGTACGTGCCCGGCGCGCGCATCTGCAGTTCCCGCAAGAGGGGCTGGCGCGGGTCGCGCAGTTCCATGAGCGTCATGCCCGTCGCGACGTCAAAGACGCGCTCGAGCCAGGGAAGCAGGAAGAGCGTCGAACTGCCGACGATGAGCACGCCGATCGAGGCGAGCCCGGCGTCCTGCAATACCTCGCGAAGCACCTGCAGGCCAATATCGCCCGCGATGCCCGGCTGTTCTCCCAGGACCATCGGACGCTCGATGACGCCAAAGCCCACGCAAGCGAGGGCGGTCGTTGCACCCGTCACGACGGAGAGTCGGAAGAGGGCGTTGCGATGGCGGATCTCGCGGGCCATGATCACGACGCAGGCGATCCCGCCGATCATGGTCGCAAGCGTTCCGATGCTGGCGCGGATCGCGATGCAGACGAGCAGGCCTTGCAGGATCGCGTACGCCAGTGCCGCACGACGGTCGTATCCAATACTGATAAGCAGCGCGACAAAGACCGTGGGCGTGATCGTGGTGATGGACCAGAAGTCAGGGCGCAGCGCAGTCCCGATGCACGCGGCGGCCGTCGCCCCAAGCAGGATGCCCGCGACGCCAACCATGCGAGCCGCGTTGCGCCGCACGCGCGGGCAGAACATGACGGTGTAAGCGGCAAGAGTCAGCGTGATCGCTGCGACAGCGCCGACGATCGCGCTCTTGCGAACAAGGTCGCGCCAGAGCGGCGCCTCGGCGTTGAACTTCGCGATCTCGGCTCGGTACAGGGCGGCTTTGTCCTCGCTCAGGACTTCGCCACGTTGGAAAATGACCTGGCCGATGGGGCTTGACTTGAAGACGGGCTTCACCTCGGCCGCCGCCACGTTCTGTGCCTGCGTGGTGACCTCGGGCTCGAAGCGATACGTCGGCTTGGAGCCGATGGTCAGGCGATTGACGACAACATCCTTGAGCGGCCCAAAGAAGTTCGAGTCTCGTGCGACGGCGGCCATCGCTTCCGCGAGGCGTTCCTTGTTGTCGATGCTGACGATCTCGAAACGCACAACCTCGAGCACGCCGCCCGCAGGAAAGGTGAGACGGACCACGTTGCTCGTGCCGTCCTGGATGGATCGTTGGAACGTCTGCTCATCGACGAGCGGTCGGCGCTTGAGACGCTCGAGCAGGTTGGCGACGTTGGTGAGCCACGCGGAACTCGGGCCGCCCTCGACGGCTTCGCGCTTCAGAGCCGCGAGGAGATCGGGCGTGAGCGCAAACTGCTCGCGGATGCCTTGATCGACCGCATCGATGCTCTCCGCGCCGGCGACGGCGGTGGGCAAGTTCTCGAGCGAGGTTCTGATCGCCTCGAACTGTGGCTCGATCGCCATGTACACGCGGGGCGTGGCCTGGCGTGCGGCTTCGCGCTTGTCCTTCGTCGCTGCGGGATCTTCGATGTCGAAGGCGGCGCGAACGATCCGCGTGTCATCCATCACACGCCCGACGGCTACCAACGGCTGATCGCGTGTCCACAAGACCAGCAAGCACGCGAGGAACGCGAAGACCGCCGACACGATGACGCCAGCGCCAAATCGTGGCCCCATCGCCTCGTCGCCGAGGCGCTTCCACCAGCGTTCGCCCTCGTCGCCAGCGCGCTTGATGCGCCCTGCCCGGGTCACCCCGGAGGAACGCGTCGCCAGCCTCGTGCTCTCGCTTGCCATGGGTTAGCGCTCGACCTCGTCCAGTGCTTCCTCGCGCATCTCGGCATCGCGATCGTCGCCATACGCGTCGATCACGCGCTGCACGAGCGGATGGCGGACCACGTCGCGGCGATCCAGGGCGACAAAGCCCACGCCCGGCGTGCGCTGCAGGCGCCGGGCGGCGTCGATCACGCCACTCTCGCGCGGATCGGGAAGGTCGATCTGCGTCGGGTCGCCCGTCACGATCATCTTGGAGCCATGCCCCAGGCGCGTGAGGAACATCTTCATCTGCCCGCGCGTCGTGTTCTGGGCCTCGTCGAGAATCACGACGGCGTTGTTCAGCGTTCGGCCACGCATAAAGGCCAAGGGGACCACTTCCACCACGTCACTATCCATAAAGCGGCGGACAGTGTGGTAGTCCATCATGTCGTGCAATGCGTCGAGCAGCGGCCGCAGGTATGGATTGACCTTCGCCTCGATGTCGCCGGGCAGGAAGCCGAGTTTCTCGCCCGCTTCGACCGCGGGGCGAGTCAGAACCAGTTTCCGCACGCGATCGGTCTTGAGGAGATGGACGGCGGCCGCCACCGCGAGGTACGTCTTGCCCGTACCCGCAGGGCCCAACGCGAAGACCAAGTCGTTGTCGCGGATCGCGTCGAGGTAGTGCTGCTGATTGTCCGTGCGGGCCTTCACCGCCCGGCCTGCGGCATAGACCGAGAGACGCCCATCCCAGGCTTCGGATGAATGGTCCTCGCCATCGGTCATCTCTTCGGGGAGGTGTGCTGCCTCGGCTGCTTCGGCGGCGTGGGCGGCGATCAAGTCGAGGACCGCCTGGCGCGAGAGTCCCCTATGCTCCTTCGCCGCAGTGCCCAGTTCTTCGAGCACCCGGCGCGCGGCGAAAACGGCGTCGCGTTCCCCGCTGACGTGGACCGCGTGGTCCTTCGCCGTGAGTCGAACGCCGAGCGCCTCGCGCAGCATCTTGAGGTTCCTCTCCGAGGCACCCACAACCGCCACCCGGTCGACCCGAGCCGGAAACCGCACCGTGACTTCCAACGCCACCATCCTCCAGTCGCCCATGCCCGACCACCCGTCGGCACCAGGGGCGATAAGCCGTCATTGTAGTGAGATCGACCAACCCACCCCGTCGGATCAGGCTGGTTCTCGGGCAAATCGTTTGGTAAAAAGTCGGGTTTGCCTGGTGCTTTGTGCCGGACTACCCCTCGTTTCGGGGTGTTCGGCGGCGTTTGTCCGGTCCGAACCGAGCATTCCCGGGGTAAACACGGGCTTTTCAACTTTGACGGTGCAGGGAGATTGGTCGGATGTTGAAGCGGCGGTGGACGTCAGCGTGACTCGGGCAGAGGTGGCCGTGACGTCAACCGCGTTCGAACCAAGCCGCATGCAGTTTGGGCTGGTGACGGCGACGGACGAGGTGGGCGAGTTGGTGGTGCTCCGCGAGGATGCGTCTGGCAATGGCGAGGGTGTGCCGATCCGGCTGGAAGTGCACATCGGCCGCTTTGGTGATGCGCCGCGGGAGTTGCGGCTGCTCGAAGCGGTCGCGAAGCGACTAGAACAGTTGCGGGGCAGGGATGTCGCGCCGATCAGTTGGTAGGTGCCACCGGTGATTGCCGCCGACAGGGCGATGCGCGCGGGCCAAGCCGCCTCGCGGAAATCCTCGTTATACTCGGCCATGGATCGCAAGGCATCGAAACGAGTTGCCGGGTGCGTGCTGGGCGCGGGTTGCGTCGCGGTGTTGTGCATCACTTGCGGGTGCAAGAACGATCCGTACCGCCCACCTTCGGACAGCATCATTGATTACTTGGCTGGCCCCTCGCCCCTGTACGCCGCCCAACTCGCGACCGACGCGTACGACGCGGACAAGCGATATCGCGGCACGCTGCTTTTGGCGGGAGCCACGTTCGCGAAGGAAGAGGTGTATCTCGAACTCTTCCGTGCGTACACCAAGGATGAAGACTCCGCCGTGCGCGGGGCGGCGGCGCGAGCCCTCGCAAACCTGGGAACGGCTGACGATGCCACGCATCTGATCACGCTGCTCAATGACGAGGACCCGATCGTGCGCCGAGAGGCGGCGCGGGGGTTGCAGCGCCTGCACAATGCCTCCGCCGTGGCGCCACTGATTACGAAGATCACCCCACAGGGTGAGGCGGGCGTGCTTCTTGAAGAGGATGCACAAGTGCGTGCCGAGGCGGCGGTGGCGCTGGGGCAGTATGCGACGCCCGCGGTGGTTGAGGCTTTGATCGCCTCGCTCGATGATCCACAACTCGCGGTGAATCGCGGATCGCTGTCTTCGCTGCGGACATTGACGGGTCAGGATCTTGGATACTCCCGTACGGCGTGGACGCTGTGGCTGCGTGAACAGGCCGCGCCGCTGCAGGGTCAGAGCGTTTTCGTGTTCCCGGGGTATCAGAGGCCTCCGCTGTGGATCGAGTACATCCCGTTCGTGCCCAAGGCGCCGTACGAACCCAGCGGCGTGCCGACCGGATATCCATTGCCCGGCAAGACCTGATCGAAGCGAACCACGCGCTCCAGCCCTGCCGCGATCACGGCGGCCGGGCAATCGTCGCGGGCGGCGGTGGATTCGACCGTTGAGCGCCAGTCTCCAAGAGAACCAGACGTAGAACGTCGATACTCGGCGTGCGATTCGCTGTTGTTTGGGGGCTTATGCGCGCTGTTATTCGGAACAGTTCTGGGTTCTCCCTTTCGCCCGATGTGGCGGCTCCTGCGCCCCAGCCGGGGGACGCGGTTATCGCACCATCGCGCGTTGGAATCGCTTCGCCCGACCTGGCGATGAGTGGACGTGCGGACGTGCCGAGCGTGATTGGGCACGAGTTTGTGGGTGTGGTCGAGAGCATCGCGCCGATCGCGGGCCGGGATGAATGGAACAAGGTCGCGGCGGCGATGGTGGGCAAGCGCGTCGTGGGCTCGCCCGTGGTCGCCTGCGGTGCGTGCGAGTTGTGCAAGCGTGGGCTTTCACAACACTGCCCGACGCGGCGCGTGCTCGGATTGCGTGGTCTCAATGGCTGTCTCGCGGAGCGGTTCGCGCTACCCGTCGCGAATCTCGTCGAGGTGCCCAAGGGCGTGCACGATGATCAGGCGGTCTTCGCGAACGCGGCCGCCGCAGCGGTGCACGCGGCGCACATGCTGCGGATCGAGGGCAAGCCGTACGTCACGGTACTGGGCGATGGCGTGATGGGCCTGCTGTGCGCCCAGGTGATGGCACGGCTGAACGCATCGGTGCGCGTGCTGGGGACGCAGCCCGCGAAGTTCATGCTGTGCGAGAAGTGGGGGATCAAGCACCGCCACGTCGCAGAAGTGGGGCGCAGGCAGGATCAGGACGTCGTCGTCGATTGCACGGGCTCGGCGTCGGGGATGGAACTGGCCTTGCAACTCGTGAGGCCACGCGGGAAGGTGCTGCTGAAGGCGGGACCCTCGCCAATGACTGGACTGGGTGGTGACGAGAAGCGCGGCGCGGACCTCTCGCTCGCGGCGACCAACGAGATCGAGATCGTGGGCTCGGGCGCGGGACGCATCGGCGAGGGACTCAGCGCGCTCGCGAGGAACACGGTCGAGGTGCTTTCAATGATCTCGTCGCGATTCAGGCTGAGTGACGCGATGGCGGCGCTCAAGTTGGCGGCGTTGCCGGAGGCAGTGAAGGTGATCGTGGAAGTGGGGGATGGGAAGAAGTAGAACGGGTAGGAGCGGGCGAGCCGCCTGCGCTGCGAGGCTTGTGCTCATTTGGGGAAGGGATTACTCATGGACTTCAGCAATCCTTGGAGTCTGGTGTCGGGCCTGTTCGTTGGTTTCTTGGGCACGGTTCTCTTCATGTACGGCAAGAAACAGCAGAACCTCAAATGTCTCGGCACGGGCGTGGTGCTGTGCGTGTTCCCGTACTTCGTCACGTCGATCCTGCTCACGTGGGGGATCACCGCGGCGTGCCTGGGCGGCTTGTACGCATGGTCGCGAGGGGATTGACGGCGGGGGAGAGTATCGGTACCATATGAGCACCGATAAAGCACCGAAGGAGAACGCCATGCCTTTGCCCGATACGTGCCCATTGACCGAGTTCCGCCGCGATGCCGCTGGATATTTGAAGCGCTTGCGCAAGTCGAAGAAGGCGCTCTTGCTTACCCAAGACGGCCGAGCGGCGGGCGTCGTGATGAGCACCGCGGAGTATGACCGGTTGATGGCGGAGATGGAGGCGGTGGAAGTGCGCAAGGCACTCGCGGAAGCGATCGCCCAACGCCGTGCGGGCAAGGGCGTCAGTTTGGAACAGTCAGTGGCGCGGGCGCACGCCACCATCGCGCAGGCGGGCGGCAAGCGGCGGCGTACGAGCCGGTGATGTGGTCATTGAAGTGCAGCACGAGATGAAACGACGGTACTTGGAAGAATCCAAAAAGCCAAACGGCCCTTCGCAGGGCCGTTGGCAGTTTCAGCGAAATCAGCCATTTTCGACTTCGAGATTCATTCGGACCTCCCGTTAAAGCCACTCCCTTGATGCACCGTGGGGCTCATTGTTCCCACACTTCAACATACTGTCAAATCGGCCAGAAAGTGCCCCCAGCTGGTAGAAAACCTGTCAACTTCATATGAAAACGGTTTCGAAGTGCCTACTAACCACCGAATATGGGACGACACTTCTGCAATCCAATCACCTTTGAAGGACTCGACAAGGCTGCCAAAACTCAATGAAAATCGAGGTGGTCTAATCCTCATGGAACCTTGCCAGAAGGCTTCGGCGGCGTTGGCGACGCCGCTGCGCCGGAACCACTGTTCAACGAGGCGTTGCCAGCTGCTCCAACCGCACCGCTAGCCACTGCACTTGATTTTGCGCCAAATGGCTGTCCCTTCTTGGGCAGTTTCCATTCCAACCGATAGGTTACCCCAATCACTGGATATGGAACTTCGAGAATCGCGGTTAAGTGACCCGCGCGCCGTTCTAACCGAAGAAGGAACTGAGAATCAAGCGCCTCCTGCTCAAGCTGAAACTGGGCCGGGTTGAAAAATGCATTCGCGTAGAAATCGTCTGGTTCCATGCCACGAAACTGCGCAATCAACACGAGCGTCTTGATAGGTTCTCTGGGCGCGAACGAAATCCAATCCGTTGGTCTGTCTTTTGAATTGGGTGAACACGCTAGAAACGTGCCTTTCTTCTGCTCCGAACTGAACTCAAGCGCGACGATACCGTCTTTGTGTTGCACGGTAGGCAGAAAGTGAAAGACCTCTACGAGTTGATTCGGGGTACGGGGGCTCCGCTCCATCGATTCAGTTGACACGGCGATTGAACCCATCCTTGGATGGGCGTTGCTTTCATTTTGCGGAACAAGGGTCGAATCAACCGTTCGAGACCATCTGCTCAAATTGCGCCGACCCGCGCGGAACTCGATTCGGTGGTGACTTTCGCCTTCAGCGATCTCCTCGCCAGACCCGTAGATGGTGAAGTCATAAACAAACTTCTCGATGTGATAGCCGTAAACAAGACTCAACGATTCGAAGGCAGCCTTCTGCAGATGACGACTACGGCCGTCAGACATCTGTTCACGCAAGTCGTGAATCAACCCGTTGAGTCGATCCTCACGCCTGTACCCCTTGTGGAGTAGATGTCTCAAGAAAAGTGCGACAACTACTGCAAAGGTCACCAACGTCCCGAATGTAGTCCACACCCAAATCGGAAAGCCGCCGAGTTCCTTCGCTTCCGATCCAGCCGCAAACTGAAATCCCTCCCGCAATACAAATGGAATGCCAAGCACACCGACGATAGCTGCGCCGTAGTCGACCCACTTGCGAAGGTCTTGTTTCAACGTTCTGTGTGTCATGTGTCCCCCATAACCCCAATGCTCGGAACTTCCGATAGATCGCAATGCTCGACCACAATGTACTGTGGGAACGATCTGTACGCAAGTCGTCTCAGTGCTGGTCGTGCTGCAACCCTCCAGCGCACGGCACGGTCTCGAAGTCCTTTCCCTCAAGTGACGTCGGGCCCGCGACAGCCCTGGCGGCACACTCCACTTTGGCTGCTTGTCGGATCAGTGACTGAGACGGGTCGTGGCCAGCCCTCCCCAAAACTCCGCCCCCGACCCCTCCAATAATCCTCCGTCCCGTCACCCCCGGGGCAGTCGCACAGGCTTGAAGCCCGTGCCACGCACAGTCCGTGCAATCACGATTAGGGCCAGGGGGGCTTGGCCGGGAGATTCTGTCATGGCCAACTGGACCAAGAAGCAACTGCTCAGCAAACCCATCAAGCACATCGACATCACCAAGTTCGATGCACGCCCCATCATCGACGCGTATGGCGACATGGCGTACTCCGCCCGCACACTCTCGAAGGCTTCCGACATCTACAGCATGATGCTCGCCGATAAGGGCTGCGCCGTCATCCTCACGCTCGCGGGCTCGATGATCTCCGCCGGGCTCAAGAAGACGATCGTCACCATGCTCGAGAACAACATGATCGACGCGATCGTCTCGACGGGCGCGAACATCGTGGACCAGGACTTCTTCGAAGGGCTCGGCTTCAAGCACTACATCGCCCCCGGCAGCCCCGAAGCGCCGCCCGTGGACGACCCCACGCTCCGCGACATGATGATCGACCGCATCTACGACACGTACATCAACGAGGACGATCTCCGCGCGTGCGACGCCGCGACCGAGAAGGTCTTTGCAGACTTCGCGCCGGGCGCATATTCGAGCCGCGAGTTCATCGACGCGATGGGCGCGTACCTCGTGAAGCACCACCCCAAGAACGAGAGCCTCGTGAAGACGGCGTATCAGAAGCGCGTCCCGATCTTCTGCCCCGCGTTCTCCGACTGCTCGGCGGGCTTCGGCATCGTCATGCACCAGGTCGCGGCGATGGAGCAGGGCAAGGGCCGACATGACATGGTCGCGATCGACAGCGGCGCCGACTTCCGCGAACTGACCGAGATCAAGTTCGCCGCCAAGGACACGGGCCTGCTCATGATGGGCGGCGGCGTTCCCAAGAACTTCGCCCAGGACATCGTCGTCGCGGCCGAACTCCTCGTCGAGCGTCGCGGCGGCAAGGCTCGTGGCGACGTGACCATGCACAAGTACGCGATCCAGTTCACCGTGGCTGACAGCCGCGACGGTGCCCTCTCGGGCTCGACGCTCCGCGAGGCCTGCTCCTGGGGCAAGGTCGACGTGGTGCACGAGCAGATGGTCTTCGGCGAATACTCGGCCCTCTTCCCGCTCCTGGCGAGCGACGCCTACCACCGCAAGGCGTGGAAGGGCCGCAAGGGCTTCAAGTTCGCGGATATGTTCGAGAAGGACGAGTCGACCTTGAAGAAGACGAAGCGGGCGAAGGCGTAAGGAACTGCGGAGACCAAGTCGTGAGAGGCCCCGGCCCGTGCTGGGGCTTTTTATTTCAGTCGTCTTCATGTTCCGATACACTTGTGCAATGAACCTCGGCCAGCCATTTGCCACACTCGCGAAAAGGGTGGTGTGCGCGGGTGCCTTATTCGTGCTCGGCGCCGCGACGACTGTCGCCATCTGCTGGTGCGTCGCGCTGCGACGCATCAATCCAGACTCTCGCGTCGAGAGCGATCGCGAAGCCGCTGCGATGTTGCTGGATGACTCCAGAGCTGCCGCAGTGTTCTATCCGCCCGAGGAGTTTCCGGGCTGCACCGTTCTTTCCACGTCCATCAATCGAGTGTCCAAGGCATCGGTGAGTCAGGTCGAGATCGAGTCCAACGGAAACGGATCGGATCGCACACTTTCAACGACGCGAGTAGTACCGGACCATCGCCACGTTCCCACTGGCGAAGCGAACGGAAGACAGGAGTTCCACTTTGGTTGGCCCTGCAGAGCCATGTGGGCGGCGGAAGACTGGCGATCTCTCGGTTGCTTTGTCAACGCGCAACCAAGTGTCAATCGGATGCGATTGTTGAAGTCGGAGCACAACTACAACGGGTTCTTCTGGCGATACTCAGATGAGCCGTATTCGTGGAGCGTCCCAACCGGAGTGATCCCGCGCGGTTTCGTTGCCAACTCCGCTGGCTTTGCCGTCGCGTGGCTCTTCATCTTGCTCGTTCCCGGTCGGGCAAGACGCGCGTTCCGTCGCCGTCGCAATCTATGTGAGCGATGCGCTTACTCGCGCGAGGGACTCGCTCCCGCTTCTCCCTGCCCCGAATGCGGCCTCATCCCATCTTCCGCCGCTCTCAGCACCCCGCCTCAAAGTGCAGCAGGAAGTACAGCAGATCGTTGATATCAACGCCCCCGTCGGGGATGCCATTGCCCGTGCCGTTGTCGAGGTCCGCGGCCGCCGCACCCAACTCAAAGTTGCTGAGGAAGTAGAGCAGGTCGTTGATATCGACGCCGCCGTCCGGCGTGCCGGTGTTGCTGCCGTTGTCGAGGTCGGCGGGGCACTGGAGCCCGACGAACTTCGTCGCGTCGTCGAGGTTGATCCAGCCGATGTTCTCGCCCCACGCGTAGCCGCGGATGCGCGTCGCATCGATGCGTGCGGGATTGGCGGGGACGGCGAGCGCGCCGCCCGAGAAGTTGATCCACCCGACGTTCTCGCCCCAGGCCATGCCCGTGAGTGCGCCGGTGCCCGCGTTGTAGTTGACGCCATAGTTGGTGTTGTTGGTGTTGGTGTAGGGGCCGCTGTTGCCCAGATGAACCCAGCCCGTGTTCTCGCCCCAGATGTAGCCGCTGAGGTACGAGCCATACACGCGGACGCCCTGCGCCGTCGGCGGGTTGCCCGCGTCGCGGAAGTTGAAGTAGCCGCAGTTCTCGCTCCAGCCAAACTTGTCGGCGGGTGAGATGCCGATCTGGGCGTCGGCCGCCGAAGACGCAGCAAGCAACACGAGAGATCCAATCGATGCGTGAATGTGTTTCATGGTGGGTGTCTGCCTCTACGAGCCCGAAGCGCAAGCGAGGGGCTAGTTCATCAACGATCAAAGGCGTTCGTCACGCGACGATCAATACGAAAAGTTCGCCCAAGGATCCGTGCTGCCCACGCCCGCGCCGCCGGTGGAGCCATTGATTGCGAGGGAGTTTGGTGCGCTGACAATGGTGCCAACCTTGTTGTTGGCGATGATCTGGTAGTTGAAGGTGCCGTTCCCGGCCGCGGTGTTGCGCACGATGAAGTTGCCCGAGAGTTGCACGTCCAGCCCGATGTCATTGCGCATGAGGCTGTTGCCCTCAATGCGCGAATCGGTGCCGGTGGCCTTGATGCCCATGCCCGTGCCTCCGACGCCATTGCCATCGCAGATGTTGTTGATGATGTGGCAGTTGCCGGGCACTTCGATGCCATCGCCCACGTTGAAGGACGCGGTGCAACCGGAGATCGTGACGGACGTCGAGGCGGCGCGGATGCCGTCGATGCCATTGCTATAGGCGGAGCAGTTGCTGACGACGCTGGCCGAAGAGACGACAAAGCCGTCGGCGGTGTTGTCGCGTGCGGAGCAACCGATGACCGTGCTGCCCAGCCCGATGTTGAATCCGATGGCGTTGCTGTACGCGGAGCACTCCGTGATGGTGGCGCTGCCGCTGCTTGCGATGCCGGCGCTGTCGTTGAGGTATGAGGTGCAGCCCCTGACAACGCAGCCATTGCTAACCGAAATACCATTGGTTCCGTTGTCGGTCGCTGTACATGATTCGATGACGCCGTTGGTGGAGAGGAAGATCCCAACTGCTACGCTCTCCGAGGTCCGCACCGCCTCCACACGATTGCCCGCGCCCGTGATGGCGATGCCGTTGGCCCATCCGATCAAAGTGCCATTTCGGACGGTCACATTGCGATACGACTGGACCGAGTGTCCAACGCCGCTAAACGCCCCAGGCACTCCGGTCATCGTGAATCCGTTCAGGTCGATCGTGACGTCGTTTGATCCGATCAGGATGCCATGCTTGCCGATCTCGCCCGTGATGTTTCCCGTGAGGTAATAGGACCCCGGTTGGAAGATTGAGAACGTGCCGTTGACGCTCGCCGGCGTGTTCACCGCATTGATCGCGATCCGCGGCTCCACTTCCTGCAGCGTCTTGTACGTGCTCGCAACCGGGCCCACGGGCGGCGTCAACGGCCCAGCGAAGAGCAGGGCCGCTACCGCCGTCACCGCAATGCCGCCAAGAACAAACGTTGAACGATCCATGTGAGGTCCCCTTCAGAAGGCGCGAGATACCGCTCGACAACGGCGTCAGCCTAACACAAAGCCGGGGGTGCACGCTAGGGAAAAGGAAGGAAACCATGCACTAATCCACCCGGCATCAGCACCCACCCTCAAAGTGAATCAGGAAAAACAGCAGATCATCAACCGTGACCGCTCCGTCCGGGTTCGCCGGGTCCACGCCGTTGCCATCCAAGTCACCCGCCACATCCCCGGCTTCGAATGCTCCGAGGAAAAAGAGCAAGTCATCGATCGTGATCGCGCCGTCAGGCGTGCCGCCATTGGCGAGCGAGCCGTCGTTGTCGAGGTCCGCCGGGCACGCTGGCACATCCGGTGCTGCGCGATACTGGAACGATGGGCCCATGAAGCGTGCGGTGGTGTTGAGTTGCACGTTCGGATAGTCCAGACTCGGTCCCACGCCGCCCAGGCGCCACGTGCCCAGGATGATGTCTGCGCCCACGCTCATGCTCGACGCCGCAACGTTGTGTCCATTGTCCCCGTCAGAGACCGCCGCGACGATGTACTCCTCACCGGCGAGCAGTCGTGTCGGCGGCACATCGACGTAGCGGAACAGGTTCTCGCGCGGGGCGGCCGTCCCCTCAGGCACCGTCGCCTGCACGACGAGTTCCATCGTGTTGACGTGGTAGATGCCGACCTGGTGCGGCACGTTCAGTCCCTCGCCCGAACCAAACAGATCGTCGTAGTAGCCCAGTTGCACGACGTCGATGTCGCGCCGCGGCTCGAACGATGTGCCATTGACGCCGCTGTTGGTGTTCGATTCAGACGCCGTGGGAATCGTCCACGCGGGATCCACGAAGGGCTGAACCTCTCCGATGTCAAAGAGCACCACGAGTGACTGGTCAGGGCCGCCACCGGGATCGAGCACATTCACACTCGCGACGATCCTGCCGCCCGAGATCGATCTTCCCAGACCAGAGTTCGGACTTCGGCCAACCAGAAAGAACTGCGTG
>Ga0075158_10001353_pt1 | contig 18552 bp, 20 predicted proteins | sample JI91814BDNA_FD_70968 | JGI IMG/M metagenome (GOLD analysis project Ga0075158, IMG submission 70968) | Wastewater effluent complex algal communities from Wisconsin, to seasonally profile nutrient transformation and Carbon sequestration -... | ecosystem: Engineered > WWTP > Effluent > Algae... | reverse complement strand
CGGACTCGTTCAGCTTCTGGAGGGCCGCTTTCTGCTTCTCGACCTCGACCTCGGCCTTTCTCAGGGCGAGGTTTGCTTTCAGGGCCGCGGACTCGGCACCGGACTCGTTCAGCTTCTGGATGGTGCCGAGCTTTATTGCCTCCTCGGTCTGCTGTTTTGCATAGGCCAGGTTGCTCAGAGCGATCCTGGCCCGACTCTCAGCGTCACCACTGACCACGAACCCGCCGAAGGTATCGGCCGCCGTCTGCGGACCATACGCACGCAAGCTTTGCTGTGCGTCTTTCGACATGCGTATGACGCTCTGCAGGCTCGCTTCGGTGTTCTTGGCAAAGGCTGCGACAACCTGATTCGACTTGGTAAAGTTGGAGCTGGTGAACCCAGCTTCCAGTGCCTTTACTGACTCCAGGCCCGCTGCCTTCATCCGAGCATGGAAACGACCGAGTTGCTCATCACTGAGTACAAGGTTGTTAGCCAGACTCCCAGCCCCTGATGCCAGGCGAACCCCCAGTCCCTTCGCTGCGGCAACCCCCTTCGACTCAAGCGCTGCAATCGTCGCTTGCATCTCGGCGATCTGCCTGGCATAGCCGTCGGTCGCCGCCTTCATCTGCTTGTCGAAGCTGGCCTGCAACTCGACAGATATTTTGTTCGCATTCTGAGATGCGGCAACCCCGCCCGCTGTGAGCAAGCTTTGCAGCTTGGCCCCCATACCAGCCATCCGGGTCTCGAGATGGTCTAGGCTCAGGTGAGCACTGGTCGTGCTGATCTCAAGTGATAGGGTTGCTGCTGCTTCCGTACCTTCCATCCCTATCTCCTTGGGTTACTTCTCTGACATCTTGCGTAGTGCGGAGGACTCCATGACCTGGACTGCGTGCAGGGTGTCGAGCGGTTCTTCAACCTTCATCAGGTCCATCACCCAGCGAACCTGCGTGTAGTCGAGGCCGGTCGGCCCACCTGCACCAACTCGCCACTGCGTGCTGACCTCGGCGAACACTTGGAACGGCAGCCAACTCTCGGGCCAGATCTCGAAGTCACTCGTGTCTTCTACATCCTCCCGTAGCAGGCCGATCGCCTCCAGTTCCTCATCTGACGGCCCGGGATCGTACATCCGGGCGGCCAGTTCTACGAGTTTTTTCGCTTACCCTCGAACAGGCCCTTGTTGTAGCCATCGAAGATGGCCTTTGCCGCGCCCGGGTAGTCGTTGATCAGGTCTTCCAGTGCCTCAGGCGAGTAGGGGCTGTCGACGGCCTTCCAGCCGGCGATCAGTTCGCCCAGTGCATCGGGATCCTTGCGCAGCTCACCACCCCCGACGCTCAACGTGGCGTAGAAGGCTTGCAGTTCCTTGATCCCCTTGTGGTTGAACACGAAGGTGATCTTGGCAGCATCCCCACCCGGTACCGGGATGAGAACGTCCTGCTCGAAAGTTGGTTTTGGCTTGAGTACAAACATGGTGTGGTCCCCGATTTGGTCCCCGATTTGAAAGGTCCACCAGTCTGCGCACAAATCGGGGGAAATGCGCCCGGCGAGGCCGGGGACTGGTGGGTTCGGCTAGAGGCGCTAACTGCTTACAGCCAGCGACTCTGTCTTGTTACGTGGCGTAGCGAATCGGCTCGGCAGCGTACGACAGGGTGATCTGGCTCATCAGAGCCTCGTTCTTGCCCATCGTCGGCACCTTCAGCAGCGACCAATACGAGTTCGCGAGCAGCTTCGATCCGTTCGGGAAGGTCATCAGCAGGCCGTAAGGGGTGCGGGCTGCGTCGGCGGCCGACACGTCCGTGTACCATGCCAGCGTCGGGTCATCGAAGACTTCGGCGGTCATGGACACGGCAGTTTTGGTGGTCGGGATCTGGCGCTCGACAACGTCGTCGATCGCGGTGATGTCGGCGAAGTTCTGCGTGCCGCCAGTTGCGGTGACGCCCTTGACCTGAGAGAGTTGTGACCAGAGCGTGACCTTGCGCACGGAGCCAATGCCGGTACCGATCGGGTACTTGGTGGTGTTCGAGGTGTCGACGCCTTCCAGGATCAGCGATGTGGCGCTGGAGCCGGTGTAGGCACGAACAAGGCGCTTGTCGAGCAGGCCCCAGCCAGAGCTGACTTCCACGTAGTCACCGGCGACGATGGTCGATCCGACAACAGTACACGCGGCGTTGATAGCGTTGCTGATTACCGTGAAGCTGAGGGGTGCTGCGTATGTTTTGGCCACAGACAGCGTGGCTCCGGTCGATAATGTGATAGCCATGAGTAGTTCTCCTTGAGTGTTCCGAGGAGGCTCATGGTCGAGTGTGTCACTGACTGCTGCCGGTGAGGGACTCGCCGCGTGCTCGGCGATACGGTGTTGTTAAGGCTGGGCTAGGCGGTCTGCGCCTTCAGCCATTTTTCCCACGCGTCGATCACGCCCTTGGCAAGGCGAATAAGCGACTCATGGAGTTTGATACTTGCTGCGTTCAAAGTTTTTCCACGATGTGTGGTTTACGTATCGTTGATTCTACGCGATAGCTAGCAGCAATGCAAGATGGCGCCACCATAGTCAGTGGAAATACTGGAATGGCACGTGGATATCGTAACTGGTCCAGCCATCCTTCGGGATCTTCTTCCCGGGCGTCGGGCAGTCAAGTGTCAATCCGCCGAGTTTCCGGTACTTCATCAGGCCCTCAATCGTGTCCTGCATCAGCAGCACTTGTCGTGTTCCCGTGCCCTCCTTGGCAAACAGGCGCAGTGACACGTTCCCCCACGTCTGGCTATGTGGGTCCTCGTCGATGTCCAGACGCTGTGAGTCGTCGTAGTTGATCTCGGCCTGCAAGAAGGCCGAGCCAATCGTGTCCAACTCCACTTGCGTTGTGTTCTCATAAAATATCGGCACGCTGGGAAATGCCGTGCGCCACGCTGGATCCAGGTAGGCAACAATGGCGTCTCGCGCCTCTGTACGTGTGGTCATGTCCCGACTCTCCTGAGAATCTCGAACTGCGATTTGCCAATGTGGGGGAAGCGGTGTTGCACGAAAGCGACAGAGCGGCGCCCCACCGCTCCTGCACCAGCGTTGACAGGGCGGAACTTGATGACACCATTCTCAATCTGCCAAGCGTAGTGTTCATCGTGCGAGGCAGAGTTCGAGATGAAAATGCTCTGCCCAAGTTTGATCGGGTTCCAGGTGGCATTGGCTTGGGCGTGCGCAATAGCCGCTTCGTCCCCTCTCTGGTAGGGAACGAATGAACCAAGTCCGTCATCACCTCTATGCTCAGAGTACCTGGTGCCGAGCACGCCCGGTTGGAACGCCGACGCCGGGGCCGGCGCACCCACTGTCACTTTCCAGTTCGCAGTGAAGTCGCCTGAATACTGCGGCGACTCGACCAGGACCTTGTCGAACACCCGTTTGGCAAGGCTAACAGCGGTGGCAGCCGATGCCTTCTCAACCGCCCTGAACCAGGCTGTCACGCTGCTGTTGAAGCCGCCGACCCCTTTAAGCCCGACGGACATGAAGGCTCCAGAGTAGCCCCTCATCCTGGGCAGCGAGAATACGCCACACACCGTCCGAAAGTGTCAAGGTGTCGGACGGTTTCGGTGTCACCACGGACTTCAGCACGAACACTTGCATGTCTCCACGCTCGTAGGTCTCGGAGGCCTTGGACAGATAGTTGAAGTGCTCCTGCCATTTGACACGCAGGGATTGAACCGAGGTCGGGGTCTCGACTCTGGCGTCCGTGATCGGGTCGTACACGCTCGCGTTGTGCGTTGCTGTCTCAACCACAGGACTGTCGAGCTCATTGACCAGCGCCACGCGCAGGCCCGAGTTGGACAGGTAAGACTCCTTCACCAGGAAGCTCTTTCCCTCAAGGCTCACCAGGGAGTCCTCAGGCACGCTCTCGTTGCCATCTGTGAAGATCTGGTACTGCGGCGGGTACTTACCAGAGGTGTCGCTGTCCGGTAGGTAGCGGTTGAAAACCAGGGCCGCGTACGCATCGACGGCCGGGTTGCCGGCGAGAGCATCGCTGATGCTCGTCAAGGCAGCAAGCCCATCCGCACCCTGGATGACGTAAGTGACGCGGATCTTCTCGCCACGCCAATAGTCGGGTGCGCCATACCCGATGAGGTAGGTCTGGCCATCTATGGTGATTGCCCCCCTCGCCGGAATGGTCGCAGTCGGGGAGGTGCTCACTGATCGCTTCTTTATAGCCACACCATCGATTTTGGCATAACTGAGGGGCGAGTAGTCCACCTTGAAGCTGATCAACGGATTGTACGCATCGTAGGCGTCTGTGGTGTCCGCAAGTCTTGCCGCGCTGAATAGTCTCATGAGGTGAAGGCCCTCACTAGATCCTGCATCCTGACGTAGGCGTTGGCATGGATTGCTTCTTTGCGGAACCCTTTAATACCGGTGTCAACGACCGTCATATTCTCTTTTACCAGATCCTCAAGTACCTGCGCATCGTGACCAGACTTAAACTCAACCATGTCAAGAATTTTGAAGCCAAACCCCTTGTTTTTTATCGCCCGCGCATGGTACGAGAACCTTGTCGCCGCATCCTTCGTGATACCGAACCCTATGTATTCTTCGGTATCGGAAAATATGTGTATCGTGTAGAAGCAAGCCGGGTGTTCAGGGTTGAATCCATAGTCCGCGCATGACGGGCACCCCTTTCCCCTGAGCACGTTGTCAGGTATTGCCATCCAACGGTGCCCCTCAGAGCATTCAAACTCTGTGCTAGTGCCAGCATTGCAATACTCGCCAGCCAGTGTGTAACTTCTCTCTGATATACGCGCATTGACCTCGTCACGAGTTAGCGGTCTATTTGATCTGCACTGAGGGCACCCAGTGTCAAATAGCACACTGCCTATTCTGGCCACCCACGTATGGTTGTTGGTACACTTAAATACCGCCCGTTTAACAGATCGATGCTCCTCGCCCAGCATCTTTATCCCGCGAGGAGTGAGTCGTTTCTCAATTTCCTGCACTGTTAGTTGTGCAATTCCTCTACAGTGAGGGCACCCTGTGCCATTCGTCTTCAGCACATTGCCTATGTTTGCTAGCCACTCATGCCCAGACTCACATTTGAGACGACAACGGGTTCTAGTGTTTACGTACTCCCCAACAATGGTAAACCCCAATTTTGCAAGTCTCTCGGATACCTCACCCACAGTTAGTTTTTTAGTACGAGCCCTCATAAGGACCTGCCCTATAGGGTGAGTATGGTGAGGAGATAGGACATCGGTGGCCAACGTGTCGTCGGCCATCCTGGCCACATTGTAGAGCTTCATCAGACGCCCGTGACGGGGTCGTAGCTTGGGTTGGACACCAGCACATAGGTGGGCGTAACAGAGGCCACCACGGACGTGCCAACGGCCGCCAGAGCGAGGATCAGCCGCGCACGCAGAGTGGCGTACTGTTCGTTCACCATCTTGACGGTGTCGCGATACGGGTTGTCGAATCGCTCCACGGCGGCCTTGCCGTCGGTCTGCTTCCTGGGTGCGAACAATGGCAGGGCCGCGCACAATTGCTTGGCCACGGCGAAGGTCGCGAAAAGCTCACAGGTCTTCATGAATCGCTCCTCGACGTCGGTCGGCGTGAGCAGATCCTTGGTGTCCTGGTAGACAGTGGGTAGGGTGAAGTCAATGTCCTCGAGTTCGCCATCGAGGTAGTTCGAGTACAGAGTCAGGCCCAGGGTCGTGTCGCTGATCTCTTCAGACTCCACGCCAAGGGCGGCGCGGATGTCATCGTACGTGGTGTAGTCGGTGATCATCGCTGGATCAACCAGCCTGCATCGATCTGGGACTGGAGCCAGGTGTGCCACTTAACCGGCTGGAAGTCAGCCCCAATGGTCACGGCCTCGACCTGGTCAACGAACGGCGGGAACTTGGCCCTCACCTCGATGATGCCGGCCACCATTGTGGGTGGCTTTGTGGTCACGGGCGATGCCGCGGCGATTTGTGGACGAGCCATTCTAACCTCCGTGTGGATGTTGCAATTCTACCCTCTATGGTGCCAAGTTGGTAGTGGTACTGATGTTGACAGTATTTGACATGGGGTTGGTTTGCCGGTATCATTCCTACAGTTAGATCCACTAAGGGAAATTACAGTGCCTGCAAAAATTACACAAGAGGAATTTGATCTCCGTGTGCGTGCTGTTTTTGGCGATAAGTTGAACATCGACGGGTTTGTGTACTCCAGGTACAACTGCCGTGGGCGTGTGACGTGCCCAACCCATGGCCCCTACGAGGTGTCGGCCCAGAATCTATTAAAAGGATTTGGCTGCATCAAGTGCTATCGAGAGTCGCGCATAGGGGTGCTAAAAGATGACCTGAGTGCTTTTGTCGCGAAAGCTAGAGATGCGCATGGAGATAAGTATGATTACAGCAGCTCAGTATACATTGGGGCAAAGAAAAAGATAAGCATTTTGTGCCCTGAGCATGGTGAGTTCTCGCAGGAGGCTTGGGGGCATACTAAGGGTAAGGGATGTCCTCTGTGTGGGAGCGTAAAAGCTGGATTGAGTAACCAACTCAGCCAGGCCGATTTCATGAGCAAGGCCATCACTGCTCACGGAGATAAATATGACTTACGCAATGTTGTGTTCTCTGGTGGTAAAAATAAAATAGAAGTGTTGTGCAGAGAGCACGGGGCGTTTCACCCATCCGCAGGTAACTTCCTGTACAGAAAGTCTGGGTGCCCATCCTGCGCCGCAGAGGCACTAGGGTTTCGTAGTCGCCTGTCGCCTGATGAGTACATAGCTAGAGCACGATCCGTGCATGGCGATAGGTTCACGTACGGCAACGTTGTATACAAGGCTAATGCCGCCTATCTTGAAATTGAATGCAGCAAACACGGTGTATTCACACAACTTGCCCAGGACCACCTAAATGGTGTTGGGTGTGCTAAATGTAGTAAGCCGACATTTAGCACAGCGTCTTTCGTAGACAATGCCATGCTTGTGCATGGTGATAGGTATGGTTACGCTCTCTCCGACTATACAGGTTCAACGACGAAGGTTTCAATCACGTGTAAAATTCACGGGGAGTTTGTGCAAACACCAAACATGCACGTGAACGAGTCACAAGGTTGTCCGCAGTGTGCAAGGGTTGGTCCGAGTGCGGGGCAGTTGGAGGTTGCTTCATTGCTGGCGCAGCACACATCGGTTATTGTTGGGCACAAACTTGGGAGATTTGAGCTTGATGTTTTCCTCCCAGAGCACATGCTCGCAATTGAGTATCATGGCCTAGTGTGGCACTCAACCAAGTACCAAAAAGACATAACCAGGGACTTTAAGAAGCACAAGTTGGCATCTGAGCATGGGATACGTGTAATTCACTTGTATGCAGACGAATGGAGGTTCAAAAAGGACCTGTTTAGCTCTTTGCTATTATCAGCTATTGGACATCAATACAAGCGCGTTTTTGCTAGGTCCCTATCAGTAATTCGGGTAGGTGGTGAGGCATCCCAAAAGTTCTACTCAGAGTATCACACACAAGGTCCTCTAAATACATCAACTACAACCTACGCTCTTCACGACGGTGTAGCGCCGGTGGCCATGATGTCTTTCTCAAGGGTGACAAGCCAGCGTGGGCAGGTTGCGAGGCCTGATAAATATGAACTCAGACGTTACGCAACGTCTCGCACCGTTGTTGGTGGTGCATCACGACTCATGGCCTCTTTCCTTAGAGACCACCCAGACTGTAAAACATTGCTATCGTATAGCGAAAATAGGCTGTTCTCAGGCGCCATGTACGACAGGCTAGGCTTTAAGGTGTCACACATATCAAAGCCCAGTTATTGGTATATTACAACCAGCCTGAGGGACGGAAGAATGGATAAGGCTCGCTTCAAGCGTTCGGCTCTTGAGAAAATTAACGGGTTTAGGTTTGACCCCGCCATGTCCGAAAGGGCCAACTGTGAAGCCAACGGGTATTACCAAGTACACGACTGCGGGAAGACGTGTTGGGTGTTCACTAGGCCATAACAAGAAGAACCCCGCTTTTGGCGGGGTTCTCGGACACTACACACCCATTACGAGTACGTCAGGACTTCAAACGCGTCGGTGTAGAGACGGCGGACAATCTGCCCGAAGTCCCAGCGCATGGCGTGGGCACGCCGGAGCACGAAGTCTTCTTGCGCCGCATACTCGGCGTTCGTGCTGGAGACCCGATGCAGGCCATAGTTGATGTCCAGGCCCATGATCGTCTTATCCGGCCAACCCACACTCGGGTCGACGATGAAGATCGGCAGGTTCGGAGCCCAGGTCGGGTTCATCACGCTGACCGTCGAGTCGATACGTGCTGACGTCGGGTTGTCGTTGGTGACCACCGGGCGGCCTGTACGGTTCTCGATCGCCATGGCGCCGGCAATGTTGGTGACCAGGGCACCCAGGCGCCGCTTGGTGGAGTTCTTGTACAACCAACTGACCCAGGCCATTTGCGTGATACCGGCCGTGGCCGCGGCATCCAGCGAGAGAGCGGTCGTGACCTTGCCCAGCGAGGCGAGCGAGGCCTGGCCGACGTCTGCGTCACCGTTGAGGATGTTCAGCAGGTTGGTGTTGGCGCGCTCGTTGCGCTCGATGGCGACTTGGCGGGCGATGGCCAGGGCGATCAGGTCCAGCTTGACGTACCTGCTCGACTGCTCGGACCACTCAATACCCAGGGCGAAGGTCGGAATGCGGATTTGCTTCTCGCTGGTCGTGATAGACATCATGCGCGCCGGCTTGGCCAGTTGCGAAGTCACTTGCGATCGACCGGCTTCGGCACCCGCCATGTTGACTTCCGGCCACAGCAACCACTCATCGGCGATCGTCTCGTCCTGAGCGATCATGTTGTCAAAGGCGTTGGCGTTCATGTCCAAGTCGGCCAGCAACTTGTCCTCGATCAGTGCGCCGATGGCGGGCATCAGCAGAATGCGGGCCTGGTTGCTCGGCTGGCGAACCACCGTGCCGGCTTCGAGCCGCACTTGATCTTGGCGACCTTCAAGGACGGTCTTGAGACTGGTCGCCTGCACACCATATTTGCGTGACGGCACCAGGACAATCCCCTCGGACTCGCAGAGTTGCGAGAAGGGGTCGCCGTAGGCCCTGACGTCGCTGGTCAGGAGCGTGTTGACGTGGTCACGGACGGAAAGACCGGCCTGACCCGCTTCCCGGACGAGGTCCAGGTTCACTTCGAATTGCTGGGTCGCACCTTGTGCGTCGATAAATGCAGCCATGTCATGAGCTCCTTAGGCGTTGACGCGTGCGATGGTGGCGTACTGGCCGACGGCCGTGGTTCCCTCGAGGGATACGACGCGCCAAGCGAAATACATGCCGGTTGGGGTGGTGGCTTTGCAGACTTTCGGTGCACCGACCAGGGCCGTGCCTTTTGCAACGACCGTGCCGGTAACAACGTAGTCGCCGACCGCGATAACACCGGTGCCTGGTGTCGCTTGCAGGCCGTCGAGCATCACACGTTTGCGGCCACAGGTATCAACCGAACCGATCGAGAAGTCGTCGGCCGTGTAGGTCTCGACGGCGGTGATGAAGCCCTCGATCTGGTCACCGACTGCGCACAGATTGTACTGGCTGTCGCCAACCATCTTGACCGGCTTGCCGATCTCAAGGTCCGTGACGTAGTTGGCGGAACCGGATCCGACACCCAGGCGAGCGGTGAAGGACTCGATGCCCAGCTCTTCCTGCATTTTGAATTTTGCCATGCTGAATTACTCCTTACTTGACGAAGCGAGCCGCATTTACGCGGGCAATGCGGCGCGGATCATGAAGCGCCTGATCATTGGAAGCGCCGCCAGATACTGCAGCGACACCACCAACAGGGAATTTTGATTTGAAGAGCGGCACCATGCGGGCATGCTCAGCGAGCACCTGGGTGGGGGTCATGCCATCACACAGGTTGCCTGGACCGTTCATGGCAACGCTCATGTTGTTGGCCGCGGCAGCCGCAACAGCCGCCAGCGGTTCCATGATGGCGCTCAACTCGGCGAGCTTCTCGGTGGCCTTGTTGAGCTCGATCCCAGCCTTCAGGAGCGCCGCATCTTTCTCGGCCAATTGAGAAACCAGCAACTGCACAGTCTCGTTGGTTTTGGCAACTTGCGCAGCCTTGGCGTCGAGTGCCGATTGAGCATCAGTCGCAGCTTGTGCGTCGGCAGCAGCTTGTGCGTCGGCAGCAGCTTGTGCGTCGGCAGCAACTTGTGCGTCGGCAGCAGCTTTGGCGTCGATAGACGCCTGGGTACCGTCGCCTGCTGTCGCATCGATAAATGCACCAGCGGCGATCGCCGCGATGTCCTGCTCGGTCAGTGCCTTCTTGGCCATACCTGTCTCTCCAGAGATCTTCTTGTTCTGTGAGGTTCCGCCAGATAGCGAGCCTCTATTGTTTCCGTGATTATCCATAGTTTTTGGCAATGACGCAAGGATTTTCCTGCGAAGTCCACCAATTACTGCGTCGTATGTGGTAATACCGTCCGTGAGGCCCACGTCAACCGCAGCCTGGCCGATGAATTCCTGGCCATCGGCCATGGTCTTGTCAACGTATGCGTAGGGTCGCCCGCGAACGTCAGCCACATGTTCGACGAACACTCCATAGGTCGCATCGATGACGGCCCTGATCTGGGCCTCGGCTTCCGGCGTGAGCTTCTCGTTCTGATCAGCCAGGGCCTTGTACTTGCCAGCGCGGATGACCGTGACCGTGACGCCTTTCATCTTGTTTTGCTCGCTGTACTCGCGGAACGTCGCCTTGACGCCGATCGAGCCGACCAGTGCCGCCCGCCCAGAGTAGACTTCACCAGCAGAGCTCCCAAGCCAGTAGGCGGCCGAGGCCATGACCGAGTCCGTGAAGGCGGTCACCGGCTTGATGGAGTTAACGGCCCGGATGAGGTCCGCCGTGTCACCACAGCCAGAAACAGCGCCACCGCCCGAGTCGATGTCGAGGAAAATCTCCTTGACTGACATGTCGTTGACCGCGGCCACTAGCGCCTCCCGGATCTCCGGGTAGCCTGTGGCGCCGAACATCTCGAGCATGAAGCTGTCGCTGTTCATGAGCGGGCCTTTGATGTCGATGGTGGCGATGCCCCCGTCGATGGTCAGTAGGCGGGGGGTGTCGCGGGGCTCATCTTCGTATTGACCAGATACCCGCAGTTTGGCGATGCCCACCTCGACTTCAAGGGCGGCTTCATAGCTTGACTGGGACCCTGCCCAGGCTCGTTCTTCTTTGGTGCTCATATCAGTTACCCCGTAAGCAGTGTGACCACTTCTGTTGACCTAATGACTGGTGTTATATTTCTCAATCTTGTATTGACAAGTGTATCTGGTGCACCTTTGAGCACGTAACACATGGTTATGGCTCGTGACTCACCTGCCGAGCCAATATAAACACCGTCATACGTAAAGTATGGTGAGTCGTAAGTGACTCTATAATCGTCATAGGTGACGGACATTGAACATCCTTATTGGGGCAACAAATGCAACCGACGACTTGGCCCTCGGCAGCGGAATTGCGTCACCCTCCCACGTATGCCATAGGCTGCCCACCTGGCTTTAGAGTCGCCCCAGAATGCAGTCATTCCAGACTAACCAATCGCCAGCATGATCAATCCTCGAACAGCACAGAGTAATGCCCTTCGACGCTCACAGCGCATTCGCCATGTTCGTCGCGTGCCCGCCATCAAGTAGCGCCGAGAGCGCATCTGTGGTCGCGAATGCCACCGCCCCAATTTCGGACTTTGTGTATCCCTCGTTCGCGCCTTCACCGTCAGACAGGGTATTGCCGTAATCAAGCGCCTGCCACTCGCGCTGCAGGGCTTTCAGTTCGTTGACGCCGTCCCATATTTGACGGTTAGCCGCACGCACGGCGCTGATGTAGTCTTGATGTCTGTTTGCCATTTTCTTTCCTTTTACGTGAGCAGGCCAAGAGCTTGTAGTTTTGTTTCAAGCTGATCGACCCGTGTTTTGAGGTTGTTGATCGTGGCGATTGCCAGATCCCGGTTTGTGCTGGTGTCCCAGCCGCCATCGGCAGTTCCAGCCCCGCCAGCCGGAGCTGCGGATACCGTGGCGGTCAGCGCAGTCGGCTTTACTACCGCCGTAACGCCGTAGAAACCGAGGCGAGGTACTGCCCCGTCTGACTCAACCCTGATTCCTTCTCGTGCTCCGCCGTAGTCATTGGTGCTGAGTTTGAGCCGGCTTGTCCGAGTAGCGTGAGTGGCATCTACCCACTCGGAAGATATGCCCGCCTGGAGCGTGTCGACCGTCGTACTGCTCTTTGCTGCAAATAGCACCCGAACACCAAGGCCAGCGGCCCCCGCGCCGGTGCTGTTCTTCGAGAACGTTGCAACGTCGTATATTGCGTTTGCTGCGGCGTCCGATACCGTCCACTTTGCGGCAGGCGCGGTGCCGACGAGATTGAACGTCGTGACGCCCGCGCTATTTGTGACTGCGTTCCAGTACTGCCCGGTATTGTAGCCTGCTCGAAACTGCTCAGTTGTGCTGATGGTATGCGCTTTTGCGGAGGGGGCGGCTGTTCCGACCCCAAAGTTGCCACTATTAACAGCAACATTTAGCCCGGCATACACGTCACCGCCAACCCCCCTATGTACATAGGATGTGAATTGCGGATAGCTGTAGTTCGACCAGAACACACCAAAAAAATGAACCGCGTCATATCCGTCTTTGCAGGCGGTGACTGTAATTACTATTGTTTTTGTGCCGTACAACGCACCGAGCGTAACGTAGGAATAAAACGCATTCGCCGGATCCCAACTGGTCTGCACGTCCTCACCGAGCAGAGCCCCTCCGGTATCAAAGAACTGCACTTTGAAGTCTTTGGGTGCGTAGGTTGGGTAAAAGATCATCGAAAAGGCTCTTTGCGTACTGTATGCAACTTCCAGGTTTAGCGTGACAGTCAACGGGGCGCCCGAGAATGGGAATTTCACGAAGGCCCCCGTGCCGTTGACAAGGTTGCTCAATACGCCGCTTACCGGGGCCACAGATGCGGTTATACTGCCCCCCCGGTAGTTAAAAAACGCCAACCTGTCGAACGCGCCTGGGATTAACGCGGGCAGCCCGCCCTTGCCGTAGCCGGAGTAGTCCGTAGTAAACCCGTACAGTTCGGCGGCCCCACCAGTGGCGGAGCCGTATGCGTAGCGGCCTCCCACCGAAAAGTCACCGGGCACGTTGAACGCCCCCGGAGGGCCTGCGCTCCACATTCCAGACTTCAAATTTGCCCAGGTTAGCGACTTCAACACGCCCCCTGCCGCCGAATCCATGATTGCAAACCTGTCTGTATCCACCACCGGGACTTTTCCACCCGCACCGCTTATCAACGCCCCTACTGAGGCCGGCGTCTCGTCGCCAGTATTCGTGCCGGTACTGGTGCCACTACCAGACGGAGCGCCTACCATCGCCGCAGTGATGCCACCTACCGGGCCTGTAAATGTCGGGGATGCCAGATTGGCCTTGAGATTCAGCGCCGTCTGCTGCGCGGTTGATACAGGTTTGCCTGCATCGCTGGTGTTGTCGACAGAGCCGAGACCTACTTGCGCCTTTGTTACCGAGTGCGGGTTACTGGTATTGGTGGCGTGCGAATCAGCGTTGGCGCCCTGCGTGCTAGTGGCGTAGGCGGTGCTCGCGGTTGTCGCAGCGGTGCCCAGGCCAAGCGTACTGCGTGCGGTGTTGGCGTCGGCATCATCAACGAGTGTGGCGCCCCACGCGGAAATTCCGTGTGCTGTCGCTACCGCGTTGTGCGTCGAGACTGCGCCGGCAGCTTCAAAGTCGCCAGTTGCCGCAGCAGCCGCGCTGCCGAGTGTCGGCAGGCCAGAGAGGGCGGCATAGGCGATCTGCGCCCCGTCGCCGCCGTCGTGGTTGTGTGTGTCGCCACCAGTGACGCCTTTGGCGAGCGGCGCGTATCGGGCATCCCCTCGCGCATCGGTGTGATAGTGCCCGTGGTCGTCGTCGGCCAGTCCGGTCAAGGCGCCGTGGTCTGATACCCCACCAGGTAGGCCGGTCAAGGCGCTACCGTCCAGGGCAGGCAGCTTGCCGCCGGTTTGCACTTGCACGAGATCCCCCACAGCAGTGCCAGCGTCGAGGTACGCCGCAGTGCCAAGGTCGGCACCACGCGCCGCGGCATCTGCGACAGCGATCACCCCAGTTAGTCTATACTCGATTGATTCCGGATCCACCTCACCGACTTTGCCCAACTTTACTTGAACGGCAGCCACAGCACTGTTGAGCAGGACGTGGTCGCCAACGTGATCATTGTTAAGGGTAGACCCAGGTGTCCCTGGAACACTCCTGATCGGGTCGACGAAAGTGTCATAATCTGCTGGGAACACCGTGCTCATACTGTCACCTCATCCTCAACAACAACTCTGCCGTACAAGGCCTCAGTGACTACTGGTTCTATGTCAGGGCTCACCATTTCCATGTCGTACACCCATGTGCCCAATGTCAACACCTCGGTATCAACGGCTGGAATAACTACTCGCGTTTTGTTAGCAGAAGCATCTACGACAATCATGAAGTTTTCAGTTGTCAGGTTAAGCAAGGTTGTTCCACCGTAAGCGTCTTTGATCTTCATCCGAGCCGTGTAGCCAGTCAGGTCGACAGGTGTGAGGTACTGAGCGTACCCACCCGCCAGGTAGGGATCGAACGCCGTAGTGTTTACCTCATTGAGTTCGATGTGGTCGTCGTCCACATACGTCGCGATACGGTAATCACGCGGGGAGATTTTGCTTGAGTCCTTGACGTTGATGTCGGTACACCCCTCAACACCACTAATAACAACAGGCCACCCGTCTGGAATACCGTGTCCAACAACTTCAAGCACTGGGGAACCGGCGAGCACGATCCCTGTGATTGGCTTGTAGGCGAACGGTCTCTGCTGCCAGAGCAACACCAGTTCAAAGGTTTTCCCTCGGGTGATCTTGATGTCTTTCTTCATTATTTGTCCAGGTTGACTGGCTTGGCTCTGGCGATCATTTCCGTCTTTGCCTGACCACCAGCCGTGCTCCCGAAGTAATAGTTCATGACAGCCCCCCAGGCTGCAGATAGTGCGCCCAGAAGGATCATCAAAGGTTGATTGTCAGCGACAGTAAGCATGCCCGATAGAAGGCCAATGAGGATGCTGAAGAAGCCTACAGTGATCAGGACAGCTAATAGGGCAGGTATTTTAGTGCGCGTGGCAACCTGCATTGCCCGTGCGTCCTTGGTGTTCTCAACAGCAAGTGCAGCGATCGCCTGCTGATTCTTGAAGCCCAACTCCTGCATCTGCACGGCAAACATCTGGTCCGCGTTCTTCAATGCCAACAGGGTCTCCGGTGTGGCGCCAGTGACGGCCGCCTTGATGGCGTCTTCAGTCTTGTCGGACAGGCCCAGCGCCTCAGCCACGGCAGTGATCGCGAGGCCACCGAGCGGGCCACCGAGCGTCGTGCCGATCCATGGCGCGACAGTTGAGATGACAGATTTCCAGTCCATCACACAGTCGCCTTCACAATGTCCATCAACTTGCGCACTCGGTTGGCCCATCCGCGTTTGTTCTCTTCCTGGGTTGGGTCATTGGCGATGATCTGAGCATAGAACGCCTCACGGATTTTCATAAATGCCTGAATGGTCTCACGCCGACCGAGTTGTTGCTCGCGAGCGGCGAGGGCAGTGAGTGTCTTCGGGCCAATCTTCCCATCCTGTACTGCGCCAACCGCCTCCTGCAGCATCATCGCCGCCAGACCAGGCCCGTGCTGGATCGCAGAGTCGAACATGACCAGGTCCATGGGCGAGCCCAAGAGACGGCACTTCACTGGCTCCCAGTAGCCCTCGTCGTAGATGCTGCGCACCTCCCACATCTCGATGTACTTGACGTGCCTGATCGGGTGCCGGTGCTTGGTCAGCCAGGCGTCATACGTCCGCTGGCGGATCCCGTAGTTCGTCGGTCCACCACGATCCGCCTTGCGGTTCGAGTAGCCACCCTCGACCGGGAGGATGTAGTCAAGGCACTCTTCGAACCGATCTGTCATTTCCCAACTCCTGGAACAGGGGTCGTGTACACCATCCGTACGATGCTGTCCCACATCGAGTTGGCGAGAAAGAGCAGGAAGACGCCAGCGGCCCACAGTAGAGACGACTCGATAACCTTGGCCTTCATGCGGGTGTTGGCAACTTGTGCAGCTATCTGGGCATCAACCCATTCTGTGCGCACCCTGACAGCAGTGGCCGAGCCCATGGCTGCGAGCGTTTCCTCTTCCTTGTTGGCGTGCGTGATCAGGACCCTCGCCAAATTGTTGATGCCGTGCATGAGGAGTCTGTCGACATCCTCCCCGCCATTGGCAATCAACATGTCCACTTCCTGCTGCGAGTACACCTTCAAACCCGGTGTTTCTTCTTCGTCCTTACTCATGCTGTTCCATCGATGGCGTAGATTCCCGCCTTCTTGTTCTGCCCCCTCCCAGTAGATGGCGTGTCTGGCGCCAGCTTCTGGTTGAGGGTGCTGCCATTATTCGACGTCTTGTCAGTGGCCGCCTGCTCGCTTGTCTGCTTGAACATCGTGCCGCTCAGTGGCTTCATCCCGGCAGGCGCCAAGGAGCCCGTCAACTGCAGACACGCCTCATCATCCGAGATCATACCCAGCGACAGGCGCTCCAGGACAATCATCTGTTCCGTCTGCTTGAACGAAGCCAGTTCAGCGTCTGGGCGCAGGTCGATGGGGGCGAACGTGAACTCCACCACGACATCCAGGCCGAATAGGCGCGCAGCCAGGGTCAGGGCACGGCTCCAGAATTCCTCGAGCGGCGCCTTGATTGCACCCGTACAGGAGCGGATGAACAGCATGATCTCGGCCGAGGCGATGTTCGAACTGCCGCTGGCGTAACCAAGAACAGTGCCGTTCGTCTTCGAGCCAGTACTCAAGCGAGCATTGCTCATCTCCTGCAGCACGGTGTACTCGTCGGCCAGGCCCGCGTTGCTCGGGTTCTCCACCTCAAAGCCAATGCTCGACAGGTAGACCAGGGCATCTTCAGGCTTCAGCGAATTGATCTTTTGCTCAACCGCGGAGATGACAGCGTTCAACTCCTCAGTCGCTTTCGCCTTGTCCATCTGCGCTTCCTGGGACAGGTTCTTGCGCAGCATCTCTTCGTCGATGCGGATCTTCTGGCGGGGGTGGATCACCTTGCCCACGATCCGCGTGATGTCGTTGGCAAACGACTCGCTGTTGATCACTGGCTTGATCGCGCTTTCGATCGGGCTGCTCGAGTAGGGGTCGAGCAGGCTCTGGTCGAGTGTCACGTAGAAGAAGGTCGAGATATCGAGCGGGATCTTCGCCGAACCCACGTACTGCCATGGCACCAGCGTCTTGTCGGATGCCGCAACGAACTTGATCTGTGTTGTGCTGACAGGCTGGATGCGCGCTGGCTGCCTAGCCTTGTTCAGGACCATCTCTCCACAACAAGAGCCGTACTGGATCAGCTCCTTGGCGAGCGACTCCGACGTGGCGCGCACCGACTGCGGTCCGGTGAACCCGTCAGTGGCATAGTCCGGGAGCAGGTTCAACCGGGTCAGCAATTGCTGCGTGAGCATTGTCGCTTCGCGGTTGAACGTGCCGTCCGGGTTCTTAGCCACCGCCGTGTACTTCTGCGGTATCCCCAACCGGATATAGGCCCACACCGCAGCCGACAGCTCTGGTGATGCGACCACGAAGTCGCGGATGATCGTGCGTGTGTCAGCTCCATTGCGGAGCGTCGTCGTGTCAGCGCTAGCGAGCCGGCGATCTTCCAGCGGCAGGACCGCGGTCGATGGGGTGGTCGTCTTCAGATAGCTTGGGAACGTCATCGAGCCCGGGCGCACCTTTGGTGGGGCGACGGGCTGAAGCTGCGTAGCAGCGGACAGGTCCAGGAATCTGGTTATGCTTTCGACATCATCGAACATTCGGGGCGCCTTACGGTTCCCCGAATGTTACGCTATCGTCAACAACTTAGCAATAGTCCATGGCTATAGAAGTGCACACTACACAGTCGCTGGTAACAACCCCGTATACTGCATACTGGACGTGGAAATGACCTCTTTCCGGGGCTTCACCGAGAAGCTCCCGACCAATGGTAGGACACCACCGCCAGCCCCAGAGTAGGTGCCGACCACGTGCTTGGCCAAAAATGCGTACTTCAGAGCGAAGAAGTAGTGATCATTGCCCTCTTCGGACTTCAACCATTTGAACTCCATCACCTGCGAGCGCATGTTCCAATCCTTAACCCTGCGCATCGAAGTGCAGTGCTCAATGAACTCATCGTCCTGGCGGCACGTCCACTTGGAGAACTGGCCCGATCGGATGAACTCCATCAGGGCATCGAAGGTTCTGTCCCTTGCCACGTTGATCTGCTTGATGAACTGCTCACCAACTGTCCTATCCTCTTCCTGCTGCTTAACCGTGAAGAGGTGCGTGCCCTTGGTCCCCGTGTAGACGCATGCCCACAGGTTGTTGTCGATCGCCTGCAGGGCCATGACCGTATCCGTGTAGGGGAGGGAGTCGACCACCGACACCCTGACTCGGTACTCGATGCGCAACTCGGCGTAGCGCGTCTTGACCTGAATCAGCGGCACCTTTTCGACGTGCACCACTTGC
>Ga0075158_10001341_pt1 | contig 18644 bp, 17 predicted proteins | sample JI91814BDNA_FD_70968 | JGI IMG/M metagenome (GOLD analysis project Ga0075158, IMG submission 70968) | Wastewater effluent complex algal communities from Wisconsin, to seasonally profile nutrient transformation and Carbon sequestration -... | ecosystem: Engineered > WWTP > Effluent > Algae... | reverse complement strand
CTATCAATCGTTGTGCGCGGAGCAAACGGAATCAAATCGCGACTTGTAAAAATGTATCCTTTGGGTAGCCCGTTGAGAAACCTTAAAAATGGTGAAGGGCGTCGTGCTCTGGCTGGCATAGCCTACCTCCTTTATGGGGATTATTGCGAGAAATACAGCTGTTTTTCTCGCAATAACCTCTGCGATATAAGAGGTACTACGACGGGCGCCGCCAAAAAGTTCAAAAATTGAAAATTTCAACTCTGCGTTAAAAGCAAAGAGTTCTGAAAGCTCTCAGTCCCCCTTTGCAATCAATGAAAAACGCACCCAACTATTTACGCGTTGGACAGTTCTTTCGAATCCTTATCACACCACCCGATTTTACTTTCTCTCAACGCTTGCCGCCTTACCCAGATAGCTAGTCATGCCGTTTGAGTCTAGCCATTGTTTTGCCTGAGCGTCGCCTTTGAGAGTGGCATCGAGAAATTTAGTCGTGATTTCATCGACCATTTGTTGTGTCTGTTGGTCGCCTTGATTGCTGGGTCGATAGAGTCTGCCGCCAAACACACCGTGATCAGCGCCTTCAAAATTGATGAGGTATTGATTGGGCGCTTTCATACCGTCAAATGGGATACGTCTGTCTTCGGCTTTGGTTTCTGCTATAGCGCTGACATCTTTGGTACCAGTGATTAGCATCCCAGGTATGTCGATTTTGCCGTATGTTTTGTCTGGTGCTATTTTGCCACCCATGACTGGTGGACACAGATAGATAGCGGCTTTGACTCGGCTGTCTTTACCCTTTTGCCCAGAAGGAAAGTTTTGACCGGCAATAGCAAGCGATGTGCCTGCACCAAATGAATGACCTGAGACAGCTATTTTGCTCAAGTCCATTTTGCTTTTGAGCAGAGGATCTGATTGATTGCGCCTTGCCATTTCATCTATGACAAATTTGATGTCGCCGGCGCGGTCAATTAAGTTTTGACCGTTAGCTGCTGCTTTCATCTTTTGCATCATCACAGCTTTGCCCTCGGTGATGGACGAACGCCATACGCCAGTGTCGCTGCCAGCATGCTGCACGGCTATACAGATATAGCCCTTTTGGGACCAGAATTTGCCTAGATAGGGGGCTGCATCGCGACTACCGCCCAGTCCATGCGAAAAAATCACCACAGGAAAGGGACCGCTGCCCTCTTTGGGGATGTACAGCCGCACTGGTATATCGCGGTTGCGTGCCTGGTCATGCCAGTCTTCATATACTGCTCCAGCATTTGCTTTGCCCATGGCGCCCTGGCGACCGAGTAGCTGAGCAAAGGCACCCCTTTCGGCACGGGCGTGATTGATAGTGAGCCCCATGGTAGTGGCCAGTAGCAAGCAGGCGGTAAAGGTAGTAATTTTGTGCATATGTACCTCGGGTCTCAGGTGATGCTGGACTATACGAGTACTAACCCAAAATGTTTCACTGGTAATCGCAAAAAACTTGATGACCGAAGCTAAAAGCAACCAAGACTACATTGCACGAGAAAAGCGCTTGACCTCGTTGAAGATCATATTTGTTTGCTTTCCCATTTGGGGGATATTTGCCTATTTAGCTATATTGGGTCTTGCAAACCTAATATCTCTGCAATTTGGACAAAGACTCGGTTCGCTCCTTTCAAAGGACCAATTGCTTTCTGGATGGTTTTTGCTGCACTTTATTGTGTGGCTATTATTGATGTTTGTTTTCGACCGGCGCAAGTTTGTGTTTATGCCGTTGTGGTGGGTTACTGTTTTGTTTTTCATTTCCAACTTTGGCGGAATTACTACCGGCGGACTTGAGGCCTCGTTTCTTGCAGCTGCAAGTGGTGGCGTGAGTCATATGCCTCGTCATTAAATCTAGTATCCATATTTAGGTGAGGTCAGTTTTGCCCCCATCTCGCCCGCCTATTTGCCAGCCTGTGGCACTTGGTCCACTTTTTGCTGGTACCGGGTATATAGTTTGCGGAGCCGATTCATATGAACATGAAAAACAACGAAGCCGAACCGCACATTAAACCCCGGGACGCCCATACGGCTGGGGCTGATAATGATGCGCAGCATAGCTGGCAAAGCGAGTTGTTTAAGCCTCCAGCGAGTGCTGCCGAGCGCCGTGAAATGTTGAAGCTGGCTCAAGATGCATCTGGGGCTGGTAAGCAGCCTGAGGCGCTGGATTTTACTGCCGACCACCTCAAACGCGTGGTTGAGCACTCGATAGGTCATACCAATCTGGGCACAAAGGTGCCGGATGACGCCGCCAATTTGCCTGGCTTTAAGGTTGATAAGCGCGTCAAATGTGCCACTACTAGCAGCCAGTGGCTGGTCGAGATGGGACTTATGTCCAACAAAGAGTTCCAGCTCAAGGTCAATGACTTTGTTGATCTCTTGCCTGGCAAGGGCTTTCATAAGCAAGAGTTACACGGCAAGCTTGACCCTAAGCAGTTTCCCGAAGGACCAATCGGCTTTATTGTCGGTCAGGGGCTGGGTCATGATGGCTCAAATCATATTGCTTACGCTGAGCGTCGGGGCGATACCATCCGTATTGTGCACAATGACTGGGCCACTGGCAAAGTCGTCGATCAAAAGGTCCAGGATGTATTTTATGACAAAGCTGGTCAGCCGCGTTTTGACGATCTTACGTTATTTGTATTGCCGCGCCAACAGACAAATTATGCCAGACGCGGTTAGTGCACAGATGATAGTCACAGTTAGCGCACAGATGAAAGTCACAGATAGTGCACAGCAGATTGTCACCTCAGTCTCTGCCACCAATAGCGGTGTCTAGTATGCGCTGGCTTAGCCAGTTACTGATTTTATCGACTGTTTTAAGCTCATCACTTGTGGCGCTGGCCGGCAGTGATTGGCAGTCAGAGCGTGAGATTGCTGACAAGCTTGAGCGCAGCCACCAGGATGATGAGGCACTTAAACACTATCGTCTGGCTCTAGCCAGAGTGCCGTCCACTGACTTTGTTAACCGCGCTTATCTACTCGCTCAAATTAGTACTCATTATTTGCGCAAAAGAGATTGGACAGAGGCTAAAAAGGCTCTTTTTGCTGCCACATCTACTGTGCAGCAACTGCAAAAGCTTGGTCATCTAAACGATGATTTGGTTCTGGCGATAACTTCACTACGTGAAGAGATCAATTTGCATCTCTATCGAGAAAAAGTCTCTTTTGCCGAGCGCAAAGTATTGCTCGTTATGTCCGAAAATCTAGACGTAAATTGCTTGCCGCAGCAGCTTGATTATAACCGCTGCACCGATCTGGCACGTGGCTATCTGGGTAGTGCCGATGCCCCTGCCGCTTTGCTCTGTCTTGAGCGGCTAGAGGGTCATATGAAGGGTGATGCCAATGATCGTTTTAAATTACAACTGCGAAAAGCAGTATTAAATAAAGTGGCGGGCAAACCAGCAGACTTTAATCGTTTAAGCCGTGAGCTGCGTGCTAGAAGTGATATCGCCACAAGTGCCTGCGCAATTGCCGAGGCCCAGACTTGGGCCTGTGATTATAACGGTGTCCCGATTACGATAGCGCAAGCTCGTGGGCAGTTGGCTAAAGATAAAAAACTAGATGCTGATGTTCAAAGCCGGTTATACCAGGTCGAAATCACTAACGCTCTCGATAGAGGTTATTATCCACTTGGTGAGCAGCTTTGCCGCAAGTGGTTAGCGCTGCCACAAAAGGCTTTTAGTGAGAAGCAAAGAGAAAGTGTCAAGGGCAGTCTCTCAGTTTGCTTGCAGCAGCAAAATAAGAGTGATACCACCAATGCAGCCTCACTATACAATCAAAGTAAGAGCAAACAATTTGAGTTTTTGGTGGACGAAGAAAGAGAAGCGCAGAAGGCTATAGAACAGGATAGGCTCAAACGTCGGCACTGAAGTGAAGATTGAGTTGATGAATGTATTGATGAATGAATGACTTGATGATTGAATGAGTTGATGAATGAGTCGATGAATGGATTGAATGAGTTGATGAATGAATAAATTGAATGATTGCTAGTCGTCTTGGAGTAATAGTTTGCCCTTAAGTTTAAAACACAATGCCGCTAGACTGTCAGTATGCTGCTGCACTAGCATTGCTTTGTATTTTGTTTTAGTTATTACTTATCCTTGTGTATTTATTGCTCAGGTCCATGCCTCCGCTATCTGGGAATCTGAGCGGGCACTGGGTGATAAATGCGACATTGATAAGCGTGGCGAAGAAGCTCTGGCTCATTATCGTCTGGCATTAAAGGCAGTACCCGCCGGTGATTTGATTAATAAAGCAGATTTGCAGACTCTAGTAATATTGCAGCTTGTCAAACTTAAGCGTGATGAGCAGGCGAGCCTCGACCTTAATTTACTGGTCAATCAGATGCGGCAGATTGGCGGACAGCATGCCGCAACTGACCGGCTATTGTATTCGCTGACGGCACTTGCTGAAGAATTAGACATGAGGGCTCAAGGGGGTCAGGGCACATTTGCTCAGCGCAAAAGGCAATTGTCTATGCTTGAGCGTTTGTACTGTAATTGCTTACCCAAATACGTTGGTGTAGATAGACTCTGCGCTGAGACTCGAGTGTTTTTGAGTTATGGTGATAACCATAGTGCCTGGCAATTTATGGAAAATATCGCTCCCTATATGCACTTCACTGACCATAAGCGTGATAAGTTTGTAGCACGCATAGCCGTTGTCAAAAAGCGAGATGGCAAGCCTGAGACTTACAATAAGCTCTTCAGTGATCTGACAGCAAAAAAGGGACTTGGTCAGGCTGCCGCCACCATGGCTGATGCTCAAACTTGGGCGGCAGACTATGAGGGCTGTATCCAGACTATTGAGTCTGCCCGTAAGTCTCTCAAAAAGTCTGGCAATCTTGACTCTGCAGCCTTGCGCGCTATGTCTATGTCACTGATTGATTGTAGTATGGACCGCGGTGCCTGGAGTCTTGCCGAGAAGGAGTGCAAGACCTGGTTAGCTATCCCAGGAGCCAATACTAGTTCTGACCATAAGCTTGTGTTGCAGGGGCTTATCCGATGTTTGCAGCAGCAGTCAAAAAACGCCGAAGCAAAAAAATACGAGCAACAAATTAATTCAGGTCTCAGTGACTATGACTTCATTACTGAAGACGAAAAAGCGATTCAGAAAGAAATTCAAAGTCGCCGCGGCAAAAACTCAAAGTAATTATGTTGTGCTAGTGGCGGCGTGTTTTTCGGTGGGATGCCACTTGTGCGATTCGCGTGGACGAATGATTTCGACAGAGCAAGGAGCGTGATTGACAATCGCGCGTGAAACACTGCCTAGCAGGTTGTGGGGGCAGACATCTTTGCCGTGGGCACCGAGCATGATGGCATCAGCCATCCAGTCCACAGCACTGTTGATTATTTCAGTGCGAGGCAGACCTTCTCTAATTTCATAATGAGCTAAGGCATTGGGGATTTCGGCTTCGATGCGATGGCGTACTTCCTGACAAAAATGTTCGGCTGCTTCGTGTCTGTGCTTGTCTATCTCCTGCAATGTCTCGGCAAAGGCCGCTGAGTCATCAAAGTCGTAGCCAGAAGTAGGCAGAGGCTCCAGTACTGTGAGGATTTTAAAGCTCATGTTGGCTGGCCAGTGACGTTTAATTAAAGTGCCGACCACTTGTTTAGAGTATGGTGAGTCGTCTATGGCAATGATCACTTTCATGGTTTTACTCCCTTTAGAGCGCTGTTACCAGTGTGACTTATTTACACTAAGTAAACCTCCATCACCGGATTGATTTGCAGATGGCAAAATGGCTCAAAATTTGCCTCAAACAGTCATCCTCCGGGAGGACGATAACGATTATTCTAAAAATGTCCTTCTCAAAGTTGATAAAATTAGGTACCAGTAGAGTCATAATGCCAGGGCACGGCAAAGTGAGTCACAAATGAAGGCTAAAGACGCACCAAAACAGTTGGATACTGGCAATACCAGCACAACTCTTAGCGCCTTTGCCAGCCAACCAATTGAGCAAATTGCCACCAGTTTTGCTGTTGATTTGAGTAGTGGTCTTACTGCCGAGCTTGCTGCCACAAGGCTGACGCAAGTCGGACCTAATCGTATGACCGGCTTTAAGACGCGCTCGCCCTCAGACATATTGATTGATCAGTTTAAGTCCAGTGTGGTTGTGCTACTGCTAGTGGCTAGTGCCATCAGTGGCTTTAGCCACGAGTATATGCAGATGGTGGGTATCCTGGCGGCAGTGGTAATTAATGCTGTTATTGGCTTTGTCACAGAATACCGTGCTCTGGTCTCGTTGCGCGCTCTTGAGGCACTGACTGGTCCAATGGCGCGTATCCGCCGCGGTGGGCTCGAAATGGAGCTGGCTGCTAGCGATCTTGTCCCCGGCGATCTGGTCTTACTTGATGCTGGCAGTCGTGTGCCAGCCGATATGAGACTCTTTCAGGCGGCCAGTCTGGCTATAGATGAGTCGATATTGACCGGCGAGAGTGTGCCCGCTTACAAAGATATCGTGCCCCATGAGAGCGGCATGGAGTCTATCGCTCATCAGGGCACAGTAGTTGTCTCCGGGCGCGGGCGTGGTGTGGTAGTCGCCACTGGTGACAGTACCAGACTTGGTAAGCTCGGTCAAAAGCTTTGTTCGATTTCACTCAGCACTACACCTCTGGAGCGCAGTCTGGAGCAGCTCGGCAGTGCACTGTCGCTTATGACTGTGGTCATTTGTGTGGTGCTTTTTGTTGTGGGCTGTGTCCAGCACCGCGATCTTTTTCAGATGCTACAAATAAGCATATCTCTGGCTGTCGCAGCGATACCAGAGGGACTACCCGTGGTGGCTACTCTCGCTCTGGCGCTCGGTACTCAGCGCATGGTCAAGCTCAATGCTTTGATACGCAAACTGAGCGCGGTGGAGACATTGGGCTGCACTCAGATTATCTGCACTGATAAGACCGGGACTTTGACCCAAAATCAAATGTCTGTCTCGGAGATAGTCATAGGCGGTCGTACTATCAATGTCTCAGGTAGTGGCTACGGCCCGACTGGCGATCTCAGTGAGGTGGGCAATCGAGTTGATCTCGCCACCGAGCCTGTATTGACTCAGCTACTGATGGCAGCGGCGCTCTGCAATGATGCCCGAGTCGAAAAGCACGAGGACGAGTCTAGCTGGCATGTGCTCGGTGACCCCACCGAAGGTGCCCTGGTGACAGTGGCTGCCAAAGCCGGTCTGCATCAAAATCATCTGAAGCAGACCTATCCCAGACTAAACGAATTGCCTTTTGATATGACACGTAAGCGTATGACTACAGTGCATGCTCTTGCTGACAAAAAAATCACAGCCTTTGTCAAAGGCTCTCCTGAATCCACTCTTGCTGTATCTACTTCTTATCTATCTGATGATGGTATAAGACCGCTGGATAGCGAGATGCTGACATATTTTAAGCTCAAAAATCAGGAGTTGGCCCATAGCGGCAAACGTACACTGGCTGTGGCCATGAGACATTTAAGTGGGCATAGTGACCTGTCGGCTGATGAGACCGAGTCTGATTTGATATTTTTGGGGCTGGTGGCTATGTCCGACAGACTCAAAGATGGTGTCAAAGAAGCAATCGCTGAGTGTCAGTCCGCTGGTATCAGGGTGATAATGCTGACTGGAGACCAGGTAGCTACTGCTTCTGCTATCGCAAAAGAGCTTGGCATATCCAGACCTGGTCACAATCTTACTTTGACTGACGCTGATTTTAATGAGATGAATCCAACCGAAAAAGCCTCTGCGCTGGCTCAGGTCTCTGTCCTGGCCCGCACCGAGCCCGATACAAAGCTGGCCATTGTGCAGAGTCTGCAGGCTCTGGGTAAAGTGGTGGCGATGACTGGAGATGGGGTCAATGATGCCGCTGCTTTGAGGCAGGCTGATATCGGTGTGGCAATGGGTCAGGGAGCGACAGCACTGGCTCGTGAAGCCTCTGATATGGTGATTACCGACGATGCTTTTAATACGATTGTCAAAGCTATCGAGCAAGGGCGAGCTATTTATACCAATATTGCCAGAGCCATAGCTTATTTGATTACCGCCAGTCTTACTTCGGTACTGGCTGTAACACTGCTTGTGGTGGCTAATCAGTCAATGGTTTTGACACCACTGCAACTTTTGTGGCTCAATTTGATTATGCATGTCTTTCCGGGACTGGGCATAGTCTTACAAAAGGCATCACCCGCTGTGATGCAAGTACCACCGCGCAGACCCACAGAGAGGCTGCTTGGACGCTATCAAATCACTCAGATAATTTTAAGAGCACTGCTCATAGCCGCTTTGTCTTTTGTCGCCGCGACTCTTTTAGGACATGGACAAAATGCCCCGAGCGGCACTGTGTTACTGGCTACTCTATCTGGCTCTTTACTCTTGCAGTCCTGGTCCTGGCTCTGGGCTGGTAACCCCGGACAGCTTAAGAGCTGGGCCCAAATCTTGCCTAAAAATTGGCATATTATTAAAGGGTTGGCTATAAACTGGGCAATGCTCGTTACCACGGTTATCGGTTTAGCACTGCTTCTGGTGGCAATATATCTGCCTCCTCTGGCTCTCGTGCTTGAGACCCGAGCGCTGACTGCTATTGAGCTTGGTTATGTGCTGGTCTTTTGTCTTATTAGCTTTGTGATATCGATAATGCTGGGTTTGTGGGTCAACAAAAGCAGTGACAATTAGTTGTTAGTTGTCGTGGTCTTTGAGATATTTTTCGATTTCTTTTAGCTCAGCTACTATCTTAGATGCTTTTTTCTCATCGCCTTCGTGGTTGAGCACTTTGGCTACACGAGAGAGAGCCAAGGTGCGTATAGGATGATCCGGACCGAGCAGCGGCTCCATGATTGTCAGCGATTGCTCAAGAGCGAGCATCGACTCTGCTTTGCGGTCCTGTGCCCAGAGCAGCCTGGCTTGTGTCACCAGTGTGCGGCCATACCAAAAGCTCCTCTCTCCAGGAGAGTGCTCAAATAGTGATAGCGCTGTTTTAATTGATTGAGTGGCTTTGTCCAGCTGTTTGGCATCGATATAGACTTGGGCTAGACCCAGATAGGACTTTGCCAGCTGGTGGTCGCTTTGGTCTTCGTCTAAATCGAGTTGTTCGATGCACTGTTTGTAGATTGTCTCTGCCTCTTGCAGCTTGCCTCTTAAGCGCACACAGTCTGCTATATGGCGATTGTCCGAAATCAAAATACGGGCTGTAGCAAAGCCGCCTCTGCTCGATAGCTCAAAAGCCTCTCTAAAGGCGGTCTCTGCTTGATCCAGATGTTTGAGAGCAAGATAGACTTTGCCGTAGAGTCGCTTAAACTCGTGCATATCGATATCATCAGGTTTTTGACCTGTTTGCTCTATGGCATATTGAGCCGAGTTGAGGTTGCGCAGGGCGGCACGGTAATCGGCAGAGCGGTAAGCCATGCGTGCGACATGCAGATGTCCTCTAAAAAGCCCGGTCTTATCTTTTGCTGTATTCATAGTCACTATAAGTTTTACCAGTCAGCTACTATCATGCGCGCCTTAATTATTGGACGTATAGGCCTTTGGGATGATTTTAGACCGCTCGATAGGATGATGCGTATCTCCCCAAAAAGACGGATGATAACAATCCTGTCGCACTTTTTGCACCATTTAAACCTCTTCTTAATCTCTTCTTTTGACTCAATAATTTTCCGGTATTCATGAGCCTCAAATTTCCTAATGCCAGGCTGCATGTCCACGACCTTCTATCTAATGGCGGCTTGAGTGGACCTGTGGCGATTGTCAGAAGCGCCTGTGAGTATGGCTTGATATCTGACGCTGAAAGAGTAGAGGTAGAAGAACTCGTTGGCGAAGAAGAGTTTTGTTTGTGTTTGATTGCTGCTCAAAAGGTTTTGTCCAGCTATTTTGAAAAGAGACGTGGCAGACCAGATTTGCCTGAGGTCAATTTTGACGAAATCTGGAATGCAATGGTCAAAGACGCAGAGAGTTACAAACAGAAAGTGAACAGCGCTGCAAAGTGTCAGTGCGAGGTCAAAAGCAGTGACTGTCCCAGGTTTGCACCAGCATTATTTGACATGATGCTGCAACATATCAGGCGCTATCCCTGAATCTTGTTAGACATCTCAAAACTAAAAGTGCTGCCCTGGCCATGTGTGCTATCGCACCAGATGCGACCTTCGTGGCCTTCCATTATGCGTCGGCATAGATAGAGTCCCAGCCCGGTGCTGGCATAGTAGCGACCGGTGGAGCCAGCCTGCCAGAAGCGCTGGAACAGTTTTGGTTTGTTTTCTTCGGGGATGCCTTTGCCGCTGTCAGCCACTGACACTACAGTTTTGTCTTGATCCTGACGCATCGAGACTGTGATGGTGCCACCAGCTGGCGTAAACTTGAGCGAGTTATCAATCAAGTTTTGGATTACCCTTCTGATTTCGTCTTCATCACAGACTATATCTTTAGAATCAGCTGGCAGTGTCGCTTTTAGTTGTACGTCTTTTTCCTGGGCCAGGGGCATGATTTCAGTTGCCACTCTGGTGATAATGGCGGCCATATTGGATGGGCGCATATTGAATTTTTTGGCACCACTATCGAAGCGATAAACATCAAGTAAGGTCTGGACCAGACTGTAGAGTGCCGTATTGCTCTGCAAAATTGTATCGAGAATTTCTTTTTGAGGCTCGGACACCGGACCAAAGTCGCCCTCTAACAAAAAACGCACAGCGCGGTTGGTGGCAGATATTGGTGTTTTGAGGTCGTGGGTGAGAGTGGCCACAAAGTCTTCACGCTGTTGCTGTAAAAGTACACGGTCTGTGGCATTGGCAAACATCGCCACCAGTCCTGTCACTTTGCCGCTGTCGTCTTTGACTGGCCAGGTGGCCCAGTCCCAGTAGGCGTTGTCACCGCCGGTGGTACGAGTGAGGTTGAGCAAGTCAGCAGAGCGTCTGCAAAATTGACCAGTTATAAAGACTTCTTCAAATAGCGATACTTTCAGTCCAGGCGCTATTTCAAAGAGCGATTTGCCGACCACACTTTGTTGATCGTTGTCTTCGATTATTTCCAAAAACTCGTCATTACATTCCAGTATTTCCATGGTTTCGCTGAGGCTGACGATACCAATGGGAGCGTTTTCGAGGATAGAGCGAGTCACTTTGCGTTCGGTTTCAAGCTCGCGGATAGCGTCTCTGTGCTTCATCAGTGCTGCTTCTTTGGCGCTGATGTAACAGTCGATAGCTAGGCCCATATCAAAAAAGACGACTTTCATCAGTGCCGATATAGCTTTGCCTGTGGCCTCAGGATCACCGTTATAGCGCTCAATTATTTTGGGCAAAAACCAGGATAGTACTCGGTTGTAGGCGCCGATATACCATTTGGGATCCAGTCCGATGCGGTGGTGTGTCGCTCCAACAATCAGTCTATCTTTGACATAGTCCTCGTCATAGTTGCCTTTGGTCAATCTGGCAAAGTAAGCCTTTTGTGCTTGTTGGGCATGTTTGAGGACGTGCTCATTGGGAAAAAACTGACGAGTTTCTTCAAAGCTCAAAAAGTGGGTGTACATGCCTTCAATCAGGTCGTCAAGATTGCCTGAGGTAAGCAGGTCGATTTCATCCTTGATGATTGCTTCGTCGCTTTGCTCTATTTGTAGCCAGCGTTTGCGCAGGGCGATTTCACTGGCTGAAAGCTGAAGATTGCTTGTGGTAGCCGCATCCTGCTTATGGGGGTTCATATTAGCCTCAATGCCTGGCTGGCTGTTGACATGTGCTGAGCACTCATATAAAAAGATACGATATCAGCATATAATCAAACAGTTAGTTAAAGTAACCATTGATCATGTCAGAGCAATCATCAAACGAACCCAAATTAGGTATCAAGGTCTTGCTTGTCGAGGACCATGTGCTTACTCGCATGGGGCTCAAGACAGCCTTAAAGCGCACTGAAGACATCACTGTAATTGGTGAGGCCTCCAACGGCGAAGAAGCTATTGAGCGGGCGCGCGCCCTCAAACCTGATGTTATTCTCATGGACGTGGGTATGCCTGTTATGGATGGTATCCAGGCGGCTCGTCATATTGTCGATGAGAGCCCAGACGTCCGCATCATTATGCTCACACAGCATGACAATGACAGCGACATCATGGCATCTCTAGCCGCTGGTGCTAGTGGCTATTGCCTCAAAGATGTTGAGCCTGAGCGACTTTATACCGCTATACGCTCTGTTAATGCTGGTGATGCCTGGCTTGATGCCACAATTGCTGGTCGTGTATTGAGTCATTATATGAGTGCTTCCAGCGGCTTAAATCTCTCTGATACTGCTGTCAGAGAGCTAAATACTCAGGATTTACGTCTCAGTAAACAAGCCGAAAAAAGTCACAGTTATAGCGAAGAGCATAGTCCAGCTGCTGCTGTTGTCGAAAGCAAAAGTGAGACCAAAGCTGATGCTGCCTTTGACAGACCGGCTCCAGAAGCGCTCTCTGCTCGCGAGCTAGAAGTCCTGACATTGATAGTCAATGGACTGGCTAATCAGGAAATAGCCGACAAGCTATTTATTTCTCTTGCAACCACTAAGACCCATGTACGCAATATCCTCAATAAGCTGGCTGTGGACGACCGCACCCAAGCTGCCGTCCATGCCATGAGACGTGGTCTGGTTTAGCCGCCCTAAAAGTTTGCCGGCTGCACGTCGCGTAGCCATTTAATTGACTGACATTCTCTTTCTAGTGACTCTCTAAAGTCTGGATGAGCTATGTCGATTAAGGCGCGCATACGTTCTTTTAGAGTGCGACCATAGAGCTGGGCGATGCCGTATTCGGTGACTACATAGTGTACGTCTGCCCTTGATGTTACCACCCCGCTGCCTGCTGCTAGATGGGCACAGATGCGTGAGACTTTGCCGTCTTTGGCTGTGGAGGGCAGAGCAATTATTGCTTTGCCTTGTTTGGAGCGTGATGCTCCTCTGATAAAGTCTACCTGTCCACCAAAGCCGCTATAGAGATAGCTGCCGATTGAGTCTGAGCCAACTTGACCAGTGACATCGACTTGCAGTGCTGAGTTTATTGCTGTCATTTTGTGATTTTGAGCAATGATATAAGGATCATTGATAAAGTCGCTTGTTTGAAACTCCACTGATGGATTGTTGTTGACAAAGTCATAGAGTTTTTTTGTGCCCATGATAAAGCTCACTGCTACTTTACCGGGCAGAATTGTTTTAAGGGCATTGGTGACAGCTCCAGACTCAATTAAGTCGACAATGCCATCAGATAGCATTTCGCTATGCACACCGAGATTGCGCTTGTTGCTTAGATGTTTGAGTACAGCATCTGGAATCGCTCCGATACCGAGTTGTAGTGTGGCGCCATCATCCACCAAGCCAGCCACGTGTTTGCCGATTGATTCTTCTACATCGGTAGGCTTCTGTGGTACCAGTTGCGGTAGTGGCCTATTGGTCTCGACTATATAGTCGAGCTTGCTGACGTGGACAAATGAGCGTCCAAATGTGCGAGGCATTTGTTGATTGACTTCGGCAATGACAGTGCGGGCGTGTTTGCGCGCAGCGATTGTGCAGTCCACCGATACACCATAGCTGCAATAGCCATGCTCATCAGGGGGTGATACCTGGAGCATGCATACATCGATAGGCTGGGCTCCGCTCGTAAAGAGATTGGGGATTTCACTCAAAAAGACCGGCATATAGTCAGCGCGACCTTCATTTACTGCCTCGCGCACATTGGCGCCGATAAAAAGCGCCTTTACTCTAAATGAGTCGGCGTATTCTTTTTTGATGTAGGCTGCTTTGCTCAGTGTGAGGATATGCAGGATTGTCACATCCTTTAAATCCGGTGAGCGCTCTACCATGGCGTCGATGAGAGACTCTGGTGCGGCAGCATGGGAGTGGATATAGACTGTGTCACCAGAGGTGATGGCACTGGCCGCCTTTTGTGCTGATACCAGTCTTGCTTTGTATAGTTCTTGCCAGCCTCTTTCCACCGTCATCGTATTAGTCTCCCCAACATTCAAGATATTCACCTATTTAAATTTTACTTGTACCATGTGGGTAGCGCATGTATTACATGGGTCATAAGCGCGTACCAGGGTCTCGAGATTGTTAGTCAGTTCATTCTCGCTTACTTTGCCCATTTGTTCTTCGACCACTACTCTGATATCAGCTTCGATACGAGCTGTGTTTTGGGCTGATGGTGTGACCATATCGGCTGATGTAATTGTGCCTTTATCGTCGATTTTATAATAGTGATAGAGTGTGCCTCTGGGACATTCCACTGCACCGGCTGACTCTCCGGCTCTAGCTACAAACGGTGGCTGATGGCAAAAGTCACTGTGTTCGCCAGTTACATCTTCTACCATTTTGTCAGCGTTATCTAAGTTTATTAGAGTTTCGGTAATGCGGATTGCTCTTTGTATGGCTTCCACTAGCTCAATAGCCTGGGCTAGATTATTGAGCACAGTATTTTTAGAGCCAGCTGCCAGAGGGCTCTTTTGGTAGATTGCTCTGGCATCTTCGCCCAGTCTGTCGCCAAACAAAGCCAGTCTGGCCATGGCGCCGACCATAAAGGTCTGACCGCGAGAGCTTGATTTTTTAGCGTGACTATAAGGTACGACAACTTCAGAGAGATACTGTTTGTATTCGTTTATGCTGCAATGCCAGCCGTCTGTTGATTTTACTTCACTGCCAAAATAACCATAGTGATCGCCTCTGGGTACTAATGCCAGATAAGAGGTCTCTGTGGTTTTATCCATCGGTGGCTTTAAGCTCAAAACTACATTAGCCAGATTAATAGCCATTTCTCGGTGGTTATTGAGACTGGTCAATATCGGTGTGAGCTTGTCGCTACCTGGATAGCTGGAGAGGCGTCCCACGTGGAGATTGACCGGGTGAAAGGGTCTGCCACCAATAGTGGTCTGTATCGCCGCTCCCAGTTTGCGCAGTTGTGTCCAGGTGTCAAATTCGACCGGGTGCTTGGTGGCAAAATCCAATATGTCTGGAGTCTTTAAAAAGTCCGGCAGCGCCAGAGCACAAATATGAGTGGCGTGTGACTCGATGATCATGCCCAGATGCATCAGCTCGCGGTAGAGCAACTCTCTGTGGCAAGGCTCAAAGCCAAATGCACGCTCAATGGCAAATATTGCTGCCAGCACATGGCCAGTGGAGCAAATGGCGCAAACACGCGAGGTGATGTGGGGCATCTCATCGTATTTATGACCCAGTACGATACGTTCAAAAAAACGTGTGCCTTCAAAAACATTGAGTTTGACTGATTCGATTTTGCCATTGTCGATGGTGACATCGACAGCAGCATGACCTTCCACCCGGCATATTTCTGCCAGCTGAATCACCTGCTTTGTGGATTTTTCGTCGTCTGCCATTATTTTTGTTCAACCTTTGTCATACGTTCAAATAATTCAGCGGGAGCGCCAAATGTTTTGAGGCGGTTCAGTACTTCCAGCATGTCATAACCTTTCTCTTCAAGTATCAATGCCATTGCTGCCATTTGCGGTTCTTCGCAAGGACCAAAGCAGCCGTAGCAGGCTGCTCCTAGCCCAGGACAGAGGGCGCCGCAACCAGCGGCGGTGACTGGTCCCAGGCAGGGTAAGTTTTTTTCTATAAGTACACAGGGGTTTTCGTGCAGCTTACACTCGAGACAGACTGGCTTGTGCGTGATATAAGGCAATTGTTCTTTGAGCAGGCTGGCTGTCACTGCCAAAAACTGTGTGGCATCTATAGGGCAACCTGATAGTTTGACATCAACTTTGACGTGTTCGTCTAAGGCACTGGGTGGCAAAATTTCAATTTGGCTATCTTTGCCATAGACCGCTTCCAGCATAGAGCGTGCCGAGCAGTTTTGGCAGGACCCTTTTTGGACACAGCCCCAGACAGCACAGTTGCCCACTGCTACCACATAACGTGACTCTTTGCGGATTTTAAGCAGCTTCTCAAGGTCATGCGGTTGACTGACACTACCTTCTACAAAGGTAATATCTACTGGTCCGCTTTCGTTGCCACTTTGGGCAAAAGGAAATCTTGACAGATGCACGTAAGGCAAAAGCTGATCCAGGTTTTCGAGGATGACCAGTAGCTCTCCGGCGCAGCCGGTCAATCCTTCGACAGCGATATTAGGTTTGCGTTTAACTGTCATTGTTTACCTGTACCGACTTCGATTACTTCAGACATAGTTTTGAGAGCAGGCAGGTCAAATACTGGACCTTCTTTGCAGGTAAAGTGGCCACCGATATAGCAATGACCGCATTTGCCAAAGCCGCACTTCATGTGGCGCTCAAGCGATAGCCAGATGTTTTTGTCTTTGACATTTTTGTGGGCCAGGTTGTCTACCACAAAGCGGTACATCACTGGTGGTCCGCATACAGCAAATTGCATGTCGGGGCTAATATCCAGGTGATCAAGCAGGTCAGTGACTCGCCCTGCTTCCATGGGGATATGAGGCAAAAGACAGACATTGGCGTCTTCTGCTGCCAGATAGACTTCGATATCTGGTAGTTCCATGAGGGCATTGATTTCATCATGGAAGAGAATCTCTTCGCAATGTCTCATGCCATAGATAAGTATCAGTTTGCCATAGTCGTCTCTATGCTCAAGCAGATATTGCCACAGAGAGCGCAGTGGTGCTACACCCAGTCCGCCAGCTATCATGCAGACATCTTTGCCTTTATAAATGTCCACCGGAAAGCCATGACCATAAGGACCTCTCAGTCCCACCCAGGCACCGGGCTTGAGGTCAAATAGAGCGGATGTGACACGTCCTACTTTGCGCACCAAAAGCTGCAATTTATTGTCTACTTTGCCTGAGCAAACAGAGATTGGCGCTTCGCCGACTCCCGGCAGCCACAGCTCGACAAATTGGCCGGGCATACAGCTAGATAGAGTGCCTTTGTTTTCTTCAAACTCAAAAAGAAAATTGTCTTTAGCCATTTCGACACAGCTAATTAGTGTGGCTTTTTGAGACAGATAAGGCGTTTCTAGTTTTTGCATTAATTAGCCTCCCTCTCGATTTGCAGTCCTTTGACCACATTGACTATGTCGTCAATACCTGAGGGGCAAGACTCTGTACAGCGCCCACAACCGACACAGGTCTTAAAACCGTAAGGGTCTTCAAAGCCGTGGAGTTTGTGTTGATACCAAAATTTGAGCCTGTCCACAGGAGTCGGTCTAAAATTAAAGTCCCCGCCCACAGTGGCAAAACCAGTGAGCTGGCAGCTATCCCACTGTCTCTGTCTTTGACCGGTTTCACCATCTAGACTGGCTATATCCACCAGGTCAAAGCAATAGCAAGTGGGACATACTGGTGTACAGTTGCCACAACTCAAACAACGATCGCCCAGTTCTTTCCAGATTTTGTTGTCTGCTTCTTGCTCCATAAGTGAGCGCAAATTGAGACATTCAAAGCCATTGGTAAAAGCTTTGGAGCGTTTTTGCCAGAAGTCACTGGCCCGCTTTTGATCGCTGTCAGTTGCTTTGGATATTAGCTTGACGACCCGTTCTAGCATGGCTTGACCAGCTGCGGTACGAGCCTCAAGCAAGTAGTCGTCATCGATATCTGTCAAAAACAGGTCGTAGCCGCTCTCAGCGCAATCAGTACCCATAGACTGACAAAAGCAATGTTTGTCTGGCATGCAGGATAGACCGACTATCAAGCAGGCCGCGCGTCTCTGTAGATAATGGCTATCGGCTGGACCAGCAGCAAAGATAGTATCCATGATACCGAGTCCGGCCAGGTCGCAGGGATGCACCCCAAATATGACTTTGTACTCGATTGCTTCGTTATGCTCTACAGCACCGTCTTTATCATAGGTGATGATGGTTTCGACTGGAGGATAAAAAAACTTTTTAGGCGGCAGTATTGTGCGCAGTGCTTCAAATGCGATTTGATGATGGCTTGTTACTTGTTTAAAGCTATAAGACTTGTCTGATACCTTTACTGGTGCAAAGACTTGAGCATCGCTCTTTAGTATTTCAAAAAACTGGTCAAACTTATTTTTGGGCAGAGTGTAGGACTGATTCATTGGTTAGCTTTTAAGCCTCTCTTTTGAGAGTGGATAAGACCTGTGATACCAGTACACTTAGATTGTTATTTAAATGAGCCAGTGTGGATTTGATTGGTGCACTGAGGGTAGTGTCATATTCTACTGAGTCTACTTCTACGCCAAAAAATATTATGCGCTTGGGTAGACGTCCCTGTCTTTTAACCAGTCTTAGCTCATCGGCAATACTAAAGCCATGGCAGCACTTGATACTGAGCGGAGAGGTGCGATCTAGCAGGGCATTGAGATCGAGTATCGAGACAGTGCCAGGTGCTGTGCCATTGTTGGTAGCGTCGATGATGATTGCCGCCCTGTGTCCAGCCAGACAAGTTGCCAGATAGCTGGTGTAGGTGCCGAGGTCAAAGCGACAGACGTCTTTTAGGTCGTTTTGCGATAGTGTGTCGCAAAGATGTGCTGCTATACCATCGTCACCACGCAATGTGTTGCCGATGGTAATCAGCGCCAATCCCTGAGGTTCTAAGAGTGAGGCATGCTTACATTCAAAGCCATAATTCATATCTGGACTGCGCATTGCAACCACCACCGCGTCCTTATTTGACTAGAGTTTTCTGGGCTTTGCCTTGCTCTTTTTCGGGAGCGTGAGGCAATCTCAATCTGATTATTTCAACAGCACAGGGTACATGCTGCACCACAGCTCTCGATACTGC
>Ga0075158_10001334_pt1 | contig 18760 bp, 14 predicted proteins | sample JI91814BDNA_FD_70968 | JGI IMG/M metagenome (GOLD analysis project Ga0075158, IMG submission 70968) | Wastewater effluent complex algal communities from Wisconsin, to seasonally profile nutrient transformation and Carbon sequestration -... | ecosystem: Engineered > WWTP > Effluent > Algae... | reverse complement strand
TGTAATACGATGCCAGCCTCGCCGTTTTACGAATCACTTTCTTTGCAATTTCATGATTGCTGCTGATACATGCCAGAAAGCGTTCGGACTTAAGATGCGTATTGCGTGGCAGTTCGGTTTCAATCTTTCTCTCAACCTGCGATGCTACTTCTTTTAACGCAAGTTCCCGCAGTTGTAATATCTTTTCGCTCTGGAAAAAATTCTGAAGCGCTCTTTCAATTTTATCGGGCGTATAAATTTTTCCTTCTTTTAAACGGGTTACCAGTTCATCGGCAGTAAGGTCGATATTCACCACTTCATCAGCCTGTTGCAATACAATATCCGGTATGCGTTCTGTAACATCAATGCCAGTTATCTCTTTCACATCCTGGTATAAACTTTCAATATGCTGAATGTTTACGGCGCTGATCACATTAATACCGGCATCTAAAATATCCATCACATCCTGCCAGCGCTTTTCATTTTTACTGCCTTCAATATTGCTGTGGGCAAGTTCATCTACAATCACTACTTCGGGGTGCAGGTTTATTACCGCCTGCACATCAAATTCTTCCAGCTCTTTTCCTTTATAAAATAATTTTCTTCTGGGAATCACCGGTAAGCCCTCTATCAACTCATGGGTTTCTTTCCTGTTATGCGTTTCTATATAACCTACCTTAACATCAATGCCATTGCGCAACAGGGTTTGAGCTTCCTGTAGCATACGAAAAGTTTTACCCACACCGGCACTCATGCCAATGTAAATTTTAAACTTTCCTTTCCGGCTTTTGCGGATAAGGTTTAAAAATTGTTCTGCGTTTTTTTCCTGTTCAGGCATATTATTCAGTTATTCTTTTTAGCCTTATATTTTGTGCAGACTCTACCACCAATGGAACTTTCTCTTCTGTTACCAAACTGTGGTCAAGCCCAAAAGATCTTTTAGTATCCAGGTCAATCATCTTGATAATAAAATATAATTTCATGGGTATGCGTTTCCATAAAGGCAATTCATTTTCCTGGCTCAGGTAAGTGTCAAAAATGATGAACCGGTATTCGCCCGCGGGATTATGTCTGTAAAACAACCTGTCGCTGTGTGATACATTGAATTCCTTCTTTTCGTATAAATCATTCAACACTGTTTTAAACAGCATATTAATGCGTGGCACAATGCGAAAACCAAGATTGAACGTAACACTCATCACTTCATCTTTTTCAACTGTTTCTGTTTTATATTCCATAGTATATGGTTCATCAGTTACGTTGATATGAACAAACCAGTACAGGTCGGCCCGCTTGGGCGATTTGTAATAAATGGATTCAACAATCCTTTCCTCAATTTTTTCAGGCCGGGTGCTGTTGGTAAGATATACGACATGTGTAGCGTATTTTGGAATATCGGTATCGTTACTCAGCGCATCCAGCATAGGTATATGTGGGTGCAGGTTTACAAATTTCAACAATCCATCCTTTATTTTCCCTGCATATTGCCAGGTGTACATCACCCAGAATAAAAACAATCCAAGAAATAAAGTGATAAAGCCACCTTCTTTAAATTTTTGCAGGTTGGCGATAAGAAATGATACTTCTATGGTTAAGAACAATAAGGTAAGCCCTGCAATAAAAACTTTGTTTCTTCTTTTAGCATACATGTAAAACACCAGCAGTATGGTCGTCATTAACATGGTGAGCGTAACAGATAAGCCAAATGCCGCTTCCATATTTTTTGACTCTTTGAAATATAAAACGGCACCAACACAACCGGCAAACAATGCCCAGTTAACAGCGGGTATATATAATTGCCCCCGCACTTCGCTGGGATAAAGAACCGTCAAGCGTGGGAATAATTTTAAACGCATGGCTTCATTAAAAAGTGTAAACGTACCACTGATAAGAGCCTGCGAAGCAATGATAGCTGCAGCCGTAGCAATAAAAACTGCAGGATAAAACATCCACCCGGGCATCATGGCAAAAAATGAATTAATGTCGCCCAACACCATTCCCTGGTGATTAACCAACCAGGCGGCCTGGCCAAAATAGCAAAGCACCAGGCAAATTTTTATAAAGGTCCAGCTTGCTTCAATATTTTTGCGGCCACAATGGCCCAGGTCGCTGTACAATGCTTCGGCACCGGTAGTGCATAAAAAAACAGCTCCCAATAACCAGAAGCCACCTGGATAATCTGTAATAAAATGAAAAGCATAAACAGGATTCAGGGCTTTTAAAACTGAGAAGTCTTTGCTTAACGCATACAGGCCCATTACACCAATCATGGTAAACCAAACCATCATAGCAGGGCCAAATATCTTACCAATTTTATTGCTGCCCAGTGCCTGCATTAAAAACAAACCGGTTAGTATGGCAAGCACAATGGGTATTACCGGCAGATCCGGGTATTCCATTTTTAATCCTTCAATGGCTGATGCAACAGATATGGGTGGTGTGATAATACTATCGGCAATTAAAAAAGAACCGCCCAGCAATGCCGGGATAAGCAACCATTTTTTGTAGCGGCGTATTAGTGTGTACAAAGAAAAAATACCGCCTTCACCATTGTTATCTGCCTTTAAAGTAATGATAACATATTTAAGTGTTGTTTGAAAAAAAAGCGTCCAGAAGATGGCACTTACACTGCCCAATACCAGATCGGTATTAATTGGTGTGTCTTTAATAATGGCTTTAAAAGTGTAGAGTGGCGATGTGCCGATATCGCCAAATACAATACCAACTGCAATCAGAAAACCTGCGCCTGATAATTTTTTTATATCGAAGGATTGGTGGCTGGCCATTACATTTTAAATTTAATTTGTTTAAACGTGTTATCAAACCAAAAAAATATTTTCCCAAAACTGCATAACTCCCGGCCATGCCGGGAGCTATGAATTAGTGCATTTGAAAGCAATACAAAATTAAAATTCGTATTAGCACTTTGTATTTAAAAACTTACTGCTATTGATGAAGTAATAAAGGTATTGTTATTTGTTACTGCGCCGCTACCCTTTGTAAAAACATCATCCTTACTATTCAACGATCTCACCTCTAACCTGATAACCGCATTTGGTATTGGCGCATAATCTACATTAAGAGAGTAGCCTGCTGTTTTAAAACCATTAGGCGTGCCGCTGGCGATGATTACTCCGTACTCGTCATCATAATATTCTCCTCTCGCCGCAACAGTCCATTTTGGAGTTACTGCATATTTTAAGATCAGCACCGGGGAATACCAGGTATTAAAATCGCTGCTGCCTTTAGTTTTTTGTTCTGATCCAATATCAAAACCTGCGGTAATGCCAAACTTGCTGGTAACGTTGATAACGCCATACAGGTTATGAAAGTAGCGCCACAATCTCACGCTATCGGGCTTATCAGTACCAATAAAAGTGCTGTAGTTTAATAAAATGTTTGAATTGGGTTTGTATTGCAATTGCGTGCCATAACTCATCAGCGAATTGGCATCCACTCTTTTAATGCGCTGCCAGCCGTTTAATACCAGGCCACTTACTACCCATTTATTATTATCGCTGGTATAAGTAAGTTTTGCACCACTTTCAAAGTAAGGACTGTTATCAGCCAGTATACTTCTTGTAAGCATCCAGCAATCTCTTGATACCGCACTTTCAAATCCAATATGTGAAGAAAAAATACCGGCATCTATCCAGAGGTTTTTCTTTTTAGAGATTTTTAAACCGGCATTAGCTTCATACACGTTTTTTAATACGCCTGTTTCTGCTGCGTAGTTTGCATTCATGTACGTACCTGCAGCAATGGCAAGGTTTGCCCTTACCCTTTCGGCATTATAACTTCCTTTTAAAAAACCCAGGTTCAGGTTAAACTCGTTGTGGCGGCTATGGCTGTAAATAAAACCGGGCCTGTTATTATCTGTTGGCTTGTTAAAGTCGTATTGATAATAGGCTTCTACATAACCACTGAAGCTAAAAGGGTTTGGTTTTGGAGTTTCTGTTTTTAAGGAATCCTGTGCAAACACAGTTGTGCCGGTAAGGAGCATGGCTCCTAAAAAAATCATTTTCATCGTACTTAGTTTTTTTCTATTGCTATTTTAATTTATCTAATTCAATATTGAGTTGTAATATATTTACTTTTTTAGTTCCGAATAAACCGGCCAAAGGCGCCTGAATACTTTTTTCAACCAGGGCATTTATTTTTTCCATCGGTATTTTTCTTACAGCGGCAATTCTACTTACCTGCACTTTTGCTCCTTCGGGAGATATATCCGGATCAAGTCCTGCACCCGAAGCTGTTACCAGGTCGGACGGAATATCTGCCTTTTTAACTGCAGGATTGTGTACCAAAAAACTATCAATCCTGTCCTGAACCTGTTTCAGGTAATCCGGATTGGACGGGCCTTTGTTACTACCGCCAGCACCGGCTGCATTGTAGTCAACAGCCGAAGGGCGGCTCTGGAAATATTTATCATCGGTAAATTTTTGTCCCAGCAACTTCCAGCCCACTACCTGGTTGTTTACAGTAACAATTTCGCCTTTTCCTTTGCCGGGTGCAAATTGCGCAGCACCCAAAATGAGCAAAGAATAAATGCCGATAAAGAATACGATGCAAACGAGCGTAAGTCTTATTGCAGGGAGAATATTTTGTTTCATTTTATTTAAATTTTTATTTTTCTTTTAGGCTTAGAACCAGATAGATACCAACATATCAATCAACTTTATTCCTATAAATGGTACCAATAATCCGCCCATACCATAAATCAGTAAATTTCTTCTTAATAACAGTGATGCGCCGATAGGCTTGTAGGCAACGCCCTTTAAAGCCAATGGTATCAGCAGAGGAATAATGATGGCATTAAAAATGATGGCAGAAAGTATAGCACTCTCCGGACTATGCAGCCGCATAATATTTAAGCCCTGCAAAGCCGGTATGGATGCAATGAACAAAGCTGGTACAATGGCAAAATATTTTGCCACGTCATTGGCGATGGAGAAAGTGGTGAGCGTTCCCCTGGTCATCAATAACTGCTTTCCTATTTCCACGATCTCGATCAGTTTCGTAGGATCATTATCCAGGTCAACCATATTACCGGCTTCTTTTGCTGCGGCTGTGCCACTGTTCATGGCCACACCCACATCGGCCTGCGCCAGTGCAGGCGCATCATTGGTACCGTCGCCCATCATGGCAACCAGTTTACCACCCTGCTGTTCCTGTTTAATGTAATTCATTTTATCTTCTGGCTTTGCTTCGGCAATAAAATCATCCACACCTGCTTTATCCGCAATGAATTTTGCGGTAAGCGGGTTATCGCCTGTTACCATTACTGTCTTCACACCCATTTTACGCAACCTTTCAAAACGTTCCTGTATGCCGGGTTTTATGATATCCTGCAGTTCAATAACACCCAGCGCAACACTGTTCTGACAAACAACCAATGGCGTACCTCCGTTTGATGAAATTGTTTTTACCTGTTCTTCAGTTTCAGCAGGAAAATTATTGCCTGACTTTGTTACCATGTTACGAATAGAATCAAAAGCACCTTTACGGATCTTAATTTCCGGCAAACCTGCGCCTGCAGCAGGCAAATCAATTCCACTGCTTCTTGTTTCAGCAGTAAACTCAATAAACCTTGCACCATTTGTATTGAAGCTGTTGGGATCTAACTTCGCCAATTCAATAATTGATTTGCCTTCGGGCGTTTGATCTGCCAGGGAAGACAAAACACAGGCTTCGGTAAATGTTTTTGCATCTACTCCGTTGGCGGGATAAAAATTGGTAGCCTTACGGTTACCGATGGTGATGGTTCCGGTTTTGTCCAGCAACAAAGTATCCAGGTCGCCTGCTGTTTCAACTGCTTTACCGCTTTTGGTAATTACGTTTGCTCTAAGCGCCCTGTCCATACCTGCAATGCCGATGGCAGACAATAAACCACCAATGGTTGTGGGTATCAGGCACACAAACAAAGAAATGAATGCTGCCATAGTAATGGGCGTATTTGCGTAATCGGCAAATGGTTTTAGGGTAACACACACAATAATAAATATGAGTGTAAAGCCTGCCAGCAAAATGGTAAGCGAAATTTCATTGGGTGTTTTTTGGCGTGATGCACCTTCAACCAGGGCGATCATCTTATCTAAAAAACTCTCGCCGGGTTCGGTTGTAACCCTTACTTTAATTTTATCACTCAAAACTTTGGTGCCACCGGTTACAGAAGATTTATCGCCGCCGCTTTCACGAATCACCGGTGCACTTTCGCCGGTAATAGCACTTTCATCAATGGTGGCAATACCTTCAACAATTTCTCCATCAAGCGGTATAGTGTCGCCTGCTTCGCAAATAAACAGATCGCCTTTAACCAGTTGAGAGGATGGAACGGTTTTTATTTCGTTCACGTACATATCGCCAACAATAAAAACCTTTTTGGCGGGTGTATCCTCTCTTGTTTTACGCAAACTATCGGCCTGTGCCTTACCCCTTGCCTCGGCAATAGCTTCGGCGAAATTGGCAAAAAGCAGGGTTATCAAAAGTATAGCAGTGATGATGATATTGTACACAAGGCTGCCCTGCGCTGTTTCACCGGCAGCTATCCATATACACACGCCCAGCATAAAAGCAGTACAGATCTCTACGGTAAACATAACCGGATTTCTAAATTGTATGCGTGGGTCCAGCTTTATAAAAGACTGCTTTAATGCTTCATTTACCAAAGCCGGTTCAAATAATTTATTTGTTCTTTTATGTATTGACATGATCTTTCTTTTTTAATTATTTCAGTCCAAAATATTCTGCAATGGGTCCAAGCGTTAGTGCCGGAAAGAAACTTAATGCTGCCAGGATGAATATTACAGCAAACACCATAATACCGAATGTGCCTGTATCTGTTTTTAATGTGCCTGCACTTTCAGGTATATATTTCTTTTTAGCCAGTATGCCTGCGATGGCCACGGGGCCTATTATTGGCAGAAACCTGGCCAGCAGCATCACTACGCCGCAGGCAATATTCCAGAAGGGAGTATTATCGCCGAGGCCTTCAAAACCACTGCCGTTATTGGCAGATGAAGAGGTGAACTCGTAGAGCATTTCACTAAACCCATGGTTGCCGGGATTGTTAAGCCAGCCAGCATAAGCAGTTAGATTATGTGCATACAAATACGATGATATGGCGGTGCCTGCAAGTATTAGCAATGGATGCAGCAAGGCAATGATGGAAGCGATCTTCATTTCCTTTGCTTCAATCTTTTTACCCAAAAATTCCGGCGTTCGTCCCACCATCAAACCACTTATAAACACTGCTATAATGATGAAGATGTAAAAATTTAAAAAGCCAACACCCACACCACCGTAAAATGAATTGATCATCATACCCAGCAAGGCACTCATACCTGCCAGTGGCGTAAAGCTATCGTGCATGGCATTTACAGAGCCGTTTGAAGTGACCGTGGTAGTTACACCCCAGTATGCAGATGCTGCCGGGCCAAAGCGCACTTCTTTTCCTTCCATACTGCCCAGCGGTTGCGCAATACCCATTTTAGTAATAGCGGGATTGCCATGCATTTCAAAATAAACTGCATTAAAAAGCAGTAGCAAAAACCCAAGTGTCATCACGCCAAAGATCATCCAGGCAAACTTTTTTCTTTTGAGCACATAACCCAAAGCAAAAATCATTGCAATAGGAATCAGAATAATGCTCAGGTTTTCAACGATGTTGGTGAAATAGTTTGGATTCTCTAATGGGTGGGCAGAGTTGGGACCAAAATATCCGCCACCATTGGTTCCTAATTGCTTGATAGCCACCATGGCAGCGGCAGGGCCACGACTAACATTTACCGTATCGCCCTGCATAGACACATATTGAGCCTTGCCCTCGTAGTTCATAGGCGTGCCGTTAAACACCAGTATCAGCGCAACCACGATTGAGAGTGGAAATAAGATCCTGGTAGCAGATCTTACTAAAAAATTGTAAAAATTACCCAGCTTTTCTGTTGTCTTTTCCTTCATGGCCCTGAACACAACAGCGCAAATAGCAATACCCGTTGCAGCGCTGATAAATTGCCACAGCATTAAGATCATTTGTCCCAGGTACGATAAACCGGTTTCTCCCGAATAGTGCTGCAGGTTTGTGTTTGACACAAAACTCACCGATGTGTTAAAAGCCAGGTCAGCACTCATGGATGGGTTGGCATCCGGATTAAGCGGCAGCCAGCTCATGTTCATTAATACAAACATGCTCAATAAAAACCAAACAAGATTGATAGTAAGCAATGCAACAAGGTGCTGCTTCCAATTCATTTCTTTTTTAGCATCAATGCCGCTGAGTTTAAAGAAAACTTTGTCAATGGGATTAAACAGGCGGTCAAGCCAGGTCTTATCGCCTTCAAATACTTTGCCGACGTATCGGCCCAAAGGAATAGCCAGCGCTACAGTGAGCAGGTACATAAGCAGGACGCCTAAAATTTCTGTGTTCATATAAAAGGTTTAAAATTTTTCTGGTTTTACCAATACGTAGCATAGGTAAATGAAGACAAGGATTGAGATTGCAAATAATAGTATCATGTTGAATTGCGTTTTTTAAACTTTGCTAAAGGATTTATATTTTCTCAAACCAGTCAATTAATTTGAAGAAGAGTATAAAACCGATTATTCCGGCGAGGTAAAGAATTGCTGTAAGCATCATTTTATTTTTAAAAGTTGGAGTTGATTTTTTTGCGTTTCAGTTTCAGGTTTTCATGTATACGGTAAACAATTGCAAAACATAAAGGCAGACCGTACATGGCCGTTAAGAGCATTATTTTCGTTGATATTTCCATTTTGGTTGTTTATTAAGATTTATTATTCTTATGTAGATGCCATATACCAAAATTCAATCCCGAAAAGAAAAAAGAGAATTAATTAGCTTAAAATGAATGAGTTAGGGAAAAGATGAAGATTATGGAAAATAAAAAACCCTTCCGTTTTGGAAGGGTGGATGAATCATTTTGAAAGGGTTAGTTGATGTTGTACTCTTCCATTTTGCGGTATAGCGTGGTTACGCCAATTTCCAGCAGCCGGGCTGTTTCGGCTTTATTGCCTTTGGTATAGTTCAATACTTTTAATATCTGTAGTTTTTCCATGCTGGCCATAGAGAAGGCCGACATGGTTTCGCCGGAGGATGTGCTGCTGTTTTGCAGCATATCTAAAGGTAGTAGCGAAGGCGTAAGTATTTCACCATCGGAAAGTATTACCGTTCTTTCGATAATATTTTTAAGCTCCCTGATATTACCGGGCCATTTGTATTGTTCAAGCTTATGTACAAAGCCTGCATCTATTATTAAAGCTTGTTTATTTATTTTGGCAGCGTATTGCTGTACAAAATGTTTAGCTAAGGTTTCAATATCTTTCACTCTTTCTCTTAGTGCAGGTAGTTGAATCTGAAAAACGTTCAGACGATAAAACAGGTCTGGCCTAAAACGATGCTCATCACTTTCCTTCTGAAGATCTTTATTGGTAGCTGCGATCAACCTGAAATCAGACCGGGCAGGTTTTGTATCTCCCAGCCTGGTAAACTCACCGGTCTCCAGGATGCGTAGCAATTTTGCCTGCAGTTCTAAAGGCATTTCGCCAATTTCATCTAAAAATAAAGTGCCACCATTAGCCTCTTCAATCAATCCTTTCTGATCTGCAACTGCACCAGTAAAAGCGCCTTGCCTGTGACCAAACAACTCACTTTCTAAAATATCCTTGCTGAATGTGCTGCAGTTTAGCGCAACGAAGCTTTTAGTTTTCCTGTTGCCAGCCTGGTGAATTGCCTGGGCAAATACTTCTTTGCCCGTGCCTGTTTCGCCCAGCAGTAAAACATTGGTATCGGTAAGTGCTACTTTTTTAGCCATGGCAACAGCATCTTTTATTACTGCTGACTCGCCGAGGATGCTCTCAAAACCATACTGCTTACCAACCTGTTGCTCCAGTTGAAGCACACGCTTTTGCAGTTGTACTTTTTCGATGGCACGATTCAGAAGCGGGATAATTTTATCATTGTCATCGCCCTTCGTAATATAATCAAAAGCGCCGTTCCTCATGGCCTGCACACCATCTGCTATATTTCCGTAAGCAGTAAGTAAAATGATTTCAATGGACGGATACTTTGGCTTTATTTCTTTTACAAAATCAACGCCATTACCATCAGGAAGTTTTACATCGCATAAAATAATATCAAAGAATTCCTTCTCTAACAATTTGCTTCCGGCTTTTAAAGTGCCGGCTTCGGTAACGATGAACCCTTCCAGCTTAATAATGCGGGTTAACAGGCTGCGGAGTTTTTCTTCGTCGTCTATAATTAATATTTTCTTCAAGATGATATGCTATTGTAATTCAAAAGTAGATAAAATAAGGAGCATCTTTCTACCTAAATAAAAAGGAGCAGTATTAAAACCGCTCCTTATAAAATTATTTAAACCACCCGTATTGAAACAGTTTATATGTTTCTGAACTTCTCTACAAATGAATCGGTCACAATACCCGTTTTCAAAAGCGTGTATATCTCTTTCACACCATCAGGCACTGTTTTGGTGATGGTAAAGCCTAATTCATTTTTAATCTTATCGAAGTTTACGCGGTAATCTCTTGGATCTTCGCTGCTATCAACATAAATAACATTTACATCGGGCACCACTTTGCAAACCTCTTTAATGATCATTCCCTTGGTATAATTTTCCTCGGTACTTCCAACATTAAAAACATTGGCTTTTACTTTTTCTACCGGGCTTTCCAACACCAATACCACGGCTCTTGCCAGGTCATCCACATGGCAATAGGGGCGCCAGAACTGTTGTCCCCATATTTCCTGCTCGCCATGAACGGCGGCATTGCGGGTAAATTCATTCACTGTCAGATCAAAACGTATTCTTGGAGAAAAACCATACACCGTGCTGAAACGTAGTGCCGTACTGCACATGGGGCTATCTTTCTTATCTTCCAGTAAATATGTTTCAAACTTTACTTTTAACTCGGCATATAAAGAAACGGGATTCAGATCTGATGTTTCTACCACGAAAGAATTGGGATCGCTCATTTTACCATAGTTGCTACAGGTGCTTGAAAAAACAAAACGTTTTACGCCAGCCGCTTCGGCCTTGTTAAACAACAGAACAGATCCATCCCAGTTTGTTTCATTGGCTTCAAAACTGAATTTTTTACAGGCCGGATCGCCTACAATGGCAGCCAGGTGTGCAATGGCATCAATACCAACCAAGGCTTTGTCGATATCATCGGCATTACGCACATCCCCTTTCATAAATTCAAAATTGGGATTCAGCATTACATCATACAACGCATCGCCCCCAAACTTTAGAGAATCCAAAGCTCTTACCTGGTAGCCTTTATTTAATAACTGGCGAACCAATACAGAGCCGATATAGCCTGCACCACCTGTAACTAATACTTTCATAATTGTTGATTGTTTTGCGTTGCAAAGATAAGGGTTTGGATACTGGATTCTTGATGCTGGATACTTGATACCGGATGTTAACCCTAAATTATTTTTGAACTATACCAGGTATCAAGGTTACTTTGCCGGCACCCCCACTACTGTAATATTATCCGGTACATCTTTCACCACCACTGCTCCAGCTCCGATCATAGCGTTTTTACCAACCGTTATTCCTTGCCTGATCACGGCATTAGCGCCTACAAAAGTTCCGGCTCCTATTTTCACGTTGCCGCATAAAACCGCACCGGGACCGATATGGGCAAAGGCTTCTACCACACACTCATGCTCTATAATGCAGCCTGTATTGCATATAACGCCTGTAGCAATAACAGCTAAAGGGTTTATGCTGGCGTTGGCTGCAACCATCACACCGTTGTCTGCCAGGGTTACCGAACTATCAATGACTGCTGAGGGATGAAGTACATTGCCGGGCAATAAATGTTGTTGGGCAAGATTTTCATAGATCTTTTTACGAAGGACATTATCGCCAACGGCAATAAAGCAACCATTTTGCTGTATTGCCTGCAACCCTTTCTCTGTATTTTCAGATCCGAAATAAGACAGGTGAAAAGGATTGTATTCCTTTTCGGTAACATCGCAATAACCGGTAATTTTTTTACCGGCTGCTGTTAAAATTCCATACACCACAAATGCATGCCCGCTGTAACCTATTAATATCATCGCTGTTTTTTAATTATCTAATTTACCAAGCTTTTATAAGCCTCCAGCATATTTTTCCATATATTTTCCCGGGGATAATTTTCCCTGATATCCTGCTGTAATTTCTGGGCCATCGTTTGCATATGCTGCGGATGCAGCAAAGCATACTGCAAAAGCTTCAGCATTTGTTGTTCATTCCCTTTATCGAAGATCAAACCGGTATCATTGTTTGTGACAATGTCGATATTACCGGTAATATGGCTGCAGATAACCGGTAAACCCATTGCGCCGGCCTGCAAAAGTACATTCGGGAAACCTTCGCGGTGCGATGGGAAAACAAAAAATCCTGCGAGGCTCATATAATATTCAACCTGCGAGGTCCAGGCGATATGAATAATGGAAGGGTTTATTTTAATTTCATGTAAAGTATCTGCCGGAAGAGGATCTAATGTATTTTCATATTCACCAACCAATATCAATACCAGGTCATCGTTGGTTTTTTGAAGCTGGGTGAAAACATGCACCAATTCGGTAATACCTTTATCAACAACCAACCTGCCAATACAAAGCAGGTACCTGTTCTGTTGCAGATAATTTATCTGTTCTTTAATTTCATCAATGATACTGCTATCAAGGTTTTCCCTGTTAAACCGGTCCAGCTGTATGCCATTGGTAGAGCCTTTGGCAATTATTTTGAGCTTATTTGTTTTGCAAAGTTTGTTTTTAATAATGAACTGCAGTAAGGAATTACTGTTTGGCCAAACATGACCGGCAGCTGCATAGGTTAGTTTTTCAATAAATTTCAAAAGCTGATACTTAAACCCTTTTTCAACCATCAAGGGCAGGCCGGCAACAGTATGTATCCTTACTTTTACACCGCAGAGTTTTGCAGCCAGCATACCCAGCAAACCTGCTTTTGGTGTATGGGTATGTACTATATCGGGTTTTTCTTTCCTGAATATCCTTATCAGCCGAAACAGGCATTTCAGATCCTGCAGGGGCGTTATCTTCCTTGTCATAGGCACTATTATATGCCTGCAGTGTTCCATTTCAATTACTTCAGCAAGTTCTTTACCGTCGGCACTTATCATCAACACTTCAAAGCCGTTGTTTACCATAAAATGCATCTGCCCTGGCAACAGGTAACGTAGGGCCATGGGTACGGTTGTAATGCGTATTAATTTTTTATTGCTGTTTTTTTGCGACAATTGAATTGGTTGATTGTTGTGGTTTAATTTTTGTAATCAAAATTAACTTCATATTATTAAAAGGCAGTCAGATTTTTTATGATACATTTGAAAGCTGATAGCAGCAGGGCGACTTTTAATAAAAACATTTTTCTTAAGAACTTAAAAAGTTAATGAATTATTTAGATTTTATATTATTTCCCTTTTATGTTGCGCTGTTCTATTTCATCTTCAGTGCCCGCCGAAAAAACTATACCGACCCCGTACTTAAACATTACCACAAGCAGGGTTTTTGGATAAAGATCATTGCTGTAATGGCATTTACATTTTTCAACACGATGATCTCCGTTGGAGATTCTTTCCTGTTATTCTTCACTGAAGGATCACACATGTGCCATATGATCCTAAAGGACGCCTCCCAGGTAAAATGGCTGTACCTGCCCAGTATTGATTATGACCAGACCTTATTAAAAAACCCAAACAATATGGGTTACCTGAAAGGCGAAAATAATTACATGGTCGTTAGAATTACGGCGATCCTCTCATTTTTTTCATTTCAAAAATACCTGATATTAAACCTCTTTTTTTCCATGCTTTCGTTTTCGGGTGTGTGGCGCCTTTACAGGTTCTTTTATGAACAATACCCGCATTTACATAAACAACTGGCCATTGCCATATTGTATTTACCCACTTTTGTTTTCTGGAGTTCGGGTATTTTAAAAGATCCTATTTGTACCGGTGCACTGGGCTGGATAACGTATGCGCTATATGAAACTTTTTATAAAAAGAAGGATCTGCTTAAGAATTTTGTGATCATATTTATTTCCGGCTATCTTTTATATGTTATTAAAGTATATATCCTTATTTCTTATGTTCCATTCTTCTTCCTCTTCCTGGTTTTAAAAAATGTAAATCTTATTAAAAGCAGGGTGATGCGCATTACTTTTGTTGTTGGGTTGATTGTTCTTGCAATAACAATGTTTACTACTGTTATGTCGCAATTGGCCGGAACCCTGGGTGCTTATGGCGGCAACGATGTAACAAAAAACATTTCTATTTACCAGAAAGCTTATGCCGAGCAGGAAGATGTAGGCTCCAGTTTTTCGCTGGGTGTTGAATACGATGGTTCGGTTCAAAGCCTAATAAAAATAGCCCCGGCAGCTGTAATTGCTACCCTTTTCAGACCTTTTATCTGGGAATCAAAAAAAATATCTACACTATTCTCGTCCATAGAAAGTATGTTCATTATGTTCTTTACTTTATCGGTGCTGTATAAAGCCGGGCCGGTAAATTTTGTACGGTCAATAGCCAAAGATCCCACAGTTTTATACTGCCTTTTATTTTCATTATTATTTGCACTTTTTGTTGGTGCCACAACAGCAAATTTTGGAACCCTGGTTCGCTACAAAATTCCCTGTATGCCTTTTTATGTAGCCGCTATGTTTATAATACAGGACAGGATAAAGAAAAAAAATAGTCCTGAGATTAGCAGGACTATGTGATTTCAAAGGGGGTTATAAAGTGTAACCATTATGCGTTTGCAGCTCTTCTGCCGGCCCTTGCCGATGAAAAAGGAGCCAATATATTTCCCAGGGAATTTTTCAGATACGTATTGAGTGACCCGGTTAGTGATACCTTATTATCAGATTTCAATCTTGATAGGATCACCGGTGGTAATGCTTCAAAGTTATTGCTGATAGCATCTGCAGCCGGCCACATGATAAAACTTAGTTTCTTAAGTTTATCCGTTTTTTGAAACAGGATGGTTATTCCTGCAAAAGCAATTAAAAAGCAGCTATAGTGTAATGCAGCAAGTGCTTTGTTATTAAATTTGGTTTGATGAATATGAAAGCGGTTGCGGATGTAGTAGTACATTTTCCAGCCGGTAGCATAATCCCAGTCTTTTTTAACAGAGAATGCGGTTGCAGGATGATAGTGAATGCTGCTGGCCACGGTACAAACAGGAATCTTATTCCTTTTTACTATCCTGTAATAATATTCTGTTTCATCGCCCCACAAAAAGAAATTGGCTTTGGGAACACCAGCTCTTTCAATAATGCGCCTGTTAATAAATGTGCCGTTAAACGGGTGGCCAATACCTTCAATTATATTGCCCGGTACCTCGTCCAGCGTTTTGTATCCTCCGGTATTCCAAACAAATGATTTCCTGTCTTTGTTGTCAATTACGGCACAGTTCATCAAAGTCAGTTCTTCGGGTTGAGCCGCCAGTAAGTTTTCAAGTGCATCTTCTTTAGGCATACCATCATCATCCATACACCATATCCATTCGTAGCCCTGCTGGTACCCCATTTTAATGGCAGTACTGAACCCCCCGGCTCCTCCTATATTTTTTTGGGTAAAATAAGAAATGTCTTTCTGGCTCTTTAACCACTCTTCTGTACCATCGGTACTTCCGTTATTTATTACTAAAATACCATCTAAAGGGCGTGATTGATTGCGTAATGCTGTAATGCATTCAGACAGAAGGGCTAATCGGTTGTAAGTAACAACCACAGCAACTACCTTTTCCATGGGAATTGGTTTGGGTTTTTTGAATAGAATAATTGGAACAGTGATATAACGCCGTGAAAGACTGGTTATTGTATAAAGGAGGCTATTTTTCTTTAAATCTCAGTATTGGGGAAAACCGGGGCTTTATTTCCGGCACTGATGGCCTGGAGGAAGGATTGTGAAAAAGCAAGTGCTTCGCCTATTACATGGTGCATATCCATATATCGGTAGGTGGCCAGGCGGCCAAGAAATGACAGGCCGGAAGATTCTTCAGCTTCTTTGCGGTAAGCATCCAGCATTTTTTTATCCTTTTCCAGTCTTTTGGGGTAATAAGGGATATCGTCTGCTGTGGTTTCTTTACTAAATTCCTTGAAATAAACGGTTTTATCGTATTCCTCCCAGGGGGCAAAGTGCTTGTGTTCGTGCACACGGGTATAAGGAGCCGTTTCATCGCAATAGTTGATCACGGCATTGCCCTGGTAGTCGCCATCTGTAGTATGCTTTTCAAAAGTTACAGTGCGGTAACCCAGCCTGCCAAACTTGTAATCAAAAAAAGCATCAATGGGGCCGGTGTAAAAAATATGGGTGTAAGCAGAAAGTAATTCGCTGCTGTAGGTAAACTTTTTATTCAGGGTGATGTTGATCTTTGGGTTATCGAGCAATTTTTCAACCAGTTCGGTATATCCATTTACCGGAATACCCTGGTAAGGATTATTATAATAATTATCGTTGTAGTTGAACCTTACCGGTAGTCTTTTTAAAATAGACGCAGGTAATTCAGCTGGTTCGCAGCCCCATTGTTTTTTTGTATAGCCATAAAAAAATGCATGATACAGATCCTTCCCTAAAAATTTAAGCGCCTGCTCTTCAAAAGACTGAGGATCGGTAATGGTTTTATCACCCAGGCTTTCAATAAATGCTTTGGCTTCTTCCGGCCCGAATGTTTTATTGAAGAACTGGTTGATGGTATGCAGGTTAACCGGTAGTGAATAAATATTGCCTTTGTAATTTGCTTTTACGCGGTTAATAAAAGGTTTGAATTCGACAATGCTGTTTACAAAATCCCATATCTCTTTTTTATCCGTATTAAAAATATGCGGACCATATTCATGAACCATCACATGGGTATCAGCATCTCTTTTGGTATGGCAGTTGCCAGCTACATGATCACGTTCGTCCCATACATCTATCACACAATCCAGTTGCTTTGCCAGCTGATTGGCCAGTACTGCTCCTGAAAAACCTGCGCCTACTATTAAAAATTTATGCTGCATGTAGCTTTAATTTGTTTGCAAAATAATCCATTAGCCTAAGATAGCTTTATAAATCCGACTGTATTTTTCAATGGCGTTTTCCAGTGAATACCATTTGAAAGCACCCTGCCTTATTGAGGCGGCATCGTAGGTTTTTTTGTTTTCAATTTCGTTGATTGCCTGCTCAAATACCATATCTGTAAACTCATTTATCACAATACCAGAATTTGTAGTTTTTACGATCTCTTCAACATCACCCACGCCACCATTGGTTATTACCGGAATACCCATGGCCATTATCTCGCCATGTTTTGTTGGGGAAGATGATTGCTTGGAGTAACAGGGCTTAATAAAAAAGATAGAATAACTGCTTAAAGAAAGTAATGTCGGCACTTGCACACGGGATGCTTTTTTTACCAGCACTTTATTGGCCGGTATCTCATATTCAGCCGCAATCGCTTTGATTTCCTCATGCCTGTGTGGCGATATAAATAAAAATTTTGCAGCAGGGATCCGCTTGCTTAAAAGCTTACAAAACTGAAGCATCTCTGTTGTTAAATACCAGCCTCCTATAGAACCAAGATAACTGATCACAAAATCATCCGGGCTGATATTAAGCTCAGCTTTTAATGCAGCCTGTTCTTTTTCATCAACTTTTGAATAATCAAAAAGTGCCAGGTCGGCACTGCAGGGAATAACTTCCAAAGGAATGGTTGCTTTATATTCAGGCCAGGTTTTAATGATCTTCTCTGCCGCATAAGTAAGGCAAACAATACCATCGCTTTGTTTTACCTGCTCCGATTCCTGTTTTGCAAAAAATTTATAAATGGTTCTGTAAAGCATATTTTTCTTGTCCCACATGCCGCCTTCAACCCGGCTGTCAGCATAAAACTCACGTATGTCGTTTAAAAACTTAACGCCCATGGTTTTCTTCATCCACAAACCTATCAATGCAGGCACACCTGCACGGGTGTGAACCATATCAATGCCTTCTGCCTTGTGTAATTTTTTTGCAGCTCTGCGCATTTTTATAACATCCAATAAAGTGGATAGTACAGGAGGGTTTTTTGTGTAGTTCAGCGGTATCCAGCTGATACTGCTTTTGTCAAGCAAATTCTGAATGAATTGTTTGTTCTGATGATAAACCTGCTCCTTTTCGCAACTGATCAAAAATATTTTGTAGCCCGCTTTGCTCAAGCCCTGTAAATAAGGTATTACCTGGCTTTGGCCGAGTGGATCGGTCATGCCATCATAAGAAATAAATAAAACTTTTTTTACGGTATTCACGCAGTTGGCTTTGTTGCTACTAATATCTTACAAGGTAGCGGAGATAATGTTTTAAGGCAAACACAAATTTATAACTAAAGGAGTGCATGGCTATATAGTGCTTCTTAATTCCTTCATGTTCTTTTAAAGGAATTTCGGTAACGGGTATTGAATCTGCCAATGCATCGCTTGCTATCCGGAAACGATCGTCCGGCACACAATTGGTGCCGCTACCATCGTGACCAATATTTGATACCAGTGATTTTTGCGGATACAAACACATGCCGTCATTTAAAAACACAGTCGAATGCCAGATGGCGTTCCAGCTCCTGAGCTTTCCCTTGGCAACAGCTTTCAGTCCCCAGAAAAACTCAAAAGTGCCGTCCATATTCAGCCTTTTTATGTTTCCCTTTTTCTTTACGGCTTCATGCACAGCCAATGGGTCTAATTTAAAATGATCCCATGCACGTTTCCAGGTG
>Ga0075158_10001331_pt1 | contig 18776 bp, 13 predicted proteins | sample JI91814BDNA_FD_70968 | JGI IMG/M metagenome (GOLD analysis project Ga0075158, IMG submission 70968) | Wastewater effluent complex algal communities from Wisconsin, to seasonally profile nutrient transformation and Carbon sequestration -... | ecosystem: Engineered > WWTP > Effluent > Algae... | reverse complement strand
CGGCTTTGAGTCGGGCTTTTTTATTTTTATGTGCTAGACTCTAAAAGGAATAAAAATGATAACAAAGAAAGATAAGAAACCGCTTTCTAATTTGGCAGTGAAATACGGAAGTTTCATACGCAATAAAATTTCTACACGGATTCATATGAGTATAATTCTCATCAGTGTTTCTTTAACTGGAACTCTTTTTTCGAAATTACTCCTCGAGTTTGGAATGCATTCTCTTTCTGTTCGATATTTTTTAACGGCCATTGCTTGCTATATTTTCTTTCTTATGTATATAAAGCTTTGGCTTTTGTATATAAATCCGGGTAAGAACACTTCTGGAACTATGGGTAATTTGGATTTGCCTGACATTGATCTGGTAGATGGAGATTTATCGAGTGGAAAGTCTGCAACAGAGATGATTGGTCAGGGTGGAAATTTTGGAGGAGCTGGAGCTTCTAGTTCTTTTGCGGGTAATATGGGCATGTCTACACAATCAATTTCAGCCAACTCAGGATCAAGTTTGTCTGATTTAGGCGGAGCATTTGATATTGATGGAGATGCATTGGGACCGGTTTTAATTGTAATTGCCGTGGGAGCAATCGTGCTTGTAATTATGGGAGGTGGGATATTTATTATTTACCAGGCTCCTTCAATTCTATCAGATGCAGCATTTGAAGCTCTTCTTGCAAGTGGATTCTTAAGGAGCACACGCGATATTAGTTCTGGAAATTGGATTGGTAGTATAATAAAAAGAACTTGGATACCGTTTGGTATTATTACTTTAGTGGCAACAATGTCAGGCTGGATAATTGGATATCTCTGCCCAGCAGCATTAAAACTCTTAGATATCCAATACTGTTTGTAAATAAATGGATTTAAATTTTAGCTAGCTGCTTTTAGTTTTGGAGCACTATTGCCATCAATTAAATTGAGAAGCTTTTGTGCCTTCTCGATTTTAGTTTTATCAGTGCTAGCCACAACAAGATGAGGATTTCGTTCATTTATTATTGAATCAAGCGTTTTGATTAGGATACTTTTTTTATCCTGCCATTCTTCATTTTCCGGGTATAGTAAAATTTCTGATTCCTCTGTATTCTTAATCGGAAGATTTATAACCCTAAAATTTCGTGAATTGATAATGTTGGAAAATGCTTCATAGTCAGGAAAGTAATTCTTTACTTCATTGACAGATGGAATTTTTTTCATACTTAGATAAAATAAGTCTAGTGTTTCAATCACTGCTTCGTATAAAGCTTGTTCCTTAATCCGCAGTGATCTCTCCGCTTTTTTAGTCTGCAATTCGGATATATACTTAAGATTATGTGCATCGTTCTTGCTTGAATAAACTTCTTGCTCGACTGATATCTTTTTCTTGGCATTTACGAGGATTACATCTTGAAATAAGGAAAGTGGAAAATAGAGAAATATTCGATAATACCATGGCATGTATTGCATATAAATTCTTTTTTCGAGATTTTGGTAAACTGAATAAAAACTAGGATCCATAAGCAAATTACGAAGGTGCTTTTCATTCTTTTCTATTAATGCCTTGAGAGCGGATGCTTTCCAAATATCGTTAGGTGATAAATTAACCATTCCAGTTACTAGAACTTTAAAGAAGTTTGGATCTTTACCTGTAAATACATGGATTGTATTTTTAGGCATTTGCCATTTGATATAAAATAATTCTTTGTCATTAGTTAAATCTTTCCAGACTTCAGGATGAATCTCAAGAGAGTCAGAATGATTTACGAATAATATCAATTTACCCCATTTATTAGATGGAACCGTAATATTCTTCTTAAATTCTTGCTTCATCTTATTGCATTCATCTTTCCATGCAATCTGATATCTTTCTTCGGTAATATCCTCTAGGCTAATAATTGTCTGAACGCATAGAGAGCCAGGATAATTTAGATTTGCTCGACCGGGACCTGCTGTTTTGTATTGGTGAATTTCTTTTGCTTTCTCTGCATTGAATTTGCTCGTCTTCATTGGAAAATTTTCGATTTGATTGTATACTTTCTCGTCAAGGACAACTCGATCCACTCGACTTTTAAGAACGGGATCATTTGCAATTACGGGAATTAATTTTTCGCTCATTGCATTTGCTGCCACTTCAAAGTGATCTAGAATTTCATTTGTCTTCAACATGAGAAGTCCATGTCCTGGTACTTCGCGCGCAATCTGCGATTCTACCAACCGTTTCGTTAATTCACGGTTAATATACTCAAGCATGTCGTCAGGGATAGCGATTCCATTTTTTGCTTCGATGAACTTTCGAAGCGGATTAAATAGAGTGCTAATTCCTTTATAGGAATTAGGGTCTGCATTCTTAGAACTCATTTGCCATAGTAGCTCTTTTCTGAAGTTTTCGGCAATGAGCTGCTCTCTTGTGTCAAACCAGGACTTGATTGCATTATAGGAGTAACTAAGCAGTTCGTCGAATAAATTGAAAATTGAATAACTTTTTTCCTCCGATGGATGGGTGATGAAAAAACCTGTGACTTTTAAGTCTCGATTGTGTGCATCATATTCAAAGCAGAACACTTGTGCAGCCAGTTGATTGTTTATAAGAGAACTCAGATTTGTCGCAGCCGTTTTTAAATCTAGCTGTAATTGCTCTAAGATCGTATTGTTTAGAGTGAATAACATGCCCTTCGTTGCATGTTGAATGGTATTTAGAGTTTTTATTGCTTTAAGGAGTTCGTGCTGATACTTATTTGTGGGATTAATTCCCATTAAAATTGAATCCTTTTCCTTTCGGACTTTCAGGAAGGAATATTTGAATTCTAATTCGGCCTGTGTGGACATAGTTTATACTTTTTGAATAATTACAAATCAAACAATTAACAAGATTAAAATGATGTCAACTGAATTTGTTTTTGGGACTTTATTTGAATAATCTATTATGTCAATCATAAAAAGGAGTCGATATGGTTAAATTTTAAGCCATTACAATACTTATCGTTAAATTTGTAAAAGGGGTTGCATTTTTTTTAAAAGAGATTATTCTTTTGCCATTATAGAAATGAAAATTATACTACCATTGCTTCTATTTGCATTTTTGAGTTTGTCTTGTGGGATAAACAAGACTCCTGAGCTTTATTTTGTTTTTGGCTTATCAAGGGACTCAGGGAGTTCTGTTCCTTCTGCTCCATCTTCGAATGGAAATTCTGGTGCCATTTCTGTGCCAAATCCTATTTCTAATCCGACAACGGCTAATAGTTCTTATTCGGTTGGAGGAACTGTGACAGGATTAACAGGTTCAAGCTTGACTATTGTATTGAATTCGACCGAGCAATTAACTATAACTACTGATGGAAGTTTTTTCTTTGCGACAAAACTGAATTCTCAGTCAAGCTTTACAATTTCGATATCTGTTTTGCCGGTAGGTAAATTTTGTTCCATACAGAATGAGACAGGTACTATATTGGCAGATATTTCCAACGTATTGATCAATTGTCAAGATGGATCTGCAAATGGACCTTTAGTAGGAGGAACAATATTTAATCCACTCAATCTATCTTACGAGGTTACTACTTTGGGTGTAGGTGGTAGTTTCAATGCGATTAATGGCATATCAACTGACGGAAGGTATATTTATACTGCTAATGCAGGGAATCATACTGTTAATATATACGATCCAGCAACATCGACATATACATTGTTAGCTGGACAAGCAGGAGCCTTTGGAAACATTGATGCAATCGGAAGTATTGCGAGATTTCATGATCCAGATGGAGTTGTCTATCTGAATGGATATTTATACGTGACTGATACTACAAATGGAAGTATTCGTAAGATAGATCTTGCGAATAATTCTGTGACCACGATTGCAACCGGACTTATTAGTCCTTATGGCATAACGAGTGATGGTAGTTTTTTATATGTAACAGTGCAACATGAGGTGAAGAAAATATCTTTGTCTACGTTTGCGGTAACTTCCTTGGCAGGAAATGTTTTGGGTTATTCAGATGGAAACGGTGCAAGTGCTGCTTTTAATATTACTGCAACTACTGGTTCAATTACTTACGATGGTACAAATCTTTATATTGTGGATAATGCCAATTGTGCGATCAGAAAAATTACGCTCGCTGGCGATGTGACAACAATCATTGGTTCACCTCCACCAACTGTGAGTTGTCTATCGGTTGATGGAGTTGGAACTTCTACGGCTAGAATTGCAAGTGTAGACGGAATTGCGAGCGATGGAACAAATCTTTATTTATCAGAGACAGGAACTTGCCTAATTAGAAAGGTAACAATGAGTAGCCTCACCTTGTCAACAATTGTCGGACTTTCTGGTTCTTGTAGTCTTTTGGATGGAAATGGAACTGCAGCAAGAGTCAAAAATCCTGCGATGATTACTTCAGACGGAATTCGACTATATATTGCTGAATGGGGAAGCAATGCGCTTAGGAAAGTAGAATGACTTTTATTTCTTGAAGAATTTTATAAGGAGAACTTTATTGCCTGGATTATTGTATTTGATTTTATCAAATGTATTCTTAGTCATAAAAATTCCGCGACCGTGATCTAGAAAATGGATATTCGCATTATCAGCATTATCCCTCAACATTTTTTTATGATCAAATCCCTTTCCTTCATCTTTAATCAAGAAAGAAACTCTATCTGATTTTAGAGAATAATGAACAGTAACCTTTCTATTTTTATACCTTGGATCATTTTGTCTTTCTTGCAGAAACCGAAAGTATTCTCCCCTTATTGTGCGTAATTTAGTTTTCATTTCATAATCAATGTCTAGGTTTCCATGCTCAATAGAGTTAATGATGATTTCTCGCACACAAATTCTTACATTGAATACTTCTTGTATATCCATGTATTTTATTAGGTTAGAAGTAATTCTTTGCGAAATCTGTTCAGCGAGTGTGATATAATTATTGAAAACATATCTTCGGTTTTCTGCCTCGAAATATCTAAGCATAGAATCTTCAGAAACAGTATAAGCTTTACCAAAGACTACAAAATCATCAGCTAGTTTTACATATTCCCATTTCACTCCCAGTTGTAGTGGCTCATTGTTCTTAGTCCCAAATGTCATATCAAAGGATACACTCGTATGGTTTTCTTTCAATTCCTCAAATTTTTCCATCATGAGTTTTTTTTCTAGAGATTCAATTTTCTTTTCAGGATTGTAAGCCATGTCAAGAAAGAATTTTCCCATTAAATCCTCTTTCTTGAATCCAAGAAACTCAACAAGTGCATTATTTGCAGTAAGGATAAAGCCGTTCTTATCGAAAGAAAAAATAATATCCTTAGAGCTTTCAACTAAGTGCTCATACTTTGCTTCCGATTTTTTCGAGTCTATATGAGCAATTTTTAGTTCCTTGATTTTCTGTGTCAATTCAATGTTTAATTGCTCAGTGGCTTTGATTATTTCTTCTAATTTGGCTGTTTTCTTTTTTGTGTAATGAGGAGCAATAAGAATGAAAAGAGACAAACTCAATAATGTTTGAGCTGTGATGAATAATGCCAATGCTTTAAATATGATTGTTTGAATTTCGTATTCTGGCTTTATATCAATATAATATTTTTCTTTTAATTCAAGATCGTTTGGAATTGTAAAGCTATGGTAAGTATCCGTTGGAGGATTACCGCTTTTAACCTCCATTGAAACTGGAATTACTTCTTCTGCTAATCTTAAAAACTTATTCAGATCATAAGCGAAAATTGCAATGCCAGGATAAATAGGATTACCCGCATCATCGCAGAGTGCAGATACGGAAATTAGAAATAGTCTATTGTCTGTCAGCTCAGCGATTGTTTGAGTTCTGCCGAGTTTATAACTTTGTTGATTATAAAGTTTTTGAATGAGCTTTGGATTCGGGATAATGGACTCAGTATTATGAGCTCCTTGAATCGAATAGACTGGCTCAGAATCTGGTTTGAGGTAAATTGTGAAGAGGTCATAATTTTCTCTAATACTTGAGTCAGTGTTAAATGCAATTTCTAATTGTTTTGTATTGCCTACTTTTAGATTTTTCCAAACACTAGTCCACCAGATATTTCCTGTAATTTGTCCAAAGTCAAATTTTAATCTTTGCGAAATGTAATTATTCCAGGCATTCGTGTAGCCTAGTTTTCTTTTTTGCTCCATTATCTCAGAAAAAAAAGTATTGAAACAAAATCCTAATATCAATTCACAGCATAGTAAAAGTATTACTGAGACAGAAGCATATTTCTTGAAATCGTTTTTTGATTTGAATTCTTGTAGATTCTGAGTTAGATTTTTTTCTTCCATTGAAATTGTAACTATTTCATCATTTCTTTGCATAATGCCATTTAATCAAAGAAATGAGACGCATTCATTTTTGAAAATGAAAATAATTTATTTTCAAGCATTATCTTTTTTTCATAGGTGAAACGCTGATTACGATAGGTGTTGACAATAGGAAATATGGTATGCTTTGATGCTATATTATACCTCGAACGAATTGTTTTCTAAAATCGTTGAGCCAGACAAGAAGGAACCCATGAAAAAAAGAATAGGATTTTTGATTTTAATGTATTCGGTTATTTATTTTGCCGTAGGATGCAAGAATAGTGAGCCCAAAGTGCCGGAGGCATTGGTTGTTTCTGTCATCGGCGATGTAACAATGGGAGATAAAAAAGTAAAGAATGGAGATATTCTTCGAAACCAGGATTCATTGAGAACTGGTGCAAAATCCATTTGTGATTTGCAAGTTACTGGAATGGATAGCGATGTAACAATACGAGTTAAGGAAAATTCCGAGTTTGCGCTTGGTGCTACTGTAAAAAACGAAGTAAAAAATGTGCAAATGAAAATTATGACAGGAAAGGTTTTAGTAAACTCGGAAAGACTCAACAGCAAAAACAATCTTGAGACAATAACCCCGACTGTTGTGATGGGTGTTCGAGGAACAAAGTATGAAGTTGAAATTGGAAAAGACTCAAATGGCTCGGTAGCAGTTCTGGATGGAAAAGTTGCTTCTAGAGTTGTAATTCCTGAAATTGAAAATCTTCCACCTGAAGTAAGAGCTAAGAGTGCGACTTTAAGAAAATTGGATTCTTTTCTAAAAGAAAAGGAACTTGTTTTGCAAACTGGAAATTCTACAACAGTTAGCAAAAAACAATCAGAAACAATTCTAAAGGAAACAGGACTTGGTGATGTTCTAAAGAATGCAGATCCTTCTAAACTCGCTGATGATATTGATACAAAACTTTCTCCTGAGAAACTTTCAGAGAAGACAGCAAAGATTTCGGATAAAGATCTTAAGCCAGAGGTTGTGCAAGTATCTCCAGAAGAATTAGAAAAAAGATTAAAAGAATACGATGAATTTAAACCAGTGAGTAAAACTTCTCCCGCTGAGCCAGTTGTTCCTGAGAAAGAAAAAGAAGTAGAAAAACCAAAGTCAGAGCCTATTCAGAAAAAAATGGAACCTAAACCTCAAACAAATAATATTGCACCGGTTACTCCTGTTACTCCACCAGAAAAAAAAGTAGAAGAAGTAAAAGTGGAACCTAAAAAAGTAGAGGAACCAAAAGTAGAAGAGCCTAAAGCGGTAGAGAAGCCAGAGCATGAAATGACTGCAGCAGAAAAAAAAGCCGAAGAAGAGAAAGCTAAAGTCAATTTGGATTCAAAGTCATGGGGACCCGAAGAGAAGAAAATGCTTTGGAGTGAAGCAAAACAAAAATGTGATTCTAAAAATATGCGACTCCCAACAAAGAAAGAGTTACTACAAATTTATCAATCGCAAGGTGTATTTAAGGATTGGCAATATATCAATTATTGGACGAGCGAAGAGTTTGTTACGGAAAGTGTCTTCTCTGGAAAGAAATCAAAAGTTTGGACAATAGATATGAGTAATGGCGAAGGCACAGAAGTTGATAAAGCCGAGAATCAGCAGTTAATCTCGCGTTGCCGCAAGAAGTAATTTTAGTCATCATTTTATTTATTGCTTAGCTATTTAGGAATGATAGTTATTGGAAAAATTTTATAGAGCGGGCTTTTCGCTCTATACTCCTTTTATGAGATGACTATAACTCATATACGGTCTAGCTGCGCTTATTTCTTCGGTGGTTGTGCGGTCTAAATTGGGGTAGCTAACCGATCTAGACCGAAGCTATAAGCGTAGCTGCACCGAAGATGAGTAAAATTGTTCAGGTAGTTACTTATTTTCCTTTTCAAGGTATTCGGATATTGTAAGTTTTTCTAATACAGCGTTCATACAAACCTCTCTACAAATTGATTCTGCTAAACTCTATTTTCGCGGGAGTCCCTTTAACTTTCAAGTAAAATTTCTTTTTGTGAAATGTAGAACTTATTTGTTGGAATAGGAATTTTCTATGCTGAATTGTCTTTTCTTAGAATTTAAAAATGACTTTTATATATTACACCTTTACGAGGCTAATGGCTATATTCCCCGAAAAGCAAACGTCTACATCTGTATTCGCTTGTCTTGGTCTTTTCGGGTATTCGCCTGTATAATAAAACTCATCTCCTACTCGTTTAAATTCAACTGGAAGTGGGTCGTTCGATGGCTCACAAAAGATTAGCATTGGCTCTTTCTCCCCTTTAATTACATGAGGCAAATTGACATTCCAGAAATATCTTTCTGGAAGATGTTTTGTGAATAATTCTTTCAATACGATACGCGCAAGAGAGGTTGCAAGTTCCCAATCAATTGGTTTGGCTTCTCTTATCCAATGGGAAATTGCAATTGCTTTTTTTCCTAGAATAGCTGCTTCTCTTGCTGCTGCGGCTGTTCCTGATATATAAAGGTCTACTCCCAAGTTGCCGCCCGCATTAATTCCAGATATGATCCATTCTGCATTTGGCTCTAAGTGGGTAATACCAATTCTGCTGCAATCTGCTGGAGTTCCATGAACTGCGATTTCTTCAACACTTCTTCTTGTAATCAAAAGCGGCTTATGCGTAGTAACCTGATGACCACAACCAGAATGATGATCTCTCGGTGCAATGATAGTTTTCTTTCCATCGAGAGCAGCGTATAATGCGCGTATGCCGGGAGCATCAATTCCATCGTCATTCGTAATGATTATTCCCATAGCGCGTTCTCGATTTCGTCTAGTAATTCTTCTAATCCGTTTTTATTGATTGTAGAAATTCCAATTCCATCATCAGGAACTTTAAATCCTTCTTCCATAGCATCCATTTTATTGTATACATTGATTCTCTTTACATTCTGTAAATCCAAAGAGGAAAGAATATTTTCTACTGATTGCACCTGCTCGGAGTGGATTGGATTTGAAATATCAATTACATGTAAAAGTAAATCAGCGTCTCCAAGTTCTTCTAGAGTAGCTTTAAACGCATTGGTAAGATCAGGCGGTAAATCATGTATAAATCCAACGGTATCAGAAAGAATAATTTCTCTCTCTTCTGGAAATCTGATTCGTCTAGTCGTCGGGTCAAGTGTGGCGAATAGTTTGTTTTCCGCAATGACATCAGAATTAGTGAGAACATTTAGCAATGTAGATTTTCCTGCGTTTGTATAACCTACAATCGCTACTACGGGAACTTCATTTCTTTTGCGCTGCTTTCTATTTAATTCTCGTCTTTGACGAAGAGATTTTAATTCCTTTTCTAGGCGAGAAATTTTGTCTTCTACTCTTCTCTTTCCAATTTCTAGTTTTGTCTCGCCCGGACCTCTACCGCCAATTCCCCCCGTTAGTCTGGACATATTATCATCTAACTCAGACAATCTACCTTTTAAGTATTTAAGTTGAGCGAGCTCCACTTGCAGTTTTCCATCTCTACTTTTGGCGTTACGAGCAAAGATGTCTAAAATCAATTGAGTTCTATCAATTACCTTGAGATCGCAGTAATCAGAAATTTTCTTAGCTTGGGATGGACTTAAGTCAAGATCGAATACCAAAAGCTCAACTTCTTTCTGGACTGCCTTTAGAAGGATTTCTTTGATTTTTCCTGTTCCAATGACTGTCGCTGCGTCAAGAGAGTTCTTTCGTTGGTAGAAACTATCCACTACATGAATTTCTGCAGTTCTACAAAGTTCTTTTAATTCTAGAATGGAGCTTTCGATGCTGCGATGGTGTTTTTTATGATTTAAGTGAACGCCAATCAGAAAGGCACGATTCTTTCCAGAAGCTTCTTTTAGGTTGCTTTTATATTTGCTAAGGTTGAATTCTAAGGACTGGACCTCTTCTAGGAATCCTGATTTAAGCTGTCCTGGATATTCTTTCTCTTGGATAACCCATAGCATTTCACTTTCGGGTTCTGTGTTTGCGTGAGCAGAGTAAAAATAGCGGGGAAGTCCAGATTCGTCGGGAATTACGGCTGTAATGTAATCTAGGCGCAATAGAACTAAGTCCGCCAAGTCTTCTTCGCTTAGCTTCTCCTCATTTAAATGAGTGTGGATAAGTCGAAGACCACGCAGGCGATTCCCTGTAGAGCGGAGTCTGTCTAAGTGTGGAATTTCAATGGAGCTATGGTCACCCACCATAACGTGCGTTATATGTCCCGTGCGATCAATTAAAATTCCTATTTGTCTATTGATATCTCTCGAAATCTCACCCATAATGCGTGCGATATCCATGCTTATCAATAAATTATCCTTAAGCCTTCTATCTCCAAGATTTTTTAATTTTTGTAGTTGACTGCTTTTGAGTCCACCGATATTACCGCTGATTTTATTGATAGTAGCTCCTTAAAAAAAATTAATTTCCAAAAAATAATGGTATGAAAAAAATTGATAATATATTTACTTATATAAAAATAGCTATTATCAGGGGTGTAATTCTATGAATTTCAAATCAATCATTTTAATTTTATGTTTATCTTTTTTTTCTCTGTTAGCTGACGATGGGAGAAAAATGGCCGCCCCCATTGAAAGCACTGATATAGAACAGCTTTCAGATACTTATGAAAATCTTTTAGTAAAAAGTCTTGAAGAAGTCGATAACGCAGAGGATGATTTGGACATTGATGACATTTCTGCTAACTCCGGTATCAATCCAAAGAACAATCCAAAGAACAATCCAAAATTTCCAAAGAAAACGAATAGCACTTATAAGCCAAGCATCCCAGCGAATAACAATCAATTTGCTGCTCCATCTTATGAAGATATGGATCCTGAAAAGCAAAAGCTTCTAACCAAAGAAGGTTTAAAAGCAATTGAGCAAAGTGAAGCTAAGAACAACAAAAACTCAGTTAAACAAATTGCAAGAATCTTATTAACGAACCCCATTCCTGAAGTAAGATCAGAAGCTGCACGGGCATTAGGTCGTTTGGGACGTGGGGCAAAAGCACTTCACCGTGCTATTGATACCGATGCATATGAAGTAAGACAACATGCTTATAAAGCACTTGAAAAAATCGGTTCTCGTTCTTCTTTGAAATATTTTATCAAAGGAACAAAGTCATCTGACGTAGATATTAAAATTGCTTCTTTTAAAGGTTTAGGTAAAACTAAAAGTAGTCTTGGGAGAGACATCATCATTCGTCAAGGATTGAATTCACGTGATCCAAACGTTGTGGCTGCTGCCCTAGATGGTCTTGGTAACTTTTCTCGTAAGGATGACCTCGAAACACTGAGAAGATTTCTAAAATCCGATGTGCAAGAACACCAATCTGGAGCGGTTCGTGGTCTTGGTAACTCCAAGATTCCTGAAAGCTTAGATATTTTAAGCACAGCCATTGGCGAGAATCCTGGACTTGAACCTGAAGTAATTTTTGCAATCAGTAAAAAGAAAACGTTAAACGCTACTCTTCTTTTAATGAAGATGATGCAAACCAATAAGAACGAAAACTATCAAGCGATCATTCAGAGAGAATTAAATTTGCGTAAGGCATATGGTAAATATGCAGTTGTTAAGACTAATTCTGCTACGATTCGTAAACTACCAAGAGCAAGTTCTGAAAAAGTGTTAGTTCTTGCAAATACAGACGTTGCTAAGATTAGAAAAGTAACTGAGAAAAGATTTAAAGTAAAGATGAACAACGCTGTAGTGGAAGACCGATATTATCTACTACAAGCAGTAACAAACAAAGAAGGATCTAAGAAAGGTATAGTAGAAGGATGGGTATTTGGGGCTAAGATCAACATTGTAAACATAGCCAATCCTGCTAAGAAAGGCATGGAAGATGATTATGCTGATGAAGACAATGAAGATGAAAAGGATATGGCTAAGGACAATACAGTTAATCCTGAGCCAAAGAAAAACGTAAAACCAACTCCTGCGAAGAAAGATCCTAAAGATAGCGATTATTATGAAGAAGATGAGGATGAAGACGATTAATCTTTCTCTTCGAATTTATAATCAGAAAAGCCAGCTTCATGCTGGCTTTTTTTGTTTTCAGGTATTCGTCCGAATCTTTAAAAGAAATAAAAATATTTGGCAAAACATTTAGTTTTTCTGTTTAGACTAAATCTTATGAAATATCAAATTCATAAAGTCCTAATCTTTTTTCTTTTGGTTCATTGCTTAAGTGCTCCTAAAAAGACAGAGCAGCCCATTGAAAAGCAAGTAGACAGTGACAGACAAGAATTTGCTCCATTGCCAGCAAGGGTTATTGCAAAGCCAATTCTAAATTTATGGGAAAAGCCTGATATAAGTAGTAAGGTAATAGATTCTATACCTGAAAATTACATTGTATTTGTGACAGAAAAAACAGATGAAAAGGAAATGATAGGTAGTAATGAGAATTATTGGTATAAGGCGAAGTTTAAAAGTAAGACCGGTTGGTTATTTGGAAAATACCTAGATTTTGCAGAGCAAGAAATTGCTGTAAGCAAGGCAATTCAGGCAAGTTCTAAGTTGCCGCAATTCCATGCATTTTTTAAGAAAGTTCGCAAATACTTTGATGCTAATATGTTACACAAAAACTATAAACAGATTCTTCTCGAATACGGAAAACCAATCAGTGAGTTAAGATTTAAAGGTTCCAATCCACACGGAGGATTTAATAGCTTTATTGAAACTACCTATCCTGATTTTAGATTGATTTTTATTGATGAGTTTTTGTTCGATATGACTTTCTTCAATTCGGAGCAATTAAAGAATAGGACAATCCAAATTGGCACTGAATTGAAAGATTTGGAATTAGAGTTTGAAACTCCTTTCTATATGTCCAAGGATCAATTCTCTTATCTCACTTGTATTCCGCGCTCAGATGAATGTCCGACTGGATATCCGAATACAATTCATTTTCAATTAGAAAACCAAAAAGTAAAAGCGATTCGACTCACCATGTATTTGGATTAGTCTTTTTTAAACCTAATTTACTTTTCGATTCTTTGCATATAATAGATAGTATCTGTATCGAGCATAACCATAGCTTCAGTCTTTTTTAGATTATTCAATGTTCGATATTGTTTTAAGATAGGATCTACTTTCATAAAACCAAATACAAAAGAATAAGAGTTACGCCAGGGGAAACTCGTTGTTAGGCAGTTAGTCTCTGGAATCTGTTTCATTTTTAATCCAGTAATCTCAGAAACCTTTTCCTCTACTATAAATCCTACTTCTGCTTGTCTTGGGTCTTCTTCCGGATAAAAGATTTGAAACGGTTTTTTATTGGAATGATTCAATGGTTTCAATAAATCAGATATTTCGGCTATTGTCTTTCCTACGAGTGAATAATCCTTTGCATTGATTTCTCTGTAGATAAAATTAAACGAACCAACCTTTTTTTCTTCAATGGGAATAGGAAGAAATGCTCCCATGTATACGAGATAAGCTATGAGCACAAAAATAACCAGTATCGGTAGAAAAGCTAATAGGAACATGATGCCTCCTTAATTAAATTTATTTCGCTAGTTCAATTGGTTGCAGTTCAGAAGTTGGAGAAACTGAAACGTGTGAAGCAGTCTCTTCCTGGGTTGTATTCTTTTCCATTTTATTTACTTCATTCTTAAAATACTGAATAAGCTTTCTATCTAAATGAATTTCAAATAAATAAAACGAAAGTCGAATGAGGTAGAGTAATCCAATTCCAAATGCGGAAATTAAAATATATTCAGGAATTAAATAAAATACAGCGGATAATAATACAATAGCCACCGGAACGAAAATCATAGAAAGCTCAGTGATCTTATTGATGATTTCTACATTTCGATTCTTCAGGTTATTGATGGAATTCTCAGTATGCTCTTTGATTTTTTCTTCAACACTGGATTGGACTTTTAAGATTGACTTTGACTGTTTGATAAAATTCTCTTTGAGTGTGTCTACTTTGCCTGACATGGAAGAAAGTTCGGTTTGTAGATTGGCAAATCCAGCTTTTAAAGATTCATTTTCTGCTTTGACAGAATCTAAAATACTCGAAGATTCTTCCCGCAGGTTTTTCTTGAAAAATTCATTTTGCTTATTTGCAATATCTGTAAAATGAAGATTACGTGAAAAGGAATCTTCGAACAGTAAAGAAGCAATAGAAGCAGTAGATGATTTTAATCTATCTTCAATTGAATACATAGTGAGCATTATTTCCATAAAATAAATCATGTTTCGTTCTAGGAACAAATCAAGATTATCCGGATGTTCAAGTAATTTTAAAATGGAATCGTATTCTTTAATGTCTCCATTCACTGACTCAAAGAAGATGCAAGCGATTAGATGCTTTTTGAAAAAAGAAGAACTATTCTTAAGTAAAAACTTGGTAACAACTTCATGAATCTCTTCTTTGTTCTGAGGAAATTTTCCCATGAAAGTCTTATAGGATTGTAGAAGTTCTTTCTCCGTTTTATAGTTAGGATTCGTGAGTCGAATATAAAAATGATATACTAATGGAAGGAATAAATCATTATAGAAAGATTTCCATAGAAGTCCTTCTGTATCAATGGTAGCGTATGCTTTTAGGCTGTCTTCATATTCAGATTGTATTTGCCCATCTTCTTGATCGTCAATTCCTAATACTTTCACATAGAAATCTTCGACCTCTGCGACCTTACCCGGATTCATCGTATATTTATCAGACTGAAAAATGAGCGTATCATCCTCTTTCGAAAGGATTTCTAGAATTTCCCCAAACTCAGGAACATTTTCTACTTTTAAGGAGTAGTTTTTATATAAAAAGTTGATAAGTTCATCGGAATTAAAAGACCGACCGGGATTTTCTAAGAAAATAGATAAAAGTAAATTTTTATAAAGAGTAGCAAACCATGAGTTTCCCTCTAAGTTCAAAGGATATAGTAAGGGAATGAGAGAAGTATATTTATTCATATTACTTCTATTCTCGCTATTTAAAGCCATTTCCTCAAGCAAAATCCTTTAACGCTCGTATTGTTTTGCGAAGAAGTCCCATTCTAGAGGTTTACACTTATTATGCTCATGCTTAGGAATATTATGGTCTTCCCATGAATGAGCCTTGGCATCTTGTTCATGAGGGAAGTTGACACTTGAATCTCCAGAGCTTGTTCCATCGGGCTTACATTTATTTGTCCATCGATCATGGCGTAAGCATTTACGCTTTGCATCTACGCAATTCAAATTTGGCGTTCCATTCTCTCCAAAATAGCCTGGTTGTTTACCGGGCGGATATTCATTGTTATTTGCTAGGCGCAGAGTTGACTGAGCAGAGGAATCTTTCTTGATATAAACCGGACCGTAGGCACTATGAGTATCTTGGTATTCATAGCCTTCCGATTGAACGCAATGCTTGGGATCAGGAGCTTGTCCGTGATTGCTGTATTTGACGAGAGGAGGACAGGGGTCAACATGTCTCACTTCTAATTCAAATGGTCTTGCTACTTCTAATACACAATTGAATTCGTATCCGTAGAGGTTACTCGAAGGTAGACTTGCACGATAATGGAAAAAAGTATTGCTATGCTTAATTTTAAAACGGTGATCGAATTGTTCTTTTGTTTTTGTATCTACACCGAAAGTTTCATATCTTTCTGCCCATTCGTTCCATCTAGTGTGACGACCTTTTTTGTCTTTGAATAATCCGTTAGGCGACATGTGTGGCACGGGCGGAAGTTTGTTATAACAATAATCGTCTGCTAGAGCATAAGCAACGTGAATATCTGAGGAATACACTCGTCTACCTGCAACGTCTTTTGTATCATAGGGGCGGACGCATGTATCAAAGGGAGTGCGGGGATTTGGTGACCAGTTAGGACTACCATTTGGAGTATCGTTGGGAAGAAGAGCTTTGAAGTTTTTTCCGAGTGGGTCGCTTGGATTTGGGATAAGACTTTTTCTCGGATTGTCTTCATCCATTCCTTCTTGTGGAGGTAAACCAACATTACCCTTACAATAGGAAATTAAGTTTTTTAATCCTTCTGGTTGCTCTGAATTAGGATCAAAGTTTTCATTCATCACATAACGCCATTGTAAATAATTCGGAAGAAATTTAATAGCGTTCTGAAATATATTGGAATTAAAATCTACATCCTTATTGAGAGAGCGATTTTTATTTTGTGTATTGGGGATAGTCGTGCGGAACCAACGAGTATCAATGACGGCTCTAACATAACCTGGAAGTTGACCTCGTTTTCCATTTTCGTCAATAGGAAGAGCAGGGAATCCAAAGGATAATCGCGCTAAGCCCTGACAACTTTCTGTTGCATACGCACAGCAACAATTGAAGCCATCATAGTTCATTGTGAATACACCATTTAAGCAATTTCCGAAGTGAGCCTCTCCGGCAAGCATGGCAAGGTCATCTTCAAAGCCTTGGTTTAGAAAATCTTTTTCTAAACGAGCACGGGGAGATTTAATATTATCAATGTCTGTCTGACCATCGCTATCGGGAGATGCATAAATCCCACGAGCGATCATGGGGATTCGTCTATGGGGATATAAGGGATCATGGAATTCTTGCTCAGTAATTAAATTGTCGCCAACAGAATCGCGAGCGGGCAGTTCTGTAACTAGTTCAAGTCCAGAAGAATGAGTGCGGTTAGGTTCGCGATGATTGGAAAATAAAGAAAGGACATTTGTCCAAAAAAGCAAGCCAGCAATGGCAAGCCAACTCAAACCAATGATTTTATTTTTAAATTTGTCTCGTTTTAATATCACAGCGCATTTTTTCCTATTACATAACTATTCGGTTACAATGTATTTTAATATGACTCAGATTTCCAGTAGAAAAGGTAGTATGGGATTTAAACAAAGACTAAATTTTGCAATGAGACAAAGTAAGAAATGCAAAGCTGTAGGGAAGTTTTTAGAATCAGTCTGATTTTTCTAGGAGATAGATGCTAATAGAGTCGGATTCCTTTTTTAAATACTTGGCAATCGACCAATAGGGGATACGAATGATTATTCTGTCACCGGTTTTGAATTGTCTGAATTCCTTTAATTTTTCGATGAGTGGACTGTCTTTTTCAAAGGGCAATTCGCTGAATTTCTCCTTTTCATAAATGGAATTTAATTCAGGAATATCGGCAATTCTTTTCTTAGACGAATCTTCGTAGGCGGTGAGCTGATGTCCTGTGTTCAATCTAATCTTGAGAGTGTAATAATGATTTATCTTGGTGTTCTTTCCCTTCTTGTATTCTTCTGTGATAATTTCAATCGTAGAGATTACACCCTGTATGCCAATGACCCTTTCTTCTTGTGACTCGTCCATAGTTCTATTGTAAATAGCATTTTCTTTTTTGCAAGCCTGAAAAAAAGATAGGATTAGTATTAAGAAAAAAGGTAGTATTTTCATTTTGAGGCTCTGGGTCTATTCTATTTACTTCGTGAGCGGCTAACGGAAAATCAACTGAAATTATTTTTTGTGAAATATTTTTTCCAATTAATCCACCCATCGCTTAACGCTCACCAGCAGCCAAGCTATGCAGTTGAGCAACTTGTTCGAAATGATCGCAATGAGGCTAATGCTGCGTATATGCTTTCGATAAGATGACGATATACCAAATAGGGGTTAACAAGGACTTCCCCTATACTCGCAGTATAACTTCATGTTGCCCTTCGAAGCCCTAGTTAGAGTATAAGGGAAGCCCTCGCTAGGTGGTAGTGTGTGTATCGTTTGGTTATAGGAAGTGACTCCTTTTCTACACGAAAAATCAAACCTTAATACAAATTCCTCCCAAAAAAACTTCCCAGAATTACGTAGTTCGACAAATAAAAGGATTTGTAATAGAGCGGAATTTAGCGATTGGTAAGAAAGGGAGATTTGGAATGGAAGAAATTCTTGCGATTGTAAAAAAATATTGGGGTTATCATTCACTTAGACCATTGCAGGCTGAGTCGATGCAAGCGGTTCTTGATAAAAAAGATTCTTTGACCGTGCTTCCGACTGGTGCAGGAAAATCACTTTGTTATCAGGCGCCTGCGGTATTGCAAGAAGGAACGACTGTAGTCATATCGCCGTTAATCGCACTCATGAAAGATCAGGTGGATAGTCTTCGACAATGTGGAATTTCTGCCGCCCAGTTGGATTCTACGCTCGATGCAGAAGAAAAGTCAGAGCTTCAATACAAACTATTGAGTGGCGGCATAACGTTATTATTCGTTTCTCCAGAGCGCGTTATGATGCCGGAATTTTTAAATCTATTAAAACAGATCAAGTTAAATTCTATTGCCATTGATGAAGCGCATTGCGTGAGTCAATGGGGACATGACTTTCGTCCTGACTATCGCTCTTTAGGAAAACTAAAAAAACTATTTCCTACTCTTCCAATTCATGCTTATACAGCGACTGCCTCGGAGAGAGTGAGAGAAGATATTATCGAGCAGCTTACACTCAGTAACCCGCTTGTATTGGTTGGAGATTTTGACCGACCGAATTTGACCTATCGAATCATTCCCCGGACAAATATTGCAGACCAACTCATTACAATTATTGAAAAGCATAAGAATGAAGCGGG
>Ga0075158_10001325_pt1 | contig 18815 bp, 17 predicted proteins | sample JI91814BDNA_FD_70968 | JGI IMG/M metagenome (GOLD analysis project Ga0075158, IMG submission 70968) | Wastewater effluent complex algal communities from Wisconsin, to seasonally profile nutrient transformation and Carbon sequestration -... | ecosystem: Engineered > WWTP > Effluent > Algae... | reverse complement strand
CCGCGCGGATCGAGGACGGCCGCGCTCCCGCCCAGCCACTGGGCCGCAAGGGCCAGCAACACGGCTTCCGGACGCGGATTGCTGAGGATGGTCAGCGTTGCCCCAGGGCGAAAACCCCGCTCGCTCAGGGCTCCAGCCAGCCCCCCGACCTCGACCAGTACTTCGCCCCATGTGCGCTCCTGCCACACGCCAAGGCGCTTGTGACGCAGGGCGACGCTGCGCGCCTGGCCGGCAGCCTGCAAATGCAGCCAGCCCGGCAGGCCGGAAGTGGGTCGGCGGTCGCCTTGAGCGAACGGAGTCATCGCGGTGGCTCCGTCAGGCCGCTGCGTCAGCGAGTTCGCGGGTGGTGCCGCGTACCGACGCCGCCTCAAGCTCACGCACCAGGGGCAGCACCTTTTCGCCGAAGTAGGCGACTTCTTCCTGGAAGTGCAGGAAGCCGGAGAGCACCAGATCGACGCCCACCGCCTTCAGGGCGACGATGCGCTCGGCGATCTGGCGCGGCGTGCCGATGAGATTGGTCTTGAAGCCGTCGTTGTACTGCACGAGGTCCTGGAAGGTGGACTTGGCCCAGTTGCCCTCGCCCTCCGGGCTGGCCTTGCCGGCCTGCTTGACCGCGTCGCCGAAGGCATTGACGGCCTCCGGATCGGCCTTGTCGATGATCTCCTGCAGCACCGCTTTCGCTTCCTCCTCGGTGTCGCGGGCGATGATGAAGGCGTTGACGCCGACCTTTACCGAATGGCCGTTGGCGGCCGCCTTGGCGCGAATGTCATCCACCTGAGCCTTGATGCCCTCGACGGTATTGCCGTTGGTGAAATACCAGTCGGACACACGGGCGGCCATGTCGCGTGCGGCGCGGGAGCTGCCCCCCTGGAAGATTTCCGGGTGCGGCTGCTGCAGGGGCTTCGGCTTGAGGGTGTAGTCGTGGAAGCGGTAGAAGTCACCCTTATAGGTGAAATTGTTCTGGGTCCAGATGCCCTTAAGTACCTCGATGAACTCCTCGGAGCGGCGGTAGCGCTCGTCGTGTTCGAGCCAGGGCTCGCCGATGCCGTGGAACTCGCCGCGGAACCAGCCCGACACCACGTTCACCGCCACCCGGCCGCCAGTGAGGTGGTCGATGGTGGCGATCTGCTTGGCCAGCACGACCGGATGCCAGGGGCCGGGCAGCACGGCGGCGATGACCCGCAGCTTCTCGGTGGCGGCCAGCAGCGCGTGGCTGAAGGACACGGATTCGTGCTGGTATTCGGCACCGTAGCCGGCGGTGAAGCGGATCTGCGACAAGGCGTAATCGAAACCGGCCTTCTCGGCGATCTGGGCGAGCTTGCGGTTGTAGTCGATGTCCCAGCTGGTGCGCTGCTCGATCTTGCTGACGACAAGACCGCCGCTGACATTGGGCACCCAGTAGGCAAACTTGATGTTCTGCTGGCTCATGGCGATGGCTCCTCTGATTGAATGTTCGGTGGCTCAGGCGGCGACCAACTGGGGCCGGGCGGCGGTAGCGCGCGGGGCCAGGAAGGGGGCCGCACGGTCGGCGGCGAGGCTGATGCGCGCCTTCAGGGCCGGGCTGCTCACCCGGTAGTTCTCGAAATCGGCCTCGGCGCCGTACACGCCGATCGGCAGGGTCTGCGCCTGGAAGAAGCTGAACAGCGGGCGTAGCTGGTGGTCGATGACCAGCGCGTGGCGATCGCTGCCGCCGGTGGCGGCGAGCAGCACCGGCACATCGTTGAGCGCGTTGTGGTCGACGAAGTCGAACAGATGCTTGAACAGGCCAGTGAAGGAGGCGCGGTAAACCGGGCTCGCCACGATCAGGAAATCAGCCGATTCGATGGCAGCGATGTCTTTGCGAACCTCGGCGGGCAACTGGTTGGGGTAGAGCACACCGGCCAGCTTGGGGCCGACTTCGCCGAGTTCGATCAGGCGGGTTTCGATGGACGCCCGCTCGCCCAGCGCATCGATCAGGGCCTCGACCAGGGTCAGCGTGCGGGACGGACGTTGCAGGCCACCGGAGACGGCGACGACTTTCACTTTCTTGCTCATGGATTCACCTCTATCGTTTCGAATGTGCCGGGGCCGGCACCCTGAACCTTCTTTAGCAGCAACCGTGCCAACTAAAAATCATTTTAAAAACAATAAACTAAAAACATCTTCGAGGCTGGCGTGTTGCGCTGAAAACAGGTCTGCGCGGAAGCTGCTGCCTACGCAGCAGACGGGGCTGCGCCGCCCGCCGGCAATGCCGGCATGTGCTGCCCTGGATGCAGGCGGCCGGCGCTGCAGCTCAAGCCCCCGTGCCCCCGAGGTAGAAGCTGTGGATGTTTTCGCGGGCCGCGAGGCTGTCCGGCGTGCCCTCGTCGGCCACTCGCCCGTTCTCGAGCACATAGGCGTAGTGGGCGTGGCGCAGCGCCACATTGATGTTCTGCTCGGCCAGCAGGAAGCCGATGCCCGCCTCCGCATTGAGGCGGGCGACGATGTCGAAGATCTCCTGCACGATGATCGGGGCGAGCCCCATCGAGGGCTCGTCGAGGAGCATCAGCTTCGGCCGGGTCATCAGGGCGCGGCCGATGGCCAGCATCTGCTGCTCGCCGCCGGAGGTGAGGCCGGCCTGCACCTTGCGCTTGGTCTTGAGGCGCGGAAACCACGCGTACATGCGCTCGAGGTCGCGCTCCAGCTCACGCCGCCCGGGCCCGCGCAGGAAGCCGCCGCTGCGCAGGTTGTCCTCGACGCTGAGGTGGGCGAAGACATGCCGCCCCTCGAGAACATGGGCGATGCCCCGGCGGGCCAGGCGGTTCGGCGGCACCCCGGCGGTGTCCTCGCCGTGAAAGCGGATGTGGCCGCGGCTGAGCCGGGCGCGGTCGGCGTGGATCAGGCCGGAGATGGCCTTCAGCGTAGTGCTCTTGCCGGCCCCGTTGGCGCCGAGCAGCGCGACGATGGCGCCCGCCTCGACGTGCAGCGACACGCCATGCAGGGCCAGGATGCTGCCGTCGTAGATCACTTCGATATCCTGTACCGCCAGCACTTCGGCCCGGGCGGTGGCGGGTTGGACAGGGGTGTTCATGGGGTTCTCCAGGAAAACGCGATGGGCGTCCGACCACCGCGGACGGGCGGGCGGCATGGCGGGCGGGGAGCGGCCCGCGGCGCTCCCCGGCGGCGGCTTGCTAGGCCTTGCTGCAATCCCGCGGCGTGACGGCCTTCTCTTTCGCGTAGGCGGCCGACTTGGCGTCGATGAGGGGGCGAAGGAGCTTGCGATCGGCCTGGATCCAGTCGGTGACGAGGTTCCACTTCGCCCCATCCCATTGCTGGACGCGGGCGGCGCCACCGCCTTCGTGGTCGGAGCAGGACAGCTTGAGCTTCTGCATGAGGCCGCCGAAGCCGATATCCTTCAGGCGGGCATCGTCGATGTTGAGGTGCTCCAGCCCCCAGCGCCCCTCCTCGCCATTGAGCGGCCGGTTGCCGAACTTCTTCTGCCCGGCACGGATGGCCTCGACGGCGATCGCCGCATTAATGAGACCCGAGTTGTAATAGACGCTGCCGAAGCTCTTCGGGTCCTTCAGGTCGCTCTTGCCCTTGTCGAGGATGTGCTGCTTGATGCGCTTGTGGATGTCGAAGCCGGCGCCGCCCGGATAGGGCGTCAGGGCGAGATAGCCCTTGCCGGCCTCACCCGCGGGCAACACGTCCTCGTTGGAACTGGCCCAGATGTCGCCGATGATCCGGTCGGCCGGGAAGCCGAAGCGCGCCGCCGTCTTGATCGCCACCGGCGTCGACACGCCCCAGGTGCGCAGGAACACCCAGTCGGGCTTGGCCTGGCGCACCTGGCGCCACTGGGCCGACTGCTCGTTGCCCGGGTCGGCAACCGGGATCTGGATGTTCTCGAAGCCGTACTTCTTCGCCAGCAGTTCGAGGGTGCCCTGGGTTTCGCGGCCGTAGGCGGAGTCGTGGTAAACCGTGGCGATCTTCTTGCCCTTCAGCTTCTCGAAGCCGCCTTCCCGCTGGGCGATGTAGTTGATGACCACCGAGGCCTCGCTGTAGAAGGTCAGCATGGCCGGGAAGTTGTAGGGAAAGACACCACCGTCGGTCGCCTCGGTGCGGCCGTAGCCGAGGGTGATGAGGGGGATCTTGTCCGCCGCGGCCTTGTCCGACAGGGCATACGCCGCCGGCGCGCCGTTGGGGTGGTAGATCGCGACGGGGGCGCCGTTGAGGCCCTTCTTGAAGCGCTCGTAGCACTCGATGCCCTTCTCGGCCGTCCATTCGGTCTCGCATTCCTGCCAGACCAGCTTGACGCCGTTGATGCCGCCCTCCACGTCATTGATGTAGCGCAGGTAGTCGATCATGCCGGCCCACACCGGAATGCCGCTGGAGGCATAGGCGCCGACCCGGTAGGTGGCCAGGGGAAAGAACTGTTCGTTGCTGCCGGCCAGCGTCTGGGGCGCCGCAGCGGCAGCGGCGAGGCCTGCAAGGGCGGCAGCGAGGGAACGCTTGAATGGTTTCTGCATGTTTTTCTCTCTTGTTTCTTGGGGGAAGACGTGACGAAAAAGTCAGAAGCGCAGCGGCCACACCGCCAGGCGGGCGCGCAGCTTGGCGAGGAGGCGCACCAGGCCCTCCGGCTCGCGGATCAGGAACACGATGATCAGGACTCCGAAGATCACCTTCTGGAGGTTCTGTACCTGGCCGGCGTCGAGGCTGCCGCCGAATACGAGCTGCCCGCCATGGCTGAGGAGAATCGGCAGCAGGCTGATGAAGGCCGCGCCGATGAAGCTGCCGGCGATGCTGCCCATGCCGCCGATGATGATGATGAAAAGGATCTGGAAGGATCGGTTGATGTCGAAGCTGCCCGCGCTGGCCGTGCCCAGGTAGGCGAAGGCCCACAGGGCGCCGGCGATGCCCAGGTAGAACGAGCTGACGGCAAAGGCCAGCCGCCGGTAGCGTTCCACCGGGATGCCGATCACCGCGGCAGCAGTGTCCATGTCGCGGATGGCCATCCAGTTGCGGCCGATCTGGCTGCGCACCAGGTTGACGGCCACCCAGGTCAGCACCGCCACCGTGCCGAGGGTCAGCAGGTAGCGCCCCTCGGCGGAGCCCAGCGGGTGGCCGAAGATCTCGAGCCGGGGCGCGCTGATGGTGCCGGACGAGGCGTGGTTGTAGAACCACGGGAACTTGACGAACACCCACTCCAGGAAGAACTGGGCCGCCAGGGTGGTGACCATCAGGTAGAAGCCCTTGATGCGCGAACTCGGAATGCCGACCACGAACCCCACCGCTGCGGCGAACAGCCCGCCGGCTACCAGCGCCAGCGGCAGCGGCAAGCCGGGCTCCCGCAGCAGGAAGCCGTAGGTGGCGAAGGCCCCCACCGCCATGAAACCGGCGGAGCCCACCGAGGTCTGCCCGGTGTAGCCGGTCAGCAGGTTGAGCCCCAGGCCGGCCAGCGACAGCACCAGGAAGGGAATCAGGATGGCATTGAGCCAGTAGTCGCCGCCCAGCAGCGGCAGCAGAACGAAGGCCACGCCGAGCAGGGCCAGCAGGCCCCACGGCAGGCGCCGCTCGACGATCTCGATGGGAGCGTGGTCGAAGGGCGCGGGGAGGCGGTGGATGGAAGCGCTCATGGAGTCAGACTCTTTCGATGGCCCGCTCGCCGAAGAGGCCGGCGGGACGGACATAGAGGAAGGCCAGGGCCAGGAAGTAGGCAAACCAGGGCGTGATGCCGCCGCCGATCAGCGGGCCGAGATAAACCTCGGCGAGGTTCTCGGTCGCACCGACGATGAGGCCACCGACGATCGCGCCCCCGATGGAGGTGAAGCCACCGATGATCAGTACCGGCAGCGCCTTGAGCACCACCAGCGACAGGGAGAACTGCACCCCCTGGCGGGCGCCCCACAGCAGCCCGGCCACCAGCCCGACACAGCCGGCCACCGCCCACACGATCTGCCAGATGCGGTTAAGGTCGATGCCGATGGAGAGGGCCGCGCGGGTGTCGTCGGCGACGGCGCGCAAGGAGATGCCGATGCGCGTCTTGTTGAACAGCAGCGCGAGCACCGTGACGAGCACCGCCGCCGTCGCCGCGGCCACCAGGTCGAACTGGCTGATCATCACCTCGCCGAGGAACACCGGCACGTCGGGAATGCCCAGGTCCAGCGCCCGCACCTCGGCGCCCATCAGGCCCTGGGCCAGGCCCTCGATGATGAAGCTCAGCCCCAGCGTGGCCATGAACAGGGTGATCTGGGAGCGCGCCACCAGCGGGCGCAGCACCGCCCGCTCGATGATCAGCGCTACCACCACCATGATGGCCAGCGTCAGCACCAGGGCCAGCACGACGGGCAGCCCCTGCTCGTGGAGGGTCACGAAGGTCAGGGCCGCAAACAGCAGCATGGCGCCCTGGGCAAAGTTGAAGACGCCGCTGGCCTTGTAGATCAGCACGAAGCCGATCGCCACCAGCGAATACATGGTGCCCGCGAGCAGGCCGCCGAGCAGGGTTTCCAGAAAGAAGGTCATGGCTGGGTGGTCCTCAATGAACGGTGCCGAGGTAGGCGGCGATCACATCCGGGTTGGCCTGCACCTCGGCGGGCGTGCCGTCGCCGACCTTGCGGCCGTAGTCGAGCACCACCACGTGGCCGGACAGCCCCATCACCACGCCCATGTCGTGCTCGATGAGCACCACCGTCGTGCCGAGGTCCCGATTGACGTCGGTGATGAAGCGGCTCATCTCGCGCTTCTCGTCGGCGTTCATGCCGGCCATCGGCTCGTCGAGCAGGAGCAGGCCGGGCCCGGCGATCAAGGCCCGCCCCAGCTCCACCCGCTTCTGCAAGCCGTAGGCCAGGCTGCCGACCTCCACGTCGCGGTAGGCCTGCAGCTCGAGGAACTCCAGCACGCTCTCGGCCTGCTCCCGGAAGGCCCGGGCTTCGCGGCGGGCCCGCGGCAGGCCGAAGGCCTGTTCGAGGAAGCCGCTGCGCATGTGCCGCGAGAGGCCGGTCTGGACGTTGTCGATCACGCTCATCTTCTTGAACAGGGCGTTGTTCTGGAAGGTGCGGCCGACGCCGCGGCGGGCCGCCTCCAGCGGATGGATGCGCCGGAAATGCTCCGACTCGAAAACCACCTCGCCGGAATCTGGGCGATACACGCCGTTGAGCACGTTGAGCAGCGAACTCTTGCCGGCCCCGTTGGGGCCGATCAGGGCGCAGATCTCGCCGCGGCGGACACGGAAGGAGAGAGCCGAGATCGCCTTCACGCCCTTGAACGACAGGGAGACGTTGTTCACCTCGAGAATGAATTCGCCCGGGGTCGGTGCGTGGGTGCTCATGCCGCCGCCTCCCGACGCTCGACCGCGGGCGCGCTGCCGTCCGCCGCCGGCTGGCCGCGCAGCGGCAGGGGCGACACGCCGCCCTGCAGGCGCTGCAGGCCGAACAGCCGGCGCACCCGCGCCTGGATCTGCCCGCGCAAACCACGACCAGCGCCCTCCAACGACCACTCCCAGGCCCGGTGGCGCAGGCTGCCCAGCGGCGCCAGGCGGCTCTCGCACTCATCCGCCAGCACTCGCCGGCGCGCGGGCGAGAGCAGCAGCCCGGACGGGGCGATCTCCTGGCGGTCGCGGGACGCCGATTCAATGCTCTCCGGAAACGCGAAGCACTGACCGCTGTCCAGCCAGTGGTGGAGCACCGTGCCCAGCCCCTCGTCCCACTCGGTCCCATCCTCGCTCCACAGCGGCGCTGCGGCATGGGCGCGGCGCGCTGCCAGCCGCAGCCGGCGGGCCGGTCCGCCGGCATACAGCGAGGTGAGGGGCAGCACGCGCACGCTGCCGCTCTGGCGCTCCACCGATGCTGACGAAAGCAGCAGTATTTCATCCTCTGCACCGCCAAGCGCGGCGAGGTGGCGCAGCATCCCCTCGCGCCCCTGCACATAGATGTGGCTGGGTCGCAGTTCGGCCAGCACCGATCGCAGTGCCTCCCCCGACAGCTCGCGGGACACCGGCAGCGGATGCCCTCCGGCAGCCTTCGCGGCGAGGGCGAGCAGGATCAGCGTCGGCTCGAAGGCGCCACTCAGCGCCAGCCGTGAGCCGAGCCCGAAGCCGTGCTGCTGCAGCGCGGCCGCCAGGTGCTCGACTTCCCGGGCGATGTCCGCCCACTGCCAGGCCTTCCATTGGCCCCGCCGCTTGTGGCGCAGAGCGAGTTCCCGGGGCCGCGCTCCGGCCCAATGCCGGAGCCGGTCGAGGGCGTCGGGTGCCAAAACGTCGGCAGCCACCGGCTTGATTTCATGCACGCTCATGGGGAATGTCTCCCGGGCGAACCACGGTGGCCCGCCTGTCAGGTGGTGGAGTCAGAACGAATGGCGGATGCCGGCGGCGAAGCTGGTCTGGTAGCCGTCGCCCGCGTTGTAGCCGGCGCCCACCGAGCTGAAGAGAGCGTTGTCGCGGGCGCTGCGGTTGTTGTGGATCGACGCATAGGTGCCGTACAGGCTGGTGCGCTTGGAAAGGGCGTGGTCGTAACCCAGCGCCCATTGCCCGGCCCGGGCATCGCTGGCACCCGCGACCACTTCGGTGCGGCGCTGCACATAGGAGGCCAGCACCTTGCCCGCGGCACCGACCGGCACCGTCACGCCGAGCAGCCACTGGTGGCTGTCCTTGCCGGCGATGGAGCCGGTGTCGGCGCTGAAATCGGCCACGTCGGCGCGGCGCAGGCCATAGCTGGCGGCCAGCTTGGCAAGCCCCAGGTCGTAGGTGCCGCCGATATCGAAGACGCGCACCTTCTTCCCGTCGTAGCTTACGGGGACGGTGGTCCCGTCGGCCTCCTTCCCGGTGGACTTGGCACGCAGCTCCTGCAGATGCAGGCCGACCAGCAGCGGGCCCTGGCGGTACTGCGGAACAATGGACAGGGCGTGCACGTCCCCCGCGGCGCCGAGGCCGCGATTGCCCAGCGACTCCTCCCCGTAGCCATTCAGCGTATAGCCCGCCGCCACCGAGAAGCCGCTCCAGTTCGGCGTGACGTAGCCGATCTGGTTGCTCCAGCGGTATTCGGTCAGGTAGACGTTGTTGTATTGCCCCACCGTCACGCTCCCGAAGGGGTCGATCTCGGAGGTCAGCAGGTAGCCCGGCGTGTATTGGCGGCCCAGGGCCACGGAGCCGAAGGGGCCGGCGAGGCTGACGAAGGCCTGGCGGCTGAAGCCGCCGCCGCCGAGCGGCGCACCCCCGGCGGCATCGACGGCTGCTTCGAGGATGAAGCCGGCCGTCAGGCCGTTGCCGAGCTTTTCGGTACCGCGGAAGCCGAGGCGGCTCGGCACGCTGGTGCCGGAATCGATGCGTGAGCGGCTCGACACCGTCGGGTCGACGTTGTTTCCACTCCAGCGGTAGCCCATATCGACGGTACCGAAAATGGAGACGTCGGACTGGGCGAATGCGGGAGCGGCAAGCAAGCTGGCAATTGCGACGGCAAGTGAGTTCTTATTCATTTTTTACCTATTTATCAATTGGATGCGCAATGACGCAGGCTCTCTGTTTTTACGGAGCGGCAGAATGAACTACCTTGAAATGAATTAGCAGGACTTGTGCCAGAAAATAAAATCAAATAAAACAACAGCTTATTAAATTAGGCTGGATTCGATTGGTGCACTGCAAACATCAATGCACGAGGCTTGCTTCCAGAGAAGCACGACCACCGATGCCATTTGCCGAAGGCAAGGCCGAAAATGAAACGGCCACCCGTAAAAATACGGGTGGCCGTTTCATGGGGAGCACGTTTCAAGCGTTCCGCACTGCCCAAAGGGCAATGCGGAACGCCTGGGCTCAGGAATAGAACGAGGGTTTCGGGTGACGGCCGTTCAGGGCCCAATCGCCGAGTTCGCGCAGCTTGTAATCCGCCGGATCGTGCAAGGTATGCACGCGCAGGTTGCGCCAGTAACGGTCGAGGCGCAGCGCGGCGGTGGTGGAGCGGGCGCCGGTGACTTCAAACATGCGGCTGGTCAGGTCGAGGCCGGCGCGGGTGGCGGCCATCTTGGCGGTCGCCACGGCAACGGCCACGTCGCCGCGGCCAGCCTCGGTGAGGCGGTCGCCTTCGTTCCAGGCGGCGTCGAACAGCACGGCTGCATGGTCGGCCAGCTTGCGCGCGCTCTCCAGCGCCACCCAGAACTCACCGTAATGGCGCAGCACGTACAGATCCTCGGTCACCACGGCGGCGGGCGACGCCGGCCACAGCCGGGCCTGCCCCTGGGTGTAGTTGCGCGCCTCGGCGAAGGCCCCTTCGGCAATCCCCAGGTAGACGTTGACGAACACCAGCTGCGCCAGCAGCGGCCGCAGACAGGCCCGCGGCGACGACAGGGGGCCGGGGTTGGACAGGATCTCGCCCTCGGCCACGGCCACCTTCTCGAAGGTCGCGCTGCCGCTGTCGGTCTGGCGCTGGCCCATGTTGTCCCAGTCCTCGAACAGCGTGATGCCGGGGCGCTTCGTCGGCACCGCGGCGATCAGCAGCTTGCCCTCGGCATTGTCCTCGAGCGCCGACACCAGCAGCATGTCAGAGTCCAGCGCGCCGGAGCAGAAGCTCTTGTGGCCGGAGAACTCGCGCCCGCCATCGATCCGCGTGGCCACCGTGCGCTTGTCGAGGGGGTTGAGGGCATTGCCCCAGAACCAGTCGTTCCGGGCGGTGTCGGCCAGCCAGGGCTCCCATTGGGCCGGCTGCCCGAACAGGCGCAGGGTGGCCAGTTGCAGGTGATGGAAGGCGAACACGTGCCCCACCGAACTGTCGGCGCGGGTGAGCTGGCGCACGATGGCGAAGGTCTCCGCCCAGCTCGCCCCCAGCCCACCATATTCCTTCGGGATCGAGAGGCGCAGCAGGCCGCTGGCCCGCAGCAGGTCCCGCTCCACCTTGGGCGTGCCGCCGGCCAGATCGCGGGCGGCGGCGGTGTGGGCAAATCGCTCGGCCAGCGCCGCGGCAATGGCGGTCGGCATCGAGGCGGGGGTGGACGGGTGTTCGAGGGTGTCGTTGATAGTCAGGCTCATGGGTCTTTCTCGGGTTTCAAGCCGGCACAGCCGGCCGGGACGGCACGATGTCGTTGGCAATGACCTCGCCGACGGGGCCTTCGAGCGCCGCGGCCTGGCGGTCGGCGGGCTTATCGAGGGGCAGTAGCGGGAACAGCAGTTCGGCCACGCGGTAGGACTCCTCCAGGTGCGGATAGCCGGAGAGAATGAAATAGTCGATGCCCAGCGCCGCGTATTCCTGGATACGGGCCGCCACGGTCTGAGGATCGCCCACCAGGGCCGTGCCGCAGCCGCTGCGCACCAGGCCGACGCCGGCCCACAGGTTGGGCGCCACCTCAAGCTGGTCGCGGCGCCCGCCGTGCAGCGCGGCCATGCGGCGCTGGCCTTCGGAGTCGTAGCGGGCAAAGGATTGCTGGGCGGCGGCGATGGTTTCGTCGCTCAGGTGGGAGATTAGCTCGTCGGCTGCCCGCCAGGCTTCGGCGTCGGTCTCCCGCACGATGACATGCAGGCGGATGCCGAACTTGAGCGTGCGGCCATGCACGGCCGCCTTGGCGCGCAGGTCGGCGATCTTCTCGGCGACCGCGGCGAGGGGCTCGCCCCAGGTCAGGTAAACATCCACCTGCTCGGCGGCGAGCTCATGGGCTTCGGGCGACGACCCGCCGAAGAACAGCGGCGGGTAGGGCTTTTGCACCGGGGGATAGAGCGCCCGGGCGTTTTCCACCTGCAGGTGCTTGCCCTCGAAGCTGACCGACTCGCCCTGCAGGACGCTGCGCCAGATCTGCAGGAACTCATCGGCCGCCTCGTAGCGTTCGGCGTGGCTGAGGTAGCTGCCGTCACCGCGCTGTTCGTCCGGGTCGCCGCCGGTCACCACGTTGATCAGCAGGCGGCCGTTGGAAATGCGGTCGAGGGTGGCGGCCATGCGGGCGCTCACGGTGGGCGAGATGATGCCGGGGCGGATGGCGACGAGGAACTTGAGCCTCTCGGTGAGCGCCGCCAGCGACGAGGCGACGACCCACGAATCTTCGCAGGAGCGCCCGGTGGGAATCAGCACGCCCTCGAAGCCGAGCTCGTCGGCCGCCTGGGCGACCTGCTTGAGGTAGTTGTGCGTCACCGCGCGGCCACCATGGCTGGTGCCCAGGTAGCGGCTGTCGCCGTGGGTGGGCAGGAACCAGAAAACATGCATCGCGATACTCCAGTAGCGTTGGGTGGATGAGCGAATCTGACCTTTGTATAAGCAGCTGCCGTGCCAGCGGCGCTGCGCCACCGCGTCAAACCAGCCGTTCGCAAGGCACGCCGCGGCAGCAAGCGGCCGAGAGCCGGGGGCGCCGGCGCGCGGCCGGGCGTCGGGCGGTGTCCCCTGGAACGGCGTACTGCTGGCTGGGCAGCAGGTTTGCTTGCCGTGCTGCTGCTCAGCCAGCAGTACGCCAGCAGAAACGGGCCGGGCCTCGAGTGTTGATGCGGCCTGGTCGGATTGGCACGAAGTCTGCTTTGCAAGGTCGGGCCTGCCGGGGGAAAGCGGGCAGGCTTTCCCAGGAGCCTGCCCTTGATCACCGTTGCCCCTCCCAGCCCCGCCAGAACCACTGTGCCTGCGTCCACGCCGTTAGAGATCGCCACGGAATTGGCTGTCTCCTTTGCGGCCACGGCGGCCGAACGCGACCTCCGCGGCGGCACGCCGAAGGCGGAGCGGGATGCCCTGCGGCGCAGCGGCCTGCTCCGCCTGATGATTCCCGAGGCCTATGGCGGGCTCGGCGCCAACTGGCGCGAAACGCTCGACATCGTGAGGGTCTTTGCGGCGGTCGACAGTTCGATCGCCCACGTCTTTGCCTTCCAGCACCTGATGCTCGCCACCGTCCGACTGTTCTCGCGCCCGTCCCAGTGGGAGCCGTGGTTCGAGAAGACCGCCCAGGGGCAGTGGTTCTGGGGGAACGCGCTCAACCCCCTGGACGAACGCACGGTGTGCACCTCCCACGAGGGCTGGCATGAATTCAACGGCCTCAAGAGCTTCTGCTCGGGGGCGCCGGATTCGGAGATGCTCATCGTCTCGGCCGTCCAGCCGGGCCGGCCGGGCATCGTCGTGGCAGCCGTCCCCAGCGCGCGCAAGGGCATCCGCGTGATGGCGGACTGGGACAACATGGGCCAGCGCCAGACCGACAGCGGGAGCCTGGCCTTTGAAAAGCTGCGCGTCGAGCAGCACGAGATCCTCGACGACCCCGGTCCGCTGTCCACGCCCTTCTCGTGCCTGCGCCCCCTGATCGCCCAGCTGAGCCTGACCCACGTTTACCTGGGCATCGCCGAGGGGGCCTTTGCCGAGGCGCGCCATTACACCCTGCGGGAAGCCCGGCCGTGGCACCGGGCCGGCGTTGCGCACACCGACCAGGACCCGTACATCCTGGAACGCTATGGCGAGTTCTGGATCGGGCTCGAAGGGGTGCGGGCCCTGGCGGCTCGCGCCGCTGAGAAGCTCGACGCGGCCTGGCTGAAGGGCGACACGCTGACCGCCGAGGAGCGCGCCGAGGTGGCCGTCGCCATCGCTGCGGCCCGGGTGTCCGCGACCCGGGTCGGGCTGGACATCTGCACGCGCATGTTCGAGGTAGCCGGCGCGCGGGCCACCCACGCCGGCCTGGCCCTCGACCGCTACTGGCGCAACCTGCGCACCCAGAGCCTCCACGACCCGGTGGACTACAAGACGCGCGAGCTGGGCGAATGGGCCCTCACCGGCAGGGCGCCCGTGCCGACCTTCTATTCCTGACCCCACGATGCCGCACAGTTCCGATTCGATCGCGCCTGCCAGCCTGTCGCCCGGGCCCGAGGACGGCGGCCAGCTCTTCCAGGATCCGCGCTCGGCCGCCTTGCTCGAGCGTGTTCGCCAGATCGCGCCCAGCGACGCGAGCGTGCTGGTGACGGGAGAAACCGGGACGGGCAAGGAGGTTGTGGCGCGCCGCATCCACGCCGAGAGCCGACGCCGGGCCGGGGCTTTCGTGGCGGTCAATTGCGGTGCGTTCTCTCCGACCCTGGTGGAGGCCGAGCTCTTCGGCCACGAGAAAGGCGCTTTCACCGGCGCCTTTTCGGCGAAGGCGGGCTGGTTCGAGGCGGCCAATGGCGGAACCCTGTTTCTGGACGAGGTGGGCGAGCTACCCGCTGCCATCCAAGTCAAACTGCTGCGAGTGCTGCAGGAACGGGAGGTGACCCGGCTCGGCTCCCGCGTTCCGACGCCGATCGACGTGCGGGTGATCGCGGCCACCAACGTCCGCCTCGAAGAGGCGGTGGCGACCGGGCAGTTTCGTGAAGACCTGTATTACCGCCTGCGGGTCGTGGCGCTCGAACTGCCGGCGCTGCGTGAGCGCCCCGGCGACATCCTGCCCCTCGCCCATCATTTCGTGGATGAGTACCGTCGGCGCCTGCGCTACGGAGAAATAGTCATCGAGCCCGCGGCCGAGCGCCGCCTGCTGGGCCACCCCTGGCCGGGTAACGTGCGCGAACTCGAGAACGTCATCCACCACGCCTTGCTCGTCTGCCGCGGAAATATCCTGCGGGTGGAAGACCTGCGTCTGCGGGAGCCGTCGCTTCCGAGCGCCGCCATGCCGCCCGACGGTAGCGGCCTGGACGCGCTGAACGCGGCGCTGCAGGCGCTGTTCGAGGGCGGGCAGGACGATCTTTTCGAGCACATCGAAAACACCGTGATGCGGGCCGCCTTTGAATTCTGCGATGGCAATCAGGTCCAGGCCGCCCGCCTGTTGGGTATCAGTCGCAACGTGATGCGGGCTCGGCTAATCCGGATGGGGGCGATCTCAGCACTGAGATGACGCCCCGGCTCCCAGCCTCGGCGGCCTCGCGGATCAGCCCGAAGCGCTTGAGCTGGGTGCGCAGAACGTTGCGCGAAATGCCCAGCTCCCGCGCGGTACGCACCTGGTTCTCGCGGCAATACTCGAAGGCCGTGGTAAACACCAGGCGTTCGATGGTTTCATAGACTTCCGGCTCGCCGCGTTCGAGCAGGCGGCACAGATGCAGCCGAATGGCGGCCAGCGAGTCACCGTCTTCGCTGTTCGCCGTCGCGCCTGCCCGCGGCGCCACCTGGCCCGGCAGGCGCAGGTCGGCCGGCGTAATGCGCCCGTCCTGGCTGATGATCAGCGCAAAGTGGACGACGTTTTCCAGCTCGCGGATGTTGCCGGGCCAGTTGTACTGGCGCAGCACCGTCGCGGCCTCGCGGGTGACGCAGGGCGAATCGAGGTCCAGCCGGTGCCGGTAGTATTCGATGAAATACTCCACCAGCGGCAGAATGTCCTCCTCCCGCTCGCGCAGGGGCGGCAGGAACACCGGCGCCACGTTGAGCCGGTAATAGAGGTCAAGACGGAAATGCCCGGCCTGCACGGCTTTTTCCAGGTCGACGTTGGTCGCCGCAACGAGCCGCACATCGACGGGCACCGACTTGCGCGACCCGAGCCGCACCACCTGCCGCTCCTGCAGCACACGCAGCAACTTGACCTGGATGGCGAGGGGCAGGTCGCCCACCTCGTCCAGGAACAGCGTGCCGCCATTGGCCGCCTCGAACCAGCCGGCGCGGGCCTGCTGGGCACCGGTGAAGGCCCCCGCCTCGTGGCCGAAGAGCTCAGCCTCCACCAGGTTCTCGCTGAAGGCGCCGCAGTTCACCGCCACGAAGGGCCCCTTGCGGCCGCTTTGCGCATGGATGTGGCGGGCGATCAGCTCCTTGCCGGTGCCGGTCTCGCCGATGATCAGCACGTTGGCTTCGCTGGGGGCGATGCGCTCCACGTGGTGCAGCAGTGCCAGCGACTTGGGGTCGTGGAAGATCAGGGCCTTCGCCCGGATCGTCAGGGCCGCCTGCTCGGCGTTGGGCAGGGTCAGCACGCGTACGGAATTGGATTCGCTCATCGGTATTCTCTCGTCGGATTGGTTGCTCCCGGAGACGCCAGCCTTGAGGGTGCTGCAGTGCTTCGAGGAATGATCTTGTTGTACGCCCACGCCTTGCAGCTTATCGGCAGCGTGCTGCACTGCAAACAAAGCATTTCTGCAATACATAGGCGCAGATCAGAAAACGGCTCGGGCCCGCGGATGGCGGGCCCGAGCGGGGCGTCGGCGCGAGCAGGCAGTGTTACTTCCGGCTGTTCTTCCAGGCTGCGTCGGCCACCCGGACCTGCTTCGGAACGAGCTTCAGCTCGGCAAAGGTATCGGCAACCTTCTGCTGCTGGGCGAGCACTTCATCCGTCACCGGCTTGACCCCGTAGGTCAGGCGCTGGGCGGCCAGCTCGACCACCGGGAGCTCGATGCCGATCAGCGGCGCGATGAATCGGGCCACCTCCTTCGGGTTCTGCCGGCCCCACTGGTCGATCTTGGCGATCTCGTCGAGCAGGGTATGCACGATGTCGGGGTGCTTCTCGGCAAAGCCGCGAGCCGCCAGATAGAACTGGTGGTTGGCGACGGCACCCTTCCCATCGGCGAGCACGCGCGCGCCGAGCTGCTTCTCGGCGGCAGCCAGGAACGGATCCCAGATCGACCAGGCGTCGACGCGGCCGCTTTCGAAGGCGGCGCGGGCATCGGCCGGCGCCAGATAGACCACTGACACATCGCTGAACTTAACGCCTGCCCGCTCGAGCAGCTTGATCAGCAGGTAGTTGGCGTTTGAACCCTTGGCGACGGCGATCTTTTTGCCCCTCAACTCGGCCACGCTCTTGATCTGCGAATCCTTGGGGACGACCAGTGCCTCCGCCGTCGGCGCAGGCGGCTCGTTCCCCACATACACGAGGTCGGCTCCGGCAGCCTGGGCGAAGATCGGCGGCGCTTCGCCGGTGGTCCCCACATCGAGGCTGCCGACGTTGATCGCCTCCAGCAGCGGGGGACCGAACGGGAATTCGGTCCATTTGACGTTGATCCCCTTGTCCGCTAACCGCTTCTCGAGCGTGCCGCGGGCCTTGAGGATGACCAGAGTGCCGTATTTCTGGTAGCCGATGCGCAGTTCCTTGGGTGCCTCGTGGGCCGCCGACTGAGCCAGGGCCGGGGTGGCGGCGAGGCCGGAGGCCAGGCTCACTGCCACGGCCCCCGTCAGGACGCGACGGACTCCTTGCCGCAGCTGGGAGACGATGGATTGAATCTTGGGCATGATGATTTTCCCGATCGGATTGAATGGCGTGAAATCAGAAGGCCTTGTCTTCACCAAAGGTGACCCGGTGCAGCAGGCGGTGCTGGTCGCCATAATCGGTCACCGCGTAATGGACGGTGGCGCGGTTATCCCAGACGGTGACGGTGTTTTCTTCCCAGCGCAGGCGGGCCTGGAATTCCGGCCGCTGGAATCGGGCGAACAGGAAGGCGAGCAGCGCATCGCTCTCCTGGCGGGGGAGGCCCTTGATGCGGTCGGTGAAATTGGGACTCACGTAAACAGTCTTCTTGCCCGTCACCGGATGCGTGCGGATCACCGGGTGCACCACCGGTGGGTGATCGGCGCGAGCCTGGCTATAGACCTCGTCGCCATTAGGCAGACGCTCGAAGTACGGCGGCCAGCCGCTGTGCTCGAAACTGTGGATGGCTTCGAGCTCCTCGAGATAGACACGCAGCGCGTGGGGCAGGGATTCATACACCGCCGTGCCGCTGGCCCACACGGTGTCCCCGCCGCTCGGCGGCACGACGCGGGAATAAAGCACGGTGCCGGTGGGCGGATTCGCAACGAAGGTGATGTCGGTATGCCATTGATCGGTGCCAAAGCGATTGCCACCGGGCTTGGCCTCCAGCACTTCGATCACATTGTGGATGGCGTGTCGCGGGAAAAAGGCCTTGGCCTTGTCGGGGTCGCCAAAGACCTTTGCAAAGGCGATATGCTGCTCCGGGGTCAGATTCTGCTCGCGGAAGAACAGCACCTGAAATTCCACCAGCGCCTTGCGCAATTCAGTGCGGACTTCTTCTGCTTCGATATCGGCGAGATCGATGTCATGCACCACTGCCCCGATATTGGGCGTATAGGGCTCGATGATGAGGTGTTGGTAACCAGGTACGGCACTTTCAAGCTTGGACATGGAAAAACTCCTTCAGGAATTTAATTCTGTGCGAGACGTCGGTCGGATGAAAAAACTATAAAAGCTCAATGCGTCGACACGAACCAATTTTTCCTGATGTGTTTATCCCGTCATCCGGAATTTTCTTTGCAGAATTGCGACGTTTGAAAGAGTTGTGACTTCAGAAAATGCGCAGCAACGAAATGGGGCCGGACACACCCTGCGTATCCGACCCCATTGGACAGGCCAATCCTGATCCGGCATTGGCCGGACGCCGGCTCTCCGCTAATCCACGGTTGCCAGCAACACCTCGGTCGACTTGAACGCTGCGAGCACGTCGGCCCCCAGTTCGAGCGAGCGCGCCTGAAGTGAGCGGGTCGAGATCGCTGCACTCACACAGCCCGCCGGAGTGTCGACCCGGATCTCGGACATCACCTCACCGGCTCTACCAGGATCTCGCGGACACGGCCGCGCAGCTGGTTGCGCTGATTGAGAGCTTCTACGGTCATCAGGCGCTTCAGCACGCGGCGCTCGATCGCCGCAAAGGGTGCCTCGCCATGCTCCCGCGGGCGTGGCAGCGTGACGGCCTCGTCAAGCGTGATGCGGCCGTCCTCGACCAGCAAGATCCGGTCGGCGAGGGCCACCGCTTCGGCGACATCGTGGGTCACCAGTACGGCAGTGAAGCCATGCTGGCGCCAGATTCGCTCGATCAGGCGCTGCATCTCGATGCGCGTCAGGGCGTCCAGGGCGCCCAGCGGCTCGTCGAGCAGCAACAGCCGCGGGCGGTGGATCAGGGCCCGCGCCAGGGCCACCCGCTGGCGCTGGCCACCGGATAGACGGCTCGGCCATTCGTCGGCCCGGTCGGCCAGGCC
>Ga0075158_10001323_pt1 | contig 18858 bp, 17 predicted proteins | sample JI91814BDNA_FD_70968 | JGI IMG/M metagenome (GOLD analysis project Ga0075158, IMG submission 70968) | Wastewater effluent complex algal communities from Wisconsin, to seasonally profile nutrient transformation and Carbon sequestration -... | ecosystem: Engineered > WWTP > Effluent > Algae... | reverse complement strand
TGAAGGACCTGCGCGTCCGCAAGGCGATCTACATGGCGCTCAACCGTGAGCAGATGGTTCAGAGCCAGCTGCCCGAAGGCGCCACCGTCGCAACGCAGTTCATGCCTGACACGGTTGCCGGCTACAACAAGGACCTGCAGCCGGTCAAGTACGACCCCGAGGGTGCCAAGGCCCTGTTGAAGGAAGCCGGCGCCGAGGGGATGACTCTGCAGTTCGCCTATCCCTCCGAGGTCAGCCGGCCGTATATGCCGGACCCGCAGAAGATCCACGAGGCCCTGGCCGCCAACCTCGCCGACATCGGCATCAAGGTCGAGGCCGTCACCAAGCCGTGGAACGGCGGCTACCTCGACGGGGTCGACAACGGGCAGTTCGACGCGTGGCTCCTGGGCTGGACCGGTGACTACAACTCGGCGAACAACTTCATCGGGACCTTCTTCTCCTCTGACACCAACGACTTCCACACCTACGCCAACGACTGGGGTAAGACCCTGACGAGCGAGCTGCGGAAGGCGGACGGCGTCGTCGACGAGGCGGAGCGCACCACGACCTACGAAGCGCTGAACAAGAAGATCATGGAGGAGTACCTCCCCGGTCTGCCGATCAGCCACAGCCCGCCGGCCCTCGTCGTCGGCAAGGGCGTCTCCGGTGTCACGGCCAGCCCGTTGACCGCGGAGATGTTTGACCAGGTCGTCGTCACCAAGAGCTGACGCTGAAGGGCCCTGACCCGCAACACGAACGCCGCCCCAGCACCCCAGCGGTGCTGGGGCGGCTAACGTTTCGCCCACGAGAAGAAGGGAGGGTGAGAAGGTGTTGCGCTTCATCATCCGTCGCCTGGGCCAAATGGTCGGCGTCGTTTTCGTCTTGTCGCTCCTCCTCTTCCTATGGCTGCGTTCGCTGCCCGGTGGCACCGTGTCGGCGATTCTGGGTGACCGTGCCACGCCCGAGTCTCGTGCTCGCCTGGAGGCAGCACTCGGCCTTAATGATCCGCTCTATGTGCAGTACTGGCGCTTCCTCAAACGCGCGGCGACAGGCAACTTCGGCGCCTCCAACGGCGTCCAGCCCGGCAAGGACGCCCTCGGCGTCTTCCTGACTCGCTTCCCGGCCACCGTCGAACTGTCGACCTTCGCGATCATCGTCGCGGTGGCTGCCGGCATCCCGCTCGGCTACCTCGCCGCCCGCCGGCGCGCGAGCCTGTTCGACAACGCCAGCGTCATCGTCTCGCTGATCGGTGTCGCGGTCCCGGTCTTCTTCCTCGCCTTCCTCCTGAAGTACTTCTTCGCCGTCAAACTCGGCTGGCTCCCGGTCTCCGGCCGCCAGAGTGCCGGACTGGACGCGACCCGCGTCACCGGCTTCTTCGTCCTGGACGGCCTCATCACCCGCGAGTGGGACGCGGCCTGGGACGCCTTCAAACATCTGATCCTGCCCGGCCTGGCGCTGGCGACCATCCCCTTCGCGGTGATCTTCCGTATCGCCCGAGCCTCGGTCCTCGAAGTGCTCGACGAGGACTTCGTGCGCACGGCCGAGTCCAAGGGCCTGACCAACCGCGTCATCCGCGGCCGCCACGTCCTGCGCAATGCCATGCTTCCGGTCGTCACGACGGTCGGCTTGCAGGTCGGCGGCCTGCTCGCCGGGGCGATCCTGACCGAGACGGTCTTCTCCTTCGGCGGCATCGGCGAGGCGCTCGCGATCAGTTTCGAGAAGAAGGACTACGCGGTGCTCCAAGTCCTGATCCTCGCCTCGGCGGCGATCTTCGTCCTGGTCAACCTTCTGGTCGACATCCTCTACGCCGTCATCGACCCCCGCGTCCGGACGAGGTGAGCCGTATGCCCGAGAAGGACACCACGCAGCGACCGCAGACCGGCCCTGCCGACGACGCTGTGGCCCGCACGTCCCGGCACGCCTTCGGTGCCCGGCGCAAGGAGCGGATCGACGACCTTGCCGCCACGGCAGGGCGCGTCGACGAGGCCGGGGCCGTGGACGAGGGACCCGGTGTCTCGCTGATCGCCAGTGCCTGGCGCCGGCTACGCCGCGACCGGGTGTTCCTGGTCGGCCTCGCCATCACCATCGTTTTCGTCCTGGTCGCGGTCTTCGCCCAATGGCTGGCCCCGCACGACCCGATCAAGGCCTACCTGATCGACAAGGTCCGCCGGCAGTCCAACCCGGTGCCCGGCCCGGAGCCCGGCTTCCCGCTCGGCGCCGACGACCGCGGCCGCGACCTGCTCTCGCGGTTGATCGTCGGCAGCCAGCAGACGCTGATCGTCGCCGTCTTCGTCACCATCATCTCGGTCATCGGGGGACTGGTGCTCGGCACGCTCGCCGGTGCCGTCGGCGGCTGGGTCGACTCGACCGTCATGCGCGCGGTCGACGTCATGCTCTCGATGCCCTCGTTGCTGCTGGCCTTCTCGATCGCGGTGTTGGCGAGCAAGCCGAGTCAGTGGACGGTCATCATCGCCATCGCGGTGACCTATATTCCCGTCTTCGCCCGGCTCTTGCGCGGGACCATGCTCGCCCAACGCCACAGCGACCACGTCCTCGCCGCTCGCGCGCTCGGCGTCAAGCGGGGCGCCATCGTCTTCCGGCATATGCTGCCCAATGCGCTCGGGCCGGTCATCGTCCAGGCCACACTGGTGCTCGCCACGGCGGTCATCGACGCGGCCGCCTTGTCCTTCCTCGGGATGGGCAATCCCGACCAGCGCCAGCCTGAATGGGGACAGATGCTCGGGGTCGCGCAGGAATACCTCAGCTCCTACCCCCACCTCGCGTTCTACCCAGCGGCCTGCATCATCATCGTCGCCTTCGGCTTCACGCTGATGGGTGAGTCGCTGCGCGAGGCCCTCGACCCCAAGACGCGGCGGTGACGATGTGGCCACGTTGACCATGGCAAGCGCCTCGACGCCGACGCCGGGGGCGCAGGAGCCCCTGCTCGACGTCCGGGACCTTTCGGTCGTCTTCTCACGGCAGGGCGAGAAGCCCTTCACCGCGGTCGACGGCGTCAGCTTCTCGGTCCGCCCCGGTCAGACCGTCGGCCTGGTCGGCGAGTCGGGCAGCGGCAAGTCGGTCACCTCGCTGGCGATCATGGGACTGCTGCCCGAGCGCGGCAACCGCGTCTCCGGCAACGCCGTCTTCGCCGGCACTGACCTGCTCGCCCTCCCCAAGGGCGCCATGCGCGAGCGGCGGGGCCGCGACCTCGGCATGATCTTCCAGGACCCCCTCTCCTCGCTGAACCCGGTCGTCCCGATCGGCATCCAGGTCACCGAGGTCCTCGAACGCCACAAGGGGATGTCGCGCAAGGCGGCCATGCCGCACGCCCGGGAAATGCTGGAGAAGGTCGGCATCCCCGACCCCACCCGGCGCCTGAAGGAATACCCGCACCAGCTCTCCGGCGGCATGCGCCAGCGCGCACTGATCGCGATGGCGCTCGCCTGCGAACCCCGCCTGCTCATCGCTGACGAGCCCACCACCGCCCTCGACGTCACCATCCAGGCGCAGATCCTCCAGCTGCTCAAGGAGCTCGTCCGCGACAGCGGCACCGCGCTGATCATGATCACCCACGACCTCGGCGTGGTCGCAGGCCTGTGTGACGAGGTCAACGTGATGTATGGCGGCCGGATCGTCGAGCGCGGCCCGCGCCACGAACTCTTCGCCGCTCCGCGGCATCCCTACACCCACGGGCTGCTCGGCTCCATCCCGCGACTGGACGGCGCCCGGGGCGAGCCGCTGCACCCAATACCGGGATCGGTGACCGACAACCTGCCGTGGGCGCACGGGTGCGCCTTCGCCCCCCGGTGCAGCCAGCCGCTGCCGGTGTGCCGGGAGCAGACCCCCGAGTTCGAGGACGACGGCCGCACGGCGCTGCGCTGCCACAACCCCGTGGAGGTGCCCCGTGGCCACTGAAACCGAGTCCCGTCCGGCCGGCTCGCCCGCCGATGGCGATGACGTCTTGCTGCGCGTCGAGGGTGTCAAGGTGCACTTCCCGATCAAGCGGGGCGTGATCTTCGACAAGACCGTCGGCTATGTGTATGCCGTGGACGGCGTCGATCTGGCCATCCGCCGCGGCGAGACCTATGGCTTGGTGGGGGAGTCCGGCTGCGGCAAGTCCACCCTGGGCCGGGCGATTCTCAAGCTGGAACCCCCGACCGCAGGAAGCGTGCATTTCGACGGCGTCGACGTCGCCTCACTGCAGGGCGAGGAGTTGCGCCGCAAGCGCCGCGAGATGCAGATGGTCTTCCAGGACCCGCTCTCCAGCCTCGACCCGCGACAGTCTGTGGAGTCCCTCCTGCTGGAGGGCATGAAGGCGCACGGTCTGGCCAAGGACCAGGCGGCAGCGACCCGGCGCTTGCGTGAACTGCTCACGGCCGTCGGCCTGCCGGCCAAGTCGCTGAGCAAATACCCCCACGAGTTCTCCGGCGGGCAGCGCCAGCGCATCGGCATCGCCCGGGCATTGTCCGTGGACCCCAAGTTGATCGTCGCCGACGAGCCGGTCTCGGCTCTCGATGTCTCGGTGCAAGCCCAGGTCATCAACCTGCTCGAGGAGTTGCAGGACACCTTCGGCCTGACCTATCTCGTCGTCGCCCACGACCTGGCCGTGGTCAAGCACATCAGCGACCGGGTCGGCGTGATGTATCTCGGTGCCCTGGTCGAGGAGGCCGGTGCCGATGACCTGTATGCCGCACCCCTGCACCCCTACACGCGCGCCTTGATGTCGGCCGTCCCGGTCCCCGACCCGGTGATCGAGGATCGCCGCGAACGCATCCTGCTGACCGGTGACCTGCCCAGCCCGGCCAACCCGCCCAGCGGGTGCCGCTTCCATACGCGCTGTCCGTGGCGTCAGCCCACCCGGTGCGACACCGATCGACCCGAGTTGCGCACGGTGCAAATCGAGGGCATTCCGGCCACGCACCGAGTGGCCTGTCACTATGTCGAGGACATCGCTTCCGGCGCGATCGCGGCGCACCGGGTCAGCGCGGAGGCCGTCGATCCCACGCTGGTCCAATCCGATCCGAGCCTGGACGGCTCACTGATCGGTCCGTCGTCGATCGGTGAGGCCACCAGCGCCGACCCGCTGTAGCGTGGGCAGCGTGTCCCGACTGCTGACCGACGACGAGATCACGCGCCAACTGCTCGACCTGCCCGGCTGGGCCCGCTCCGGCGGCGAGATCCGCTGCGCGTATGCCGCACCCACCTTCCCCGCAGCCATCGCCCTGGTCGACGAAGTCGCGCTCGAGGCTGAGGACATGAATCACCACCCCGACATCGACATCCGCTGGCGCACGACGACGTGGGTGCTGAGCACGCACGACGCGGGCGGCCTGACTCAACTCGACATCGAACTCGCCCACCGGATCGCGTTGCACGCCGACGCGCTCGGCGCGCAGCCTGCCGATCAGGCATGAGCGAGGCGGATCCCACGCTCCTCGCCGCGGCCGCCGCCGAGACGGGGGGTGGCCACCACGAGCCGCACGACGCCGGCGCGATGGGCCGGCTGAACTGGCTGCGTGCCGGGGTCCTCGGCGCCAATGACGGCATCGTCTCGACGGCGGGCCTGGTTATCGGCGTGGCCGCCGCCACCAACAACCGGGCGGCGATCTTCACCGCCGGCCTCGCGGGTCTGGCCGCGGGCGCCATGAGCATGGCCGTCGGTGAATACGTCTCGGTGAGCACCCAACGCGACTCCGAACGGGCGATGGTCGCCAAGGAGCGCCTCGAACTGGCCCAACTGCCCCACACCGAGTTGCTCGAGTTGGCCGAGATCTACGAGGGCAAGGGCCTGCCGCCGTCGTTGGCTCTCGATGTCGCCAAGGCGCTCACGGAACACGATGCCCTGGCCGCGCACGCCGAGGCCGAGTTGGGCATCGACCCCGACGACTTGACCAATCCCTGGCACGCCGCCATCGCCTCGATGATCTCCTTCACCATGGGCGCACTCCTGCCGTTGCTGGCCATCCTCAACCCGGCCACGGGTTGGCGCATCCCGGGGACCGTGGTCGTGGTGCTGGTCGCCCTCGCCCTCACCGGCTATATCAGCGCCCGCCTCGGGGGCGCGGCCATCGGCCGCGCGGTGCTGCGTGTGGTTCTCGGCGGCATCCTGGCGATGGCCGTGACCTATGGCATCGGCCGGCTCTTCGGGACCGCCGTCTCCTGACGCAACCAGCGGGTGATCCGGCGTGGGCCCGGTCCCCGGGTGAGCATCTCCATGGTCACCAGTTCGCCCGCCGGCCCGGTCAGCGGCAGCTTCCAATTCGGGTATTCCTTGTCGGTGCCCGGCTGGTTGATCGCCCGGCGGTCGCCGACCAGGTCGGTGACGCTCACCCCGAGCAGCTTCGCCGGGGTCCGGGCCAGATAGCGGTGCAGCGATTCGACGAACGGCGCGACATCGGCCGAGTCGTGCGGGAGGTCGCGGGCGGCCAGGGCGTCGGCGACCTTGCCGATCGCCTCCAACTCGTGCTCGCGCTCGACCTCGACCGGCCGAGTGAGTAGCCCGAGTTCCTCTCGGATCGCGACGTGCTCCAGCCCGAGATAGCCGGCGGTCGGCGGGAGATCGTGGGTGGTCACGCTGGCCAGGCACAGCTCGCGGTAGTGCTCCGGCGGCAAGGGCCGGCCGTCGGCCCACTCGAACCACAGGATCGACGTGCCGAGGATGCCGCGCTCGAACATGAAGTCGCGCGCGAAGGGCTGCACGACGCCGAGGTCCTCGCCGACGACGACAGCGCCGGCACGGTGGGCCTCCAGGCACAGGATGCCGATGAGCGCCTCGTGGTCGTAGTGGACGTAGGTGCCGTCCTTCGCTGTCATACCGTCCGGCACCCACCACAGCCGGAAGAGGCCGATGATGTGGTCGACGCGGATGCCTCCCGCATCGCGGAGCACCGTGCGCAACATGTCGCGATAGGGCGCATAGCCCAGTTCGGCGAGCCGGTCGGGCCGCCAGGGCGGCTGTGACCAATTCTGGCCCATCTGGTTGAACTGATCCGGGGGCGCGCCGACGCTGATGCCCTGGGCGAGCGCGTCGGTCAGGCACCACGTGTCGGCCCCGTCGGGGTGGACGCCCACCGCCAGGTCGTGGACGACACCGAGCGCCATGCCGGCCTCTTTGGCCAGGTGCTGCGTGCTGGCGAGTTGCTCGGTCAGGATCCACTGCAACCAGCAGTAGAAGTCGACATCGGCGCGGTGCTCGTCACGGAACGCGGCGACCGCTTCGCTCGCGGAATCCTGCAGATCGAGCGGCCAGTGACGCCAGGGCTGTCCGTGCACATCGGCCAGGGCGCACCAGGTCGCGAAGTCGACGAGTCCCTGGCCTTCGCGCTCGCAGAAGCCGTCGAAGGCGCGCTGGCGCCGGGCGCTGAGGCCACTGGCGTGGACGATCCGCAGCGCCGCGCTCTTGGCCGACCAGGCCGCGTCCCTGTCGATGACGTCGGCGGTGTTGAGCTTGCGGGCGCGCTTGGCGAGCTTTGCCACCGCCGAACGCCGCGACGAGCGCAGATAGCCGACCTCCGGGATGTCCTCGACCCGGATGTAGACCGGGTTGACGAAGCGCCGCGTCGTCGGCAGATAGGGCGAGGCCTCCATGGGTGCCGTCGCCTGCGCGGCATGCAGGGGATTGACCAGGACGAAGTCGGCGCCAAGATCGGCCGCCCCCCACGTCGCGAGGTCGGCGAGGTCCGCGAGATCGCCGATGCCATACGAGTTGGCCGATCGCAGTTGATAGACCTGCGTCATCAACCCGAACATCCGCCGGTGCGCCAGCCCCGCGGGTAGATCTAGTCGTCCCGGAGTGACGATGAGCGCGGCGGTCGCTGACGGCTCGCTTGCCTCGCCGACGAAGGCGTGCAGGCGGTGCCAGCCCAGCGGCAGGTCGCCGGGCACCTCGAAGGTCGCCTCCCCGGTCAGCACCTCGTCGACCATGCGCGGCTCGACCCAGTTCTCGACCTGGCGGACCGCGACGAGCCCACCCTCCTCGAGTTCGACGACCAGGCCGACGGCCGTGCCGTGCGGAACGTGAACGGCCACGTGCGGCCGCCAGCCCGCGCGGAGCACGACGGTCGCCGGCAACGTCCGGCGCCAGTGGCGCAGCCACAGATGGCGATGCGCGTCCACCAACTCGGCGGGTGTCGAAGTCGGGACGCCCAGGGCGTCCAGGACCTGCCCGATGGTCTCGGCGCTGACCGTCGTATGCCGTCCCTGCCAGTCCCAGAACTCGGTCGCCACACCATAGGCCTGGGCGAGCGCGGTCAACTCGGGGGAGGGGGCGGCGCACATCGAGCGGGCTCCTTGTGAATCGGGAACGGCGGGCCGGCGGAGCGCCGGACTAAACGCAGCAAGTCTGTCATGTCGGACCTCGGGGAATACCGCCCGGCTCGTCCGCGCTGAACTCCACCAGACTCTCGCATCCTGCTCCGGAGGCCCCGTGCTCGTCCTATTGACCCCCTCCCCCGTCGAAGCGGGGCTAGGCTGGTCGGCAATGACTGCCACCCCACCCACCCCGCCGACCGACGTGTCACCCGAGCCGGAGGTGGATCTCGCGACCGAAACCGCGCAGGAGCGCCGCGCGCGTTTCGAGGCTCTGGCGATGCCGCTGATCGACCAGCTCTATTCCGCCGCCCTGCGCACCACCCGCAACCCTGCCGACGCCGAGGACCTGGTCCAGGAGACTTACGCCAAGGCGTATGCCGCGTTCCACCAGTTCAAACCGGGCACCAACCTCAAGGCCTGGATGTACCGCATCCTGACCAACACCTACATCAACACCTACCGCAAGAAGCAGCGCGAACCGCTGCAGTCCGACGCGGCCGAGGTCGAGGACTACCAGCTCGCACGCGCCGAGTCGCACACGTCGCGCGGCCTGCGCAGCGCGGAGGTCGAGGCGCTGGACCACCTGCCCGACTCCGAGGTCAAGCGGGCGTTGCAGGAGCTGCCGGAGGAGTTCCGTCTGGCGGTCTATTTCGCCGACGTCGAGGGCTTCGCCTACAAGGAGATCGCCGAGATCATGGGCACCCCGATCGGGACCGTGATGTCGCGCCTACACCGCGGTCGTCGCCTCCTGCGCGAGCTGCTGGCCGACTATGCCGCCGAGCGCGGCTTCGCTGCCGCCCGCACCGGAGCGGAGGAGTCGTGAGCCACCACCTCGACGAGGCCGACTGCTCCGAGGCCCTACACCGCGTCTTCGAATATCTCGACGGTGAAATGGGCTCCGACGACAGCGCCAAGATCGCCGCCCACCTGGCGCATTGTGCCGCTTGCCTGCAGCAATACGACCTGGACACCATGGTCAAGGCCCTGGTCAAGCGGTCCTGCCCACCAGAGTCGGCACCGACCCACCTGCGCGCGATGATCGTCCAGCGGATCACCACGATCGAGGTTCGCTACTCCGACTGAGCCGGCCACGCCGGCATCCGCCCACCGAGCCGACCAATGCCGCATACGGCCACCATGACAAAACGCCGCCGCCCCGTCCCGGGGTGGCGGCGTTGGTGCGACGCTCAGGCGTTCGGCTTGCGGCCGTGGTTGGCGCCCTTCTTCTTGCGGTCGCGGCGCTTGCGGGCGCGCTTGCTCATGGTCCTTCTCCATACCGGTCGGGGATGTTCGTGGGTCGCCGACTTAGCGTCCCGATACCGGCCATTCTCCCATAGTTCGCCCAGACGCCGTTCGCTCGGCCACCCGTGCGCCTGATCTCGGTATGCCGCGTCGCACCCGTGCGTACCGGTCCCGCGCCCGCTCGGTAGGAAAGGCATTTCGCTGCGTGTCGCCCTGGTGGGAATATTTGGTCAATCGCACCACATCAGCCCGCGATCACGCCCTGATCGCCGACCTCCTCGGAGCCACAGAATGTCGCCTCGTCGTTTCCTCGCCGGCGCCGTGTTGGCCGCTTCGGCCGTCGTTCTTCCCGCCGGTGTCGCGGCGGCTGACCCGCCCCCGCCCCCGCCCCCGTCACAGGCGGCCACCCCGGCACCGTGCACGGGAGTCCCCCCGCAGGCCGGTAACGGCAGGTGTGTCCGTCCGGATATCTGGGAATGGACGGTCGAGGGCCAGTAGGCTCCCATGGCGTGACCTCCCCGGCGCCCCGGGCCAGCGACGCCTATACGCGTGAGGAGCGCCGCGAGCGCGAGTTCGCCTTGCGCACCGATGCGGTCGTTCTGGCAACGTCGCTGGCCGCCCTGGTGGCCTTCGGCGCGTCGTGGTTCGTGCTCGACGGGGTGGGTCGGTGGAGCGATGCCCTGGTGCTCGCCCTGATTGCCGGCATCAGCAATCTGGCGCGGCGCGACTCCCGGCGCGGGCGCGGACTCTCGCTGACCGGAGCGATCATGCTGGCCGCGATCCCCGTCGGCGCAGGTCTGGGTATCCCTCTCATCGCGATCGTCGGCGCTGCCGCGAACTGGCGCTCCGTCGGCGCCCAGCGCATCGTCTTCAACGCCGCGACCGGCTGCCTTGCGGGCGTCCTGGCCGCCATGGTCTATGTGATCCTCGGCGCCCCCGTGGTCCCGGCAGCCGCCCTGGGCGAGACCCGAGGCCTGATCCAGATGGGACTGGGGCTCGTGGTGGGCATCATCGTGCAGGCGCTCACCACAGCCACCTTGGTGGCGGGGGTGCTCTGGGCCAGCCGCGGGATCTCGATGCGCACAACCATGCGGGGGCTTTTTCGAGAGTCCGGCCTGGACTATCTCGCCACCATCGGCTTGGCCTTCCTCATCGTGGTGACGTGGGTGCCCGTCGGGGCCGGCGCCGTGAGCGTGGTCCTGCTGGCGCCCATATTTGTCGTCAGTCGATTCGCTGTCGCGCAGTGGAGCAATGAGTGGACCGCCCAGGTGCGAGCCGTTAGTGCCTTCACCACCGCCATGGACGAGCGCCATCCCGGTGCGGCGGTCCACGCCGCCGATGTCGCGCGCATCTGCGAATGGATCGCCGATGAGCTGGCGATGAGTTCGGTAGATGCGCAGGCGCTCGGCATGGCCGGAGCGCTGCACGGCATCGACGCGCTCGCGCTGCCCAACGGAAGTGGCCGCCGCTCGGCGATCTCCGCACTCGACTCCGTGGACGTGCTGGCCCCGGCGCTGCCCATCCTGCAGCGCTACCGCGACCCCGTCGATGGCGTCGGCCGGCCGCTCCGGCCCGCCCGGGTGCTGGCCGTCGCCGATGCGTATGCACGGGTGCGCGCTCGTGACGTGCCCGCCGGTGCGCGCGAGCCGCACCTGCTCGCCTACGGGCGGCTGCTGGAGCAGCAGGACGACCGCTTCGATCCTTCGGTCATCGCGGCCCTGGGCCGGGTCCTCGAACGCGTCGACCCCCTCGATCGCGGGATCGCTCGGTCCGCCGAGACCGTGGCCGGCGACCCCGGGACGTCCGGATGAGCGTGCCGTTGCGCAGCGGCGCGACGGTGGTGCCGGCGTTGGCCGCCGGGATCGTCATCGCCGCCGTCGTGGGGTGGATCCAGTCGGGTCAGGCCGTGGATCGACGTGCCCTGCCCTTCGTCGCGCTCGCCTTGGTCGTGATCGCCGCGGGCGAACTGGTCCGCCTTGACCTCGGCGATCGGCTCCTGGCGCCGGTGAGCACGGCGACGGCGGTCGGGCTGGTGTTGGCGCCGCTTGGGCGTGACGGTGGCGGGCTGCCGCTGGCGCAAGCCGTCCTGGCGGTCGCGCTTGGACTGGCGGCGGGTGGCGCCGTGCTGGCGCTCACCGGGCGCCCGGCGCCACTGAGCGATCTCGCGGCACGCTTCATCGGCGTCGGTTTTGTGGCCGCGCTCGGGAGAAGCCAGATGTTCGGGCCGGATCTGATCCAGTGGTGGCAGCGACCCGACGTGCCGCGCTGGCTCGGCGCCCTAGCGCTGATCGGCGCGGCCACCGTGGGCGTCGGCGTCGAGATCGCCCTATGGACCGCCTCGCGCTCACGCACCTGGCGCATCTCCTGGCTGGCGCTGGTCCGCGCCGATCTGGAGCGTTCGGGGGCCGTCGGCGCGATCATGACCAATGTCGGCGCGCTGATGGCGTTCGCCTACCCGGCCATCGGCGTGTGGGCCCTTCCGCTCTATCTCGTGCCGATCGCCACGGCGGTCATCGCGCTGCGCCGCGCCCAACGGATCCGCGATATTCAACACCAACTGATCACCGCGCTGTCGCGCCTGAGTGACGAAACCGGTCATACGAACCCTGGCCATGCGCAGCGCGTCGCCCGGCTCAGCGTGGCCCTGGGGGAGGAACTGGGGCTGGGGCCGTTGGATCTGCTGGCGGTGCGGGACGCCGCCCTGGTCCACGACGTCGGGCAGGTCACGCTGGCGGAACCGATCCCGGACGGCGCCACGCTCGGCGCAGCCCCGGCGGAGCAGGCGCAGGTCGTCCTCGACACCGTGCGCATCATCGAGGCCGCCGGGCTGCCCGAGCCGATGGTCGAAGCGGTGCGCGGGAGCATCGTGCAGTTCCGGCAGTTGCGCGAACAGGGCCAGACGATCCCCGTGACCGGCCGCATCGTCAAGGTCGCCAATGCCTATGACGACCTGACCCGGGGCCGGCGCTCGGCCCGGGCTGCGGCCCTGGAGCGGATCCACCTGGGCCTCGGCTACGAATACGACCCGGCCGTGGTCGACGCCCTCGCCCGGGTCACCGAGAACGCCTAAGCGGCGGTCGTGCTGGCGCGCACCCGCCGCTTAGGCGTTCGGTGACCTTCGGGCGACCGCGTCTGCGGTCTGCTCAGGCCTTCTTGGTGTCGGCGAAGATCGTCGCGATCTCGTCGATCTTGGCCAGCAGCTGGTCGGCGACGTCGACATCGAAGCTGCCCTTGGTGCCACTGGCGCCGGCGAGCTTGGTGGCCTCGTTGACCAGGGTGTGCAGGTTCGGGTACTTCTCGAAGTGCGGGGCCTTGAAGTAGTCGGTCCACAGCACCCACAGGTGGTGCTTGACCAACTCGGAGCGCTGCTCCTTGATGATCGCGGCCCGCACTCGGAAGTCGGGGTCGTCGTTGTCGGCAACCTTGGTGCAGATCGCCTTGAGGGATTCGGCCTCGATGCGCGCCTGCGCGGGGTCGTAGACGCCGCAGGGCAGGTCGCAGTGGGCGCTGACGGTCGGGATGCGAATGAGTCGGCGGAACATGATGTCCTCTCAGTGCTTGGCCGGGCGAGCCGGACGCGGATCGCTCGCGATCAAACCTACCCGGCCGATCGCCTCGGCAGCCGGAGCGGGGGCGGCCAGAGTCGGCACGCGACCACCGCGAGCACGTCACTGCTGGCCACCGAACCGAAGAGCCAGCTGTCGGCTCCGACCGAGGGATTGTCGCGCTCGAGCCACCAGCGCGCCGGGTCCGCGGGATCGCGCCCCGCGAGGCGTTTGACGGCAACCGGGCGCGGTGTGCCGTCGTGTTCGGCCGGGAGCCGGGCGATCACCAGAGCGCCCGAGCTCAGCCGACGGGTGCGACGGATCAGCAGCAGATCGCCCGGCCCCAGTGTCGGCGACATGGAGTGGCCTTCGACACGAACCACCCCGATCGGCGCCGGCAGGTATGACACGATGCCTAACGTTACGGTCATCCCCGTGGCGCCATCCGGGACACCCGCCCGGAATCCGACGTGGCCCGGCGCCCACGATCATCTGCCTGCTGTCTCGATTGGAGCCCGTAACCATGCGCACCCCCACCGATCCATCGACGCCCGGAGAGGCGGGCGATCCCTTTGCGAACGACCCGGTCTTCATCGCGCACGAAGGCGGCAAGCTCGGGGTAGTCGCAACCAAGCCACTCGCGGGCCGGGAGGATCTGGCCCTGCTCTACACCCCTGGGGTCGCCAAGGTGAGCGCCGCCATCGCCGCGGACGCCGGGCTGGCCGAGCGCTACACGAGCAAACGGCATACGGTCGCGGTCGTCACCGACGGCACGGCGGTCCTCGGCCTGGGCAATATCGGCCCGCTCGCGGCTCTTCCGGTCATGGAGGGCAAGGCCGTGCTGTTCAAGGAGTTCGGCGGCCTCGATGCCGTCCCCCTGTGCCTGGAGACCGGCACGGTGGACGAACTCGTTGAGGCGATCGCCCGCCTGGCGCCCGGCTTCGGTGGCATCAACCTCGAAGACATCTCCGCCCCGCGCTGCTTCGACATCGAGGAGAAACTGGCCCGTCGGCTGCCGATTCCCGTCTTCCACGACGACCAGCACGGAACGGCGATCGTCGTCCTGGCCGGCCTGATCAATGGCTGCCGCGTGGTCGGGAAGGATCTGGCGGATCTGCGGATCGTCATCAGCGGGGCCGGTGCGGCCGGCATCGCGATCGCCAATTTGCTGCACGAGGTGGGCGTCGCCGATGTCGTCGTGTGCGATTCCCGCGGCATCCTCGGCCGGGGGCGCCACGACATCTCGGGCCACAAGGCGAAGGTCGCCGCGTTGAGCAACCCGCGCGACCTCGACGGCCCGATCGGCAAGGCGCTGATCGGAGCCGAGGTCCTGATCGGAGTCAGCGGAGGGACCATCGCTGAGGCGGATGTCGCGGCGATGGCGCCGGATGCCTTGATCTTCGCCTTGGCCAATCCCACGCCCGAGGTTCACCCCGACATCGCCGGCAGGTATGCCGCCATCGTGGCCACGGGACGTTCGGACTTCCCGAATCAGATCAACAATGTGCTCGCTTTCCCCGGGATCTTCCGCGGCGCGCTGGATGCCGGGGCCCGCGCCATCACGACGGCGATGAAGATTGCTGCGGCGCGGGCGATTGCCGACCTGGTCGACGAACCCACCTCGGATGCCATCGTCCCGAGCGTCTTCGACCCCCGGGTCGCACCACGTGTGGCGAGTATTGTCGCCGCGTTGTCCTAGACTTTGTGGGCCGGGAGGCCCCACCCGGTCTCACTTTCTGCACTTATTGGAGTTCGTTCGTGCCTGCCGATGGCCAGGAGTCGACCGACCGGCACCAGGCCACCAAACGCGGCGGAGGCTTCTGGGGAGGTGGCGGCGCCACGCGTGCCGCCGGGCGCCGGTCGCGGACCAAGTCGCGCGACATCATCCCGGCTGTCGCCGTCATCCTCGCGATCCTGCTGGCCATTCTGTCCGGCATCCGGCGGTGCTCCGCGCGGCCTACCTCGGGGCCAATGGGTCGATCGCCGGCGCGGGTTGGGCGCTCGCGGCCGACCCGCGCCGGCGCTGACTCGGTATGGCCTTCGCGGCAGCGGCGAATGTGCTGGTACTGGTGGTGGCGACGCCTCGTGTGGGTGCGTTCGGTGGCGGCCTGGCCATGGTCGCCGCAAGCCTGGTCGCCGGCACCGCGAACATCATCTGGCTGCATCGCCATTTCGGTATCCCCTGGCGCGGCTTCTACGGCTGGAGCCGCCATGACACCGACCAGTTGCTCGCAGTGGTCCGCCTGTTGACTCGGCGCATCCGCCGGGTCCCTGCCTGAGAAAGAGAGATGCTTCGGTGGAGATCGACTCGAGCCCGAGGCACGATAAGCCCCGCAAGGTGGTCAAGTTGGCCACCCTTGGGTTCCTTGCGGCCCGGACCGGCTTAGCAGCGCACCCGTCACCGGGGATTCGCCGGTCACCCTGTCCATCACCTCCTACGGCCGGCGGATGAGTGTCGTCGGTTATGCCATCGAGTCGCTCGCCGCCGGTCGTGTCCGGCCGGCCCGATTTCTGCTGTGGGTCGATAACCCGGACGCGGCCCGAGCCAGCAAGGATGATCGACCGGCTGGCCGAGCGGGGTTTGGAAGTCCTCGCCACCAATGACTTCGGCCCGCACAAGAAGAGCTACCCCTACTGCAGGCTGGCCGGCGGGGACGGCCTGGACCTGGTCACGGCAGATGACGACTTGCTCTACCCCCGCGGCTGGCTCGCGGGCCTGGCCAGCGGGCAGGCGGCCGCACCCGGTGACTTCGTCGGCTATCGCGCCAAGACGGTGTCCTTCGAGGAGAACGGGCAGTTGGCTCCCTACGCGCAGTGGCCGGCGGCCCCCGCGGGTCCTCCGGCCCCGCGCGTCTTCCTCACCGGGGGTGCGGGCGTGGTCTTCCCCGCCGCCCTGCGCGCGGCCATCGCCGCCGCCGGCGCGGCCTTCATGGACGTATGCCCGCGTGCGGACGACATCTGGACAAACGCCTGCGCGCTGCGGGCCGGCATCACCGTGCGCACCATCGATGCAAAGGGGGATGGCGATGCTCAGCATCCCGCGCAGTCAAGGCGAGCAGGCGCTGCATACCGACAATGTCGGTGCCGGCGGCAACGACCGGCAACTCGCGGCCACCATGACGCCGTCCGATCTGGCGGCGCTCCGGGCCGGTTGATCCGGCCCGGAGCGACTGGTCAGTCCTCGGCGAAAAGGTCGTCCAGGCGCGCCAGCCAGGCGGCCAACCGCTCGATGGGCACCTCGAACTCGGGGTGCTCGTCGACGAAGGAGCGCAATTGGTCGGCGACCCAGGCGAGGCTGACCTCCTCCTCCCCGCGCCGGGTCTCCAACTCCTCGATGCCGCGATCGGTGAAGTACATCCTCGATCCCGTCAGCGATCGAAGGCGGCAGCCAGGAGGATGGCCTCCTCGGCCGCGTGCTTCTTCGACGAGCCGGTCGCGGGCGAGGCCGAAGCGGGCCGCGACACGACACGCAGCGGCTTGGTGTAGCCCCGCTCGGCCAGTTCCGGAGGCAGGTTGAGGCCGAGGAACGGGTAGGACCCTTGGTTCTTCGGCTCGTCCTGGACCAGGACCAACTCGGCGTTGGGATACTGCGCCAGGGCGGCGGCGATCTCGTCCGCCGGCAGCGGGTAGATCTGTTCCAGCCGCAGAATGGCGGTGCGCTGGTCGCCGCGCTTCTCGCGCTCCGCCTCGAGTTCGTAGACGACCTTGCCGCTGGCCAGCAGCACCCGGTCGACCTGGTGGCCATCGAGCTTGGTCGTATCCGGCAGGACGGGTCGGAAGCCGCCGGTCGTAAAGTCCTCGGGCATCGAGGACGCCGCCTTCAGCCGCAGCATGGACTTCGGCGTGAAGACGATCAGCGGGCGGCGGGGGCGGGCATACGCCTGGCGGCGCAGCAGGTGGAAGTGGCTCGCCGGCGTGCTCGGGTAGGCGACGGTCATATTGTCCTCGGCGCACAGCGTCAAGAAGCGCTCGATCCGCGCCGATGAGTGGTCCGGGCCCTGGCCCTCGTAGCCGTGGGGCAGCAGCATGACGACCGATGAGTGCTGGCCCCACTTCTGTTCGGAGGAGGAGATGAACTCGTCCATGATCGTCTGAGCGCCGTTGACGAAGTCGCCGAACTGGGCCTCCCATAAGACGAGTGCGTCGGGCCGCTCAACCGAATAGCCGTACTCGAAGCCCATGGCGGCGTACTCCGAGAGCAGGGAGTCGTAAACCCAGAACTTCGCCTGGTCCGGGCTCAACTCACGCAGGGGCGTCCACTCGTCGGCGTTCTGCTTGTCGATCAGGACCGCGTGACGCTGGACGAAAGTGCCGCGCCGGCTGTCCTGTCCGGCCAGCCGCACCGGCGTGCCCTCCATGAGGAGGGAACCGAAGGCGAGCAACTCGCCCATACCCCAATCGACGCCGCCCTCGCGGGTGGAGGAGGCGCGCTTCTCCATCGCTTGCGCGAGCTTCGGGTGGACCGTGAAGCCGGGCGGTGGCGAGACGAACGCATCGCCGATGTGCTGGAGCATCTCGGTGGAGATGGCGGTCTGAGTGGCCGAGTGGCGCGGCGCGGTCGGGGTTTGGGCGGTCGGTCGCTCCAGCCCGGCGTGGCCTTCGACGTCGGTGCCGCGCACAGAGGGGTCATCGGCCGGCATGTCCTGCTGCTGCATGGCCGCTTTGGTCTCGACGAAGACCTTTTCCAGCTGTTGCTGGTAGTCGCGCAAGGCCGCGTCGGCTTCGTCTTGGCTGATGTCACCGCGGCCGATCAAGGCCTCGGTGTAGAGCTTACGGACGCTGCGCTTGGCCTCGATCAGCTTGTACATCAGCGGCTGCGTCATCGAGGGGTCGTCGCCCTCATTGTGTCCGCGGCGGCGATAGCACACCATATCGATGACGACGTCCTTGTTGAACTCCTGACGGAACTCGTATGCCAGCTCCGCCACCCGCACGCACGCCTCCGGGTCGTCGCCGTTGACGTGGAAGATCGGTGCTTGCACCATCTTGGCGACATCGGTGCAGTAAATCGACGAGCGCGAGCTGGTCGGCGCAGTCGTGAATCCGACCTGGTTGTTGATGACGACGTGCACGGTGCCGCCGGTGCGGTAACCGCGCAGTTGCGAGAGGTTCAGCGTCTCGGCCACGATGCCCTGGCCGGCAAAGGCCGCGTCACCGTGAAGCAGGATGGGCAGGACGGTGAAGTCCTCGCCGCCGAGGTTGATCCGGTCCTGCTTGGCGCGGGCGATGCCTTCGAGGACTGGGTCGACGGCCTCGAGGTGCGAGGGGTTGGCCGCGAGGTAGACCTTGGTGGTCGCGCCGGACTCGGCGGTGAAAACACCCTCGGTGCCGAGGTGGTATTTCACGTCCCCTGAGCCCTGCACCGAGCGGGGGTCCTGCTTGCCCTCGAACTCGCGGAAGATCTGACTCGGCTGCTTGCCGGCGATATTGGCGAGCACATTGAGCCGGCCGCGGTGCGGCATACCGATGCACACCTCTTCGAGGCCGTCCTGGGCGGCCCGCGAGAGCACCCGGTCCAGCAGCGCGATCACGGACTCGCCGCCTTCGAGCGAGAAGCGCTTTTGGCCGACGAACTTGGTCTGCAGGAAGGTCTCGAAGGCCTCGGCGGAGTTGAGGCGGCGCAGGATCCGCAGTTGCTCCTCACGCGAGGTCTTGGCGTAGCCGATCTCGACCTTGCGCTGGATCCACCGGCGCTGCTCGGGGTCGGTGATGTGCATGTACTCGATGCCGACGGAGCGGCAGTAGGAGTCGCGCAGGATGCCGAGGATCTTGCGCAGCGGCA
>Ga0075158_10001322_pt1 | contig 18863 bp, 16 predicted proteins | sample JI91814BDNA_FD_70968 | JGI IMG/M metagenome (GOLD analysis project Ga0075158, IMG submission 70968) | Wastewater effluent complex algal communities from Wisconsin, to seasonally profile nutrient transformation and Carbon sequestration -... | ecosystem: Engineered > WWTP > Effluent > Algae... | reverse complement strand
GTTGCGATGCGCGGGGAGGGCGTGCTCGTCGTGCTCGACGCGGCGACCGGGGCGGAGCGCGCCGCGGTGTCGCTCGGGATCCGGCCGGACGACGACTGGTTCGACCTGTGGACGACGACGGGCGGCGGGGCGAGCGGGCCGCTGGTGGTCGTCACGTTCGCGGACGCCAGCGTGTGGGTGCTGGGCCGCGGCAAGCCAACCTGACCCAAAGGCCAGCCATCTGTACTCCGGTGGGCCGACTCTGCGCTGTGACGAGCGGCTCACAGCGGCGTCAGCGGGCGGGTCCCCAGGTCCAGCGTGATCACCAGCCGCAGCCCCGGCGTGTTGCGCCGCCACTTGAACACCGAGTGGTCGCGTCCTGCATACTCGCGCACGACCATGCGCTCCGCGCCGGGGTCGACGAAGGCGCGAAGCTTCGGCCCGCCGACGATCACGGTCATCGGCTCGAGCCGCGGCCGGAACACCATGATCCCCCGCTCCGCCAGCCACGGGTGGTCGAGCATGCCGTCTGGCAGCGGCAGCGGCGCCGCGAACTCCTCCGTCACCGCCTCGATGAGCGGCGCGAAGTCGGTGACCAGTTCGACCAGCTCGCGGCGGGCATCGAACCCCCAGTAGCACAGGGGATACCCGTCGTGCTCGGGCGACACGAACATCACCACATTCTCGTCCGCCAGCGCCGCGACATGCCACGTCCACCCGGCGACCCGGTTGCGCGCCAGCGCGGCCTCCCCGGCCCGCATCGTCGCCTCGTCGATCGGGACGCAGGCCGCCGCGTCGAAGAAGCAACCCGCCCCATGGACGACCTCGTAGCCCGCGTCGCCCTCGCCGCCCGCGCGGGTGGCGAAGCGTGCCGGCTCCCAGCACAGCGCCGGGCCCGCGGCGAAGCGCACGCGGGCGCACGCGACGCGGGTCGGGTGCCCTGCGCTCTCCGCCAGCGCCAGCTCGACCGGGAAATCCCCGCGTGGGACCTCGCGCGCGAGCGGCAGCCACGACTCCGCGAAGTCGACGATCATCGGGTCTGCGGCGACGATGCGCCCGCTCGTCACGCGCAGCCGCCCGATCTCCCGCGTCGCCATCACCAGCGGCCCGCCGTGTGTGCGGGCGAAGCGGGTCCCCGGAGTGAACGCCGCGGCGAACGGGCTGTGGCTCACCGCGCGATGATACGCCGGCACGCACACTGGCGCAGCCTGCCACCCGTCAGATCGGGCTCGCACGAGGGACCGCGGTCCGCGCCTCGAACCGCCCCGGGAGGCCGCCCTTCACCGACAGCGTCGAGGCGCCCTGCAGCCTGGCGGACTCGGGTCGGAGCGCGACGAGCCGGCCGCATTGCGCGAGTCGAGCGAGCACGATGGCGATCTCGAGCAACGCGAAGTGGTTGCCGATGCACACGTGCGGGCCGCCGCCGAACGGCAGATAGGCCCACGTCTTCCCCGCGGCCGTCGCGGTGGGATCTTCGGCGAACCTATCCGGATCGAAGCGCCGCGGCGTCGGCCACAGTGAAGGATCGCGGTGCATGGCGATCGGCGCGAGCATGATCACCGTGCCCTTCGGGATCGCGTAGCCGCGGATCACGTCGTCCTCCGCGGCCTCGCGGGTGAAGATCCACGCCGGCGGGTAGAGCCGCAGGGTCTCGCGCATGATCATGCCGGTCCGCACCAGCCTGGGGATGTCCTCCGGGCCAGGTGCACGGCCGCCGAGCACGGCGTCCACCTCGTCGCGGAGCTCCGTCCAGAGCTGCGGGTGCTGCGTGAGCGCGAGGGTCGCGAAGGTCAGCGCGTTCGCCGAGGTCTCGTGGCCGGCGAAGAAGATGTGCATCACCTCGTCGCGGAGCTCCTTCGTCGACATCCGTTCGCCGGTGTCGGCGTCGCGCGCACCCATGAGCGCGTCGAGCAGGTCGCCGTGCTGCTCGCCGCTGCGCTCGCGCCGGTCGATGATCCCGTACAGGATCCGATCGAAGGTCTCGGTCGCCCGCTTGACGCGCACGTTGCCGGGCAGCGGCCAGGACAGCGGGATCTTGAAGGGCAGCAGCATCCGGGTCTTGATGAACCGGTCGATCTCCACCAGCGCCTCGTCGAGCTGCAGGAGCTCCGGCGACAGGTGCTCCGAGAACATCGTCTGGAGGATGACGTCGCGCGCGACGTGGAGCATGAAGCGGTGGACATCGACCTCCTGCCCGTCGCGGAGGCCCGCGAGGTGCCGCCCCGCCACCTCGTTCATCGCCACGGCCATCGTGGCGATCCGCGCGCGGCTGAAGCTCGGCTGCATGATGCGACGCTGCCGCAACCAGAACGGGGGGTCGCTCATCGCCAGGCCGTTGCCGAAGATCGGCCGCACGAGGTCGCCGGCGCCGCCGCGGACGTACTTCTTGTGCGCGTCCTGCAGCACGTGCCGCACGTCGTCCGGATGCGAGAGCATCACCATGCCGCGGGTCCCGATCGGGAGCCGCACGATCGGGCCGCGCTCGGCGCCGACGCGCTCCAAGAACCCGGCGCCGTCGATCGCCATCCAGGGGAGGCTGCCGAGGAGCGGCACCGACGGCGCGACGGGGATCTCCGACGTGGAGCGGACGGAGGCGGTTGCCACATCGATCACGGCTCCATCCTCGCCGATCCGGATGCGAGATGGTAGAGCCCCGACGCTGAGGGCTGCTCGCGCTGGCTGCGGTCGAGGTCCGTATCACCGGCTTCGACGTCGTCGCAGGTCCTGCTTCGCCACGTTCCGCGACATCCGCGGGCAGATCGACCGCGGGTCGTCGCTGCGGCTCCCGCGGCCACACGCGACGTCACTTCCGCGGGCATGCAGTTCGACGTCGTCGACCGGGCGCACTGGGGGCTCGGTACGGACGCGTCCGGAATTCACCGCTGAAAGCAATAGAGATGCGCCTGGCTGGCGCACCGCACCACATTGGCCGCCGACCAGTCATCGGAGAGGAGGTGCTCATGCACCCATCCGACCAGGACGGACTCGTCGGCGGTGTCGAGCGTCCAATCGCCGCAGTAGCTCGAGCGGTTCACGTCGTCGCGCTGGCCGTCCGCGAAGGTGCCCGTCCAGACCAGGGCTGGGGGTCCATCATCCGGCGGTACGACCGTCCCGTCGGCGTGCTGGGCGATGCGGGCGGACAGGCCGTCGACCAGGACTGTCCAGCCCTCGAGGACCTGGGTGCCGTCCGGCAGCACGTAAGGGCCCGCGGATCGGGGGAACCGATCCTCGGGCGAGTGGGTCGCGTCGCTGAGCCAGGCGAGGAAGGTGCCCTCCAGCCCGGCCGCCGCCGCTTCGGTGGCGCAGATGGCATCGGCTCCCGCGATGCCGCCGAGGTCGGCCGACATCGCGGCCTCGCTGACGAACACGGTCCGGACGCAGGTCCCGGAGCCGCACTCGTCAGCCTCCGGCCCACAGGCGATCACCATGCCGACGACAATACCGAGGACGACGAACGAGGCCGCGCGCATGAAAGGCAGGATGATCGACATCCGGTGATGACGCCAGCGGTCGCCGAAGCGTCATCGCGTCGAATCGCGGAACAAAACCGCGGTCTCTGGGATTCGAGGCTGTGCTGTCGCGTTCGACCCACTTGTTCAAAAAATTTCACGGAACGACATCAGGGCGTAACGACGGATAGCTCGACCGAGGAGAGCGCTCGGTCGCCGTCCAATGTTACCACCTCGATGACGTATAAATCTTCCTCAAGGTTTAAAACCTGGCCGTCTGAGTTAATCCAAGTGCGGGTATCGGGGTCCCCGCACTTTCGGATATGGACGTTGTTTTTTTTCTCGACATCGGGTCCCCCGGGACGGATGAACTGATAGGCGCCAGCGTGCGGAGGGGTCGATGTATAGCGCACGTTATAGACAAAAGCGCTCGGATGCGGATGGTTGATGCTGAAATGATCCAGACAAGCGTCTTCTTGGGCCAGGGACCAGGTGGCGATCCCCTGTGCAGGCCACGGCAGGGGTATTCCCTGGCACGTGGTCGAGTAGGTCTCGGAGAGCGGGCGGATCTCCATCTGTTCGATCGCGGCGAGCCCGTCGACCAGGGTCTCCATATATACGGACTCGTACGCCGAGGCGAACAGCCCCGGAGAGGTCGCATCCGCGACGAGCGTCCAGAAATCTCGGAAGCTTTTCACGCCGTCACGTTCTATGAGCGCACCGACGAACTGGAGCGCCAGCAAGTAGTCGTCAGCATCTCCGGCCTTGCCGCGATCAAGCATGGCGTTGAACCTCTCACTGAATTCGGCTCGATCCGTCAGGTAAGCGCCGTCGCGGGATCCGAGGTAGTCAGCAAGTCCCTCGCCGAGTATCTGGGTGCCGCCAGGCATCGCCAAGGCGGTGATCGCATGGACAATCTCGTGGATGTGCCACGGTATGCGTGAATAGATCTGGACATGATCGCCACGAGGCTGGGCGCATCCCTCGGCGATAGTGTCACTGCAGGGCAAGGGTTCCTCACCAGTCCTCGGGAGCCAAGTGAAAGTGATCGACTGCTCGGGCGGCGGTTCGATTTCGAGGAAGACAGCGGTCTGCTCCACGAATTCGTCGAGCTCGTCGACGATGGTCTCGCACAGCGGCGCGGTGCCCCAGTCGGTGTAGCCGACGTACTTGCCGACCAGTCGCGGCTTGGACTCCCCATCGGGGAGGGGGTCGCTGCAGCTCACAACGAGCATCAATGCGAGAGATAGCGCCGCGCCGAGTGCTCGGATCGGGCGGAGCAGAGCCTCGCTGTTGGGCGTGTCCATGATGTTACTCTACGGACGGTAACACGGTCTGGTCGACGACGGCGGCGACGTCCACGGACCAGCCGATGTACTCGCCGCGGAGCACGAACGGGGCGGCTGCCAGGGGACCCAGGCCGGGCGCGGGCACGTTATGCCGCTCACACGCCGGTTGATTCCCCTGGCTGTCGAGCACGAGGCGCTGGCGATGTCGAACCGCTCCACCAGGCGCTCGTGGAGGCCCGAGGGATCGGGCGGGCACCCGTCCAGCAGCAAGCGTTCGATCTCCTCGTTGGCGCACGCGAGCGTCTCCTGCAGGAGCGCCGCGGTAGCGACGAGGCGGTCGCGGCGAACCTCGTCGCGGATCGATCGCATGCGTGCGGTTGAGTCTTCGCTCTGTTGTCGACGCACTAATGGGCGGCGCCCCAGCTGGGGCCGACGCCGATGCTGACCTCGAGCGGGACGTCGAGCGGGTAGGGTTTCTCCATCACGCTGCGGACGAACTCGCTGGTGGCGGCGACCTCGGCGTCCGGGACCTCGAACACGAGTTCGTCGTGGACCTGCAGGAGCATGCGGGCGTGGGGGGCCACCGCGGGCAGGCCGCGGTCGATCTGCAGCATGGCGAGCTTGCACAGGTCGGCGGCGGAGCCCTGGATCGGGGTGTTGGCGGCGATGCGTTCGCCGGCGGCGCGGTCGCTGTCGGTCCGCGAGGACAGCTCGGGGATCTGGCGGATGCGGCCGAGCAGGGTGGTCACCTGGCCGCTGGCGTGGGCCTCGGCGATCGTGCGGTCGAGCCACTGGCGGACGCCGCTGTAATATTCGAAGTACTTCTCGATGTAGCTCTGGGCGTCCTTGCGGGGGACGCCGAGGATCTGGCCGAGGGCGGTCGCTCCCTGGCCGTAGATCGTCGCGAAGTTGACGGTCTTGCCGATGCTCCGCTGCTCCCTGGTGACGGCCTCCGGGGCGACCTGAAACAGCAGGCTGGCGGTCTGGCGGTGGAGGTCGAGCTTGTCGCGGAAGGCCTCGAGCAGGCGCGGGTCTTTGCTGAAATGGGCGAGGACCCGCAGCTCGATCTGACTCCAGTCGGCGGACAGGATCTGCATGCCCTCGGGGGCGACGAAGGCGCTGCGGATCCGGCGGCCCTCGGGGGTGCGGGTGGGGGTGCGCTGCAGGTCGGGGTCGGTGGAGATCAGGCGGCCCGACACGCCGGTGGTCTGCTGGAAGGTGGCGTGGATGCGGCCGGTCTCCGGGGCGATCGCGTCGCGCAGCACGTCGGTGTATGTGTTGATCAGCTTGGCGAGCTCGCGCTGGTCGAGGATCTGCTGGGCGATCTCGTGTTTGGCGGCCAGGCGCGCGAGCACCTCGGCGTCGGTCGAGTAGCCGGTCTTGTTCTTCTTGATGACCGGCAGCTTGAGCTTCTCGAACAGGATCTCGGCGAGCTGCTTGGTCGAGCCGATGTTGAACTCCTGGCCGGCGAGCACATAGATCCGCTTCTCGATCTCGGCCTTGCGGGCGTTGAACTCCGCGCTCATGCGCGTGAGGTCGTCGCGGTCGACGCGGATGCCGGCGAGCTCCATGCGCGCGAGCACGTGGGCGAGCGGGAGCTCGAGGTTCTCCCAGTGGGCGACCTGTCCGGCCTCGGCGAGGCGCTTGCGCAGGACCGGCGCGAGCGCGAGGATCACGTCGGCGAGCTGGGCGGTGTACCGGGCGGCGGCGGTGATGTCGACGGCGGCGGGTGAGCGGATCGACTGGCCGCTGCCGAGCAGAGATTTCGCCGCAGGGATCGAGCGCTGCACGTACTCGCGGGCGACCTGATCGAGGGCGTGGGGGATGCACTTGAACGGGTCGACGAGGAACGAGGCGATCATCGTGTCGACGATCGGGCCGGCGATCGTGAGGGCGTGGCGCGTGCACAGGATCACCAGCTGCTTGATGTCGTGCACGAACTTCGGGCGGGTGGGGTCGGCGAGCAGGCCGCGCAGGAGGTCGATCGCGGGGTCGCCGAGCGCGGCGCCCTGGCCGCGGAACGCGAGGTAGAGCGGCTTGCGGCCGTCGATGGCGATGGCGACGCCGACCAGGTGAGCGTGGTGGACGCGGGCGGGCGGGTCGAACAGCGGGACGATCGCCACGGGCATCTCGGCGGGCAGGGCGGCCAGCGCGGCGCGGGCGGCGTCGACGGTGGCGGGCACGTCGACGTCGATGTCGGGGGCGTCGCCGACCCGCGCCGCGCCGCCGCCGGACAGCAGCGAGTAGAACTCGAGCTCGCGGTACAGGGCGTCGAGCTCCTGCGGGTCGGGCGCGGTCAGGCGCAGGGCGTCGAGGGTGACGTCGAGCTCGGCGTTGGTGTCGACGGTGGCGAGCTCGCGGTACAGCTTGACGGCCTCGCGGTGCTGCTCGAGCGCGGCCTTCTGCTTGCCCTTGAGCTCGCCGAGGTTGGCGAGGACGCCATCGAGCGAACCATACTTCTCGAGCAGGCTGGCCGCGCCCTTGTCGCCGATGCCGGGCACGCCGGGGATGTTGTCGACGGTGTCGCCGACGAGCGCGAGCAGGTCGGGGATGCGGGCGGGCGGCACGCCCCACTTCTTGCGCACGAGCTCGGCGTCGTAGGTGACGTCGCGCATGGTGTCGAGCATGCGCACGTGGTCGCCGACCATCTGCGCGAGGTCCTTGTCGCCGGCGACGATCACGACCTCGAGGCCAGCCTCGGCGCCGCGGCGCGCGAGCGTGGCGATGATGTCGTCGGCCTCGTACCCGGGCTTGCGGAGCATGGGGAACCGGTTGACGGCGACGAGGCGATCGATGGTGGCGAGCTGCTGCGCGAGCTCGGACGGCATCGACGGGCGCTGGGCCTTGTAGGCCGGGAAGCGCAGCTCGCGGTGGGTCGCGGCGGGCGAGTCGAACACGACGGCGCCGCGGTCCGGCATGCGCCCGGCGAACAGCTTGCGGAACATCGTCGCAAACCCGAAGATCGCGTTGGTGGGTAGACCTGTCTTTGTGGCCAGGTTGGCGGGGATCGCAAAGAAGGCCCGGTACACGAGCCAGGAACCATCGACCAGGACGAGTCGCTCTGCCTTCGCCATGGCGGCATGATAGGCCGCAGGCGCGTTCGCGCGCGAGCGTCAGAACGATGTTTATCTGGGCGTGGACGCGATATTTTGGGGCCGGGCCGGGGCGGCTCAGGTGCTGACGATCGCGGCGGTGGTCGCGGCGGAGGCGGCCTGGCGGGCGGTGACGATGGTCTGCATGTCGAGCAGGAGCTTGGCGTCGGCGAGGGTGCCGAGGGTGCCGTCGTTGCCGACCAGGCGGACGAACGCGAGGCCGGCGCCGAGGCTGAGCGCGTCGCGCTCGCCGAGCCAGCGCAGGCGCTCGCGCAGGCCGACCTGCAGCTCGCGCACGCTGGCGACGATCGCGGCGGGCGGCTGGGCGAGGAAGCTGAGCACGGCGATCTCGTCGTACTCGCTGGCCCCGATCTTCGCGCCGATGGCGCGGAAGGCCTCGATCAGATTGATGAAGCGCTCGGCGATCAGCGGGGCCTCGACGCCGCTGAGGAACAGGATGTTGGCGGCGGTCTGCAGCGGGTCGCCGCGCCACAGGCCGGCGCGCTCGTGGAGGGCGCGGTAGATCGCGTCGGTGCCGTCGCCGATGGCGGCGGGCTCCTCGGGGCGACCGACGAGCATGGCGCACGCGGGGTAGTCCTCGGGCCCGGTCAACCACCAGTGGTGGGACTTCATCGCCTCGTAGATCTGGTGGAAGCGCGCGACGTGGCTGGCCTCGATCTCGCCGACGAGGCGACGGAGCACCAGCACGGCGAGCACCTCGTGGACGCCGGCGCGGCGCAGGCCCTCGGCGCGCAGCAGCTCGCGCACGCGCGCCAGCTCGTCGACGAATGCATCGGGGTGCTCGCCGGACTTGATCAGCTGCGCGGCGATCACGAGCCGCACGGACTCGTCGACGCCGCTAAACCACCCGAGCCGCTCGGCGAGCACGGCGCTGGCCGAGCGCGCGACGGCGGCGAGCCGGTTCGCGTCGCCCGGGGTGACGAGCAGCGTGATCGCGGCGAGCCGCACCGCGACCTTGTCCTGCATCCACCCGCGCCCGCCGTCCAGCGCCTTCAGCAGTTCGTCGAACCGGGCGAGCGGGTCGGTCGGCACCGCGATGCCAGGAGCCTCGTCTGTGCTGCGAAACGGCATGCCCGAGCGTAGCGGGCCGCGGGCGCGGCTGGAAGGGCCCGGGCGCGGGCGCCGATGCGCCGCGTGATCTCTGCGCGTGCCGAGACACTGGCAGAGTCGAGGTCACGGCACGAGGACGAGCTTGCCGAGGACCTCGCGGCGCTCGAGGCGGGCGAGGGCCTCGCCGGCGCGCTCGAACGGGAGGGTGGCGTCGACGTGCGGGCGGAGGCGGCCGTCGGCGATGGCGTGGAGGATGCGGGCGACGTTGGCCCGGTGGCGGGTGAGGTCGCGGACGATGAAGGAGCCCCAGAACACGCCGACGATCGCACAGCCCTTGAGCAGGACGAGGTTGAGCGGGATCTTCGGGATCTCGCCGCTGGCGAAGCCGACGACCAGGTAGCGGCCGCCCCAGGCGATCGAGCGCAGGGCGGGCTCGGCGTACGCGCCACCGACGGGGTCGTAGACGACGTCGGCTCCGTCGCCGCGGGTCAGCTGCTTGACGCGCTCCTTGAGGTCCTCGGTGGTGTAGTCGATGACGTCGTCGGCGCCGTGGTCGCGGCAGAACGCGAGCTTGTCGGCGCCGCGGGCCGCGGCGATCACCCGCGCGCCGAGCAGCTTGCCGAGCTCGATCGCGGCGACGCCGACGCCGCCGGCGGCGCCGAGGACCAGCAGGGTCTCGCCTTCTTTGATGTCGGCGCGGTCGGCGAGGGCGTGCATCGTCGTGCCGTACGTGACCATGCACGCGGCGGCGACCTCGAACGGCACGGCGTCCGGGAGCTTGATGGTGACGGCGGCGGGCACGACCAGGCGCTCGGCGAAGGCGCCGTGGATCATCGTGGTCGCGACGCGGTCGCCGGGGGCCAGGTCGGTGACGCCGTCGCCGACGGCCGCGACGACGCCGGCCGCCTCGCCGCCGGGGATGAATGGGGTCGGCGGCTTGAACTGGTACTTGCCGTGCGACAGCAGGACGTCGGGGAAGTTGAGGCCGGCGGCGCGGACGTCGAGGAGGACCTCGCCGGGGCCGGGCGCGGGCTCCGGGAGGTCGTCGACGCGGAGGCCGGCGGGGCCGGTGAGGGTGTGACAGCGGACGGCGCGCATGCGGGGCGCACCGTAGCAGGATCACGGCGCGGCGAGGGCCAGCAGGCGACCGGCGCGGCGCAGGAGGGTGCGCTCGAGCTCGGGGTCGGGGCTGGCCAGGACGCCGCCGCGGTGGGCCTTGACGATGAACAGGCAGGCCTGGGCGGCGCTGTCCGGCGAGAAGCTGTCGTCCTGGCACAGCTTGCGCGCCTGCTCGAGGGCGTACTTGCGGAGCGCGGACGTCTGGACCAGCACGGCCTCGTCGCGGATCTGCATGAGCATGTGATCGGCGGTGACGAAGTCGGAGGTGCCGACTTGTGGGATCACGAGGGAGCCGAGCGCCGAGGTGCACGCCTCGAGGTCGCCGCGCTCGCAGCCTCGCACGAGCAGGGCCTGGGCGCCGGCCGGATCGGTGTCGAGCCAGCCGGGCGCGATCAGCCGGGAGACGGCCGCGCGACAGGCCGTGATGTCCGTGCCGTGCTCGCACAGGCGGGCGCAGCCGAGGCCGACGCCCTGCTGGCACGCGAGGTCGGCGAACTCGAGCGAGGTCGGGGCGGCGCGCGCGAGCAGGCCGAGGCACGAGGGGACGGAGCCGTCGCGGCACGCGGTCTCGCAGGGGGGCGCGTCGGTGCAGTCGCTGGCGACGACCGGGGCGCGCTGGTGGGCCTCGACGCGCAGCGGGGCCGGCAGCGGGTACTTCAGCGCGGCGGTCAGCACGGCCGCGTCGAGGTCGCCGTCCGGTCTCCGGCGCAGCTGGCCGCCGGTCAGCGGCTCGCTGACGGCGGCGTTGATCAGCTCGCGGTCGTCGACCGTGATCGCCAGCGCCTGCTTCGGGGTCGTCAGCTCGAGCAGGGCCTGGGCGCCGTCGGGAGTGAACACCATGGTGAGGTCCGGCGTGAACGCGCCGTCCGGGGTCTCGGCGACGATGTGGTCGATCGGCAGGTCGCGCCAGGTCCACCGCGGATCTCCGGCGGTGATCGACTCGAGGCCGCGGGGGACCGTCGCGGCGCGCACGCGGCCGCCGAGGGTCACGGCGGTGACGAGGGTGTCGACGTCGGTGGCGCGCACGCTCGGGACGGCCAGCTTGACCAGGCCGGCGTCGATCTCGAGCGGCACGACCGCGAACCCGAGGCTGGTCAGGCGCAGGCGCAGGAGCATGTCGAGGGTCTCGTCGGGGATCGGCTGGGTGGCGCGCAGGCTCAGCTTCACGTCGACGTAGGCGCCGGGCGCGGGCGCGGCGGGCAGCGCGAGCGGCCGCGGGCGCAGGGCCGCGAGGGCCGCCTCGGCGCGCGCGAGGTCCTCGTCGGCGACCTCCTGGGCCTGGACCTTCGAGGCCTGCTGCAGCCGCGACGAAGAAGTCTCACAGGCGCACAGGAGCAGGGCGGCGAGGCACGCGGGTCGCATGCCGCACCGTATCACGGGGCTCGTGTCACGCGCCGACCATCTCGAGCCAGCGGGCCTCGAGCATGCGGGCGTGCACGTACGGATTGAGGCCGTAGCAGCCGAACGAGAAGCCGTCGTTGACCTCGACGAGGGCGGTGCGGCCGTCGGCGAGCACGCCGAAGTCGATGACGTAGGCGGCGGGCGCGTCGTGCCACGCGGCGACGGCGGCGCGCACGACGGCGGGGTCGGGCGCCTGCAGCGGGTCGCCGTGGTAATGGCCGACGCCGACGATCTCCCGGCCGTGCACGAAGTAGCGCCACTCGGCGACGAACGCGACGACGTCGGACAGCCAGACCGCGGTGTCCGGCTCGGCGAGGGCCCACGCGGCGGTCAGCAGGCGGTCGCGGTAGACGGCGAGCACGTGGCCGGTGAACTCCTTGTGGCCGGTGACCGGCTTGATGAAGACCGGCGGGTCGAAGCGGTCGTCGACGCAGCGGCGGTGGGCCTCGCGGATGGTCGAGCGCTCGACGCGGCGCAGCAGGAACGGCAGCAGCTCGGCGGGGTAGTCGATGTTGGCGGGGGCGGGCGCGCCGAGCTGCTCGAGGGCGGTGCGCACGGTCAGGATGCCGCCGACGATCGCGGCGTCGCGGGCCAGCTCGAGCTTGCCCGCGTGGAGGTCCGACCACACGAACGACTCGGCCCAGATGCCCATCTTCGTGAACCCGTACCAGGCGTTGTACACGTTCTTGTTGATGAACTCGCCGGTCGCGGGGTCGCGCTGGACGTAGATCTTCGTCACGGACATATGGCTTACTTTGTCATGATCCTGTCTCTGCTGTGGGGCGTTGACCGGGGTGCGCGGGGCGTTGACTGGGGTGCGCGGGGCGTGCGGCGGTGTCGGCGGACGACGGGCGGGCCGACGGCTGTGGGTCCCTCACGACGGTCACGACGGCGGCATCCCCGGGGCACGTGCTCGCCGCTCGGTCCGCGTGAAGACCTCGGACTTGGTCTCGTTGCACAACGGGTAGCATCACCTCACCTATCGCCTAATTGCGGCTCCGCGCGAGCCCCGGGGCCCCTCCGCCTGTGTCCCTCGCCATCGGCCCGCTCGTCGCCCGGGTGGCATCGTCGGCGCCCCGCTCGACGTGGGGAGGGACTTCGTCGCGTGTCCGGGTCCTGCGCGGTCGCTGTACAGCGCGTCGTTGCTCGTGCAAGGATGGCGCATGGTCCCGGACGTCAAGAGTGCATTCGCCGAGCTGCGCCGGCGCGGCATCATCGCCGTGCGCAACGCGGGCTACACCATGAGCGACGGCTGGTCGGTGGTCGCCGAGCACCGGTCGATCGCCGAGCGAGTCGGTGAGAAGCCGCGCGGCGGGGTCTTTTATCACGGCCAGGACGCCGCCCGCGCCCGCAACGGCGAGACGCTGATGCTCGCGTTCGGCTCGTTCGTCCGCGGGGCCAGACACGAGGCCGCGTCGGAGGCCCTGGGCCGCGAGATCGTCGAGGTGCTCGCGGCCCACGGATTCTCGCTCGCGTGGAGCGGCTCGGTGAACTCGCGGATCGAGATCCTCGGCGGCCCCGCGAAGACGAAGAAGAAGTCCGCGGCGGCGAAGGCGACGAAGGTCGCAACGAAACCCGCCGCGAAGAAGACGGCGAAGGCGTCGACGGTCGAGGCGAAACCCTCCACGAAGAAGCAAGCGAAGGCGAGGGCGTCGACGGTCGAGGCGAAACCCTCCACGAAGAAGAAAGCGAAGGCGAGGGCGTCGACGGTCGAGACGAAACCCGCCGCGAAAACGAAGGTCGCGAAGGTGAAGCCGCCCGCGAAGAAGGCCGCGAAGGCGAAGGCGGTGAAGCCGGCGAAACCGACAGCCGGGTCGAAGGTGGCAGCGTCGAAGGCGCGGCCGGTCCGGCGCAAGACGGCGAAGAAGCGGGGCTGATCGGCGCATGCAGTGGGACGATGCGCACCGGTGGACAGCGGGGCGCCCGTGCAGCGGGACGATGCGCACCGGTGGAGAGCGGGGCGCCGACACTGTCACACGGGCGACGAGGTGGCCGACGCTGGGGCGCAGGCCGGCGGGGCCCCGGGACAGCGCGCGCAGGCGCAATTAGGCGATGATCTCGGTGTTGCTACCCGTTGTGCAGCGAGCCGCGTCCGCGGTCTTTGTGCGAACCTGGGCGCCGAGCACGTGGCCCGGGGTACGGCCGTCGCGGGGGCCCCATGTCGTCGGCCACCCCGTCGTCCGCTGGACGCATCGCACGCCCCGCGTTGTTCGTCGGTCAGAACACGGTTCGTTCACGCATTCCACCGACCGCGAACAACGTGCCGCCACCCCGCGCAAAACCTGTGCGCCCGGATCGGGCAAATTGCGAGATCGTGGTCAGGGAGGCTCTAAATGCGGCACAACGACCAGACGACGACCATGACGCCCCTCGTGAGTTGCAGGGGGACCGGCGACGACGATCCGCAGGGAGGCGAGGATCATGCGGAGGACGCGACCTTGCCCGAACCGCTGGCGAGCCTGCAGGGGCCGTCGCGTGAGGGTTATCGCCGGTTCTACGAGTTCTGAGCGACTTCGCCCCGCTGCTTGATCTGCCCGGGATACAGCGTGGGGTCTAGACCACTCGCCCGGTGATCCGAAACCCCGGCTCGAGCCACTAACGGTTCGTGGCCGCGGTTGGTCACCGCAACGCGGCGAGGTCCCCATGAATTCCGTCATCTCCAAGCTCCCCATCTACGTACTGTCCAGCGTGTGGTTCGTCGTGACCGCGCCGCGGTCGGTGCGGCGCCTCGCGGTGAAGCTCGTCAAGTAGTCGCCGGCTGGGTCGCCGCGGCTTCCGCGACGACCCTCCGGATCCTCTCAACGTGAGAAGCGGCCGCTGTCGGCCGCTTCTTTTTACTTTCCCTGGCTCTCCGCCGGGGAGGCCCGCATCGCGCCGCGATGCGGGCCTTTTCTGCGTCAGCTGGCGGCCGGGCTGCGGTCCATCAGGTCGTCGATCTTCTGGCGCATGAACTCGACGACCTGGGCCTGCGGGGCGCTGCGGAACTGCTGGAGGTCGAACACCAGCTTGACCTGGCGGTCGAACTTGAAGAGCGAGGTCTTCTCGACGAGCATGGTGATCTGCAGGTTGGTGCCGAGGTACTCGACGGCGAGGTGGATGTCGGTGATGCCGTACTGCTGGCGGAGGTTGGAGGGCGGCTGGAACAGGCCGGTGAAGCGCTGGCCGAGCGGCTCGGGGTCGAGGTTGGCGAGGCGGTAGTCGAGGGCGCCGAGGCCGTCGCGGATGCGCTCGATGTCGACGTTGCGCATGGTGATCGGGGAGGCGGCGGAGATGTCGAAGGCCCAGGCGATGTCGACGTAGCCGCGGACCTCCCAGTGGACGTCGCGGCCGCTGACGGACGTGCCCGGGGGGACGCGCAGGCGGAACGGCAGCGGGACGACCTCGTTCTTCTTGCAGCGCCACGGGCCCTGGCGGACCAGCATTCGGTCCCACACGTGGCCCTCCTTCGGGCCCTTCTTGTGGTACTCGACCAGCTCGACGATGATGGACGCGACGGTCTCGTTGTCGAGGGCGGTGAACTCGAGGTAGCCGTCGAGCTCGACGCCGTTGCTGTACGTGTCGGACTTGAGGGCGATCAGCAGGACGCCGTTGTTGTTGGTGCCCTGCTTGCGGTAGGCGAACTCGGCGGCCTTGGGCGCCTCGCGGCCGCCGATGCCGAGCATGGTCGCGGGCGGGCCGTCGGGCACGGCGGGCTCGTGCAGCTTGGCGGCGACGCTGGCGAACGGGCCGCCCGCCATCTGGCGGTTCTTGTGGGCCTCGATCATCGCCTTGAGGTCGGGGGGCAGCTCGCCCATCACGGTCTTGCCCTGGTTGCCGCCGGACCACTCGACGAGCATCGGGATGTGGCCGAGGAACACCTGGTCGCCGGGGTTGATCGGGCTGCCGTCGGACGGGACGGGGCTGCCGTTCACCCACGTGCCGTTGGAGGAGCCGAGGTCGCGGATGTAGATCTGATCGCCCGACAGGTACACCTCTGCATGTCTGCGTGAGACGCTGAGCTCAGTGGTGGGCAGGCCGCACGTGGGGTCGCGGCCGAGGAGGACGCGCGGGTTGCGTTCATCGAGCTGGACCTTGGTGTCGCCGAGCTGAAGGGATGCCGTCTGCATGGCCGTCATGGCAGCCGCAAACCCGTCCCAAGTCAACGGTTCGCGGGAGTGCATCACGCGCGCGCGTGCGCACACGGTTCGGAGCGCGCTTGCTGACCTGCGAGAGGGCGCCACGGAGCGCAGTTTTCCGGGGTGTCGCCTCGGCGGCGGTTCGCGTAGGGTTCGGGGAAATGGTGTTTCGGATGTGGTGGAGGTCGAGGTAGTCGCAGTGACGGAGCCATCCGCATCGGCCCAGATCGACCCGTGGATCCTCGGCTTGCTCGGTCAGGTCGGGGCCATGGCCGTGCGTATGCAAGTCGCGCCGGACGTGCGGGTCGTGTCGCTCGTCGGCGCGGTCGAGGCGCTGAGCGGGCTGCGTGAGGTCGAGCTGCGGGAGGATCCGTCGCTGCTGTGGCGGCTCGTGAGCGCGGAGGACCGGCGCATCTACAGCGTGGCGGTCAGCAGCGGCGAGGCGCAGACGGTGGTGGTCCGCTGGCAGCGGCGGCGCGGCAAGCTGATCTGGACCGAGCACGTGGTCGAGCCGTGGACCGACGAGCTCGGGCAGCGCGTCGGGTTCACGGCGACGATCCGCGACGTGACGGCCCAGCACGAGCTGGTCGGGACCCGCGAGACGCTCGAGCGGGTCCAGCGGGACGGGGCGTACTTTCGCACGCTCATCCATACGGTCAACGACGGGATCCTGGTCAACGACGCGGACGGAGCGATCGAGTTCATCAACCACCAGCTCGCGGCGCTGCTGCGGGCCCGGCCGGAGGAGATGATCGGGCGCTACATCTTCGACTACATGGACGAGGAGAGCGCCGCGGTGGCGCGGGCCAACCTGCAGCGGCGGCGGACCGGCGAGGAGGACCAGTTCGACTTCCGCTGGCGGCGCAACGACGGCTCGGAGTTCTGGAGCATCGTCGCGGCCAAGCCGCTGTACGACGCGGACGGGCGCCACCACGGGTCGCTGGTCGCGGTCACGGACATCACGCGGCGCAAGCGGGCCGAGGACGCGCTGGTGGCCGCGCGCGACGAGCTCGAGGGGCAGGTGGCGGCGCGGACGCAGGCGCTGGCGCTCGAGGTGCAGGAGCGGCGGCGGGCCGAGGCGGAGGCGCACGCGGCGAGCCGCACGAAGAGCCTGTTCCTGGCCAACATGAGCCACGAGCTGCGCACGCCGCTCAACGCGATCATCGGCTACGCGGAGCTGGCCCACGAGGACGCGGAGTCGCCGACGATGAAGGCGGACCTCGAGCGGGTCCGCGGGGCGGCGGAGCACCTGCTCGAGCTGATCAACAACATCCTCGATCTGTCGAAGATCGAGGCGGCGAAGGTCGACGTGGCGCAGGAGCCGTTCGTGCTCGGCGAGCTGGTCGCGGAGCTGCGCTCGACGATCCTGCCGGCGGTGATCAAGAACCAGAACCGGCTGCAGGTGCACTGCAAGATCGGCGAGCGCGAGGTCGTGACCGACCGGACCAAGGTCAAGCAGATCGTGCTCAACCTGCTCAGCAACGCCTGCAAGTTCACGCGGCGCGGGTGGGTCGACCTGCGGGTCGGGACGCGCCGGGACGAGGGCGTCGAGTGGCTGATCGTCGAGGTCGCGGACACCGGCATCGGCATTCCGCAGGCCAAGCTGGCGGCGCTGTTCCAGGCGTTCGCCCAGGCCGACGGGTCGGTGGCCCGGACCTACGGCGGCACGGGGCTCGGGCTGGCGATCAGCCGCCAGCTGGCGCGGCTGCTCGGCGGGGACATCAGCGTCGAGAGCGAGGTGGGCGCCGGCACGACCTTCGCGGTCCGGGTCCCGGTCCAGGCGCGCGGCCTGGCCGAGGCGGATGCGGTGCGGGCGGCGGTGTCGTGATACGCTCGCGGGCCATGGTGCGCCCTCTGACCGTGTGCCTCGCGCTGGCCGTGATCGGCTGCAACGATCACCGCTACGGCTTCTTCGGCGACGAGGAGGCCTCGGGCACGGGGCAGGGCACGACGACGACGGGGCCGGACCCGGGCCCGACCACGCCGACGACGGTGAGCCCGACGACGGTGCCGGACCCGACGGTGCCCGACCCGACGATCGGGCCGACGACGGGGCCGGACCCGAGCGGGCCGATCACGATCACGAGCGAGCCGACGCTCACCGACCCGACCAGCGACACGACGAGCGGGCCGGCGTGCGGCGTGGAGCTGCCGCAGGCGGTGCCGCTCGAGGTCCAGGGCGACAACACGGGTATGTCCGACCTGTTCCCGGCGCCGTGCGTCGACGGCTTCGGGGGCGACGCGGTGTGGCTGTGGACCGCGCCGTTCGACGGGGTGTTCGAGTTCAACACGTTCGGGTCGGGCTTCGACACGGTGCTGACGGTGTTCGAGGGGCTGTGCGGCGGGCCGGCGATCGAGTGCAACGACGACGCGCTGCAGCTGTGGTCGCGGGTCACGGCCAAGCTGGCGTTCGGGACGCCGGTGACGATCAGCGTCGAGGGGCTCGGCGGGCAGACGGGGGCGATCAACCTCAGCATCCTCGAGGCGGGCACGTCGTCGTGCGAGGCGCTGGACCTCGGCTCGGGCTTCGTACAGTTCGGCGGCTCGACGCTCGGGGCCAAGGATCTGACGTCCAGCGCGTGCGGCGGCAGCGGGTCGCCGGAGGCCGCGTTCCTGTGGCAGCCGCCGTTCCCCGGCGACTTCGTGTTCCGCACGTTCGGCTCGGACTTCGACCCGGTGCTGTACGTGCGCCGCGGCACGTGCGAGGGCGAGGAGCTGGCCTGCAACGACGACTTCGACAGCATCGAGCCGCAGGTCCAGCTGTTCCTGCAGCCCGAGGACGGGCCCGTGTTCGTGTTCGTCGACGGGGCGCTCGGGGCGGGCGGGAACTTCGTGCTCGAGATTGCCGGCTGATCAGAGGCCGCGGATCTCGCCGGTGTCGGGGTCGAGGTCCATGTCGACGGCGTTCGGGCGTTTAATCAGCGCGGGCATGGTCGTCAGCTCGCCGGTCAGCACGGTGACGAACCCGGCGCCGGCGCGCAGCTGGAGGTCGCGGACCGGGAGGACGAACGGGCGCGGCAGGCCGCCGTGCGCGGGGTCGTGGGTGGTCGCGAGGTGGGTCTTGGCGACGCACAGCGGGAGGTCGCGGAAGCCCCACGACTCGAGCTGGGCGGCGCGCGTGCGGGCCGGGGCGCTGACGTCGAGCTTCTCGGCGCCGTAGACGGAGGTTGCGAGCTGCTCGAGCTTGGTGAGCAGCGGGACGCCGAGGTCGTAGCGGAAGGTCGGCGGGCGCGGCTCGGCCGCGGCGACGACGGCGCGGGCGAGGTCGGCGGCACCTTCACCGCCGTGGGCGAACCCGCTGTGCACGGCGAACCCGGCCCCGGCGGCGCGGGCGACTCGCTCGACGGC
>Ga0075158_10001321_pt1 | contig 18868 bp, 29 predicted proteins | sample JI91814BDNA_FD_70968 | JGI IMG/M metagenome (GOLD analysis project Ga0075158, IMG submission 70968) | Wastewater effluent complex algal communities from Wisconsin, to seasonally profile nutrient transformation and Carbon sequestration -... | ecosystem: Engineered > WWTP > Effluent > Algae... | reverse complement strand
ACATTATTGATAATAGTGATTTTATCAAAACTGTTATATATAATTATTTATGTTTAGGACCTGGATTTCCAGATGTAGATTCAATGAATAATCTAATTTTAATGTCTTCTGATGCTGGTGGATTTAAACCTTTAATGAAACTTGCTGATAAAATTGGATGGAAAGGTGAAACTTTTGGAGCTAATAAAGCTAGATCTTGGGATGAAGAAGATGGAACTAAGTTTGTACAACAAATAGATAGAAATGATTTTGGTGGTAAGGATATACTTATTATTGATGATTTATCTATTTATGGTGGTACATTTAAAGGTTTATCTAAATTACTTCGAGATAAAAATGTTGGTAAATTGTATTTAGCAGTTAGTCATATGACTATTGAAAATCTAGGCAAAAGTCCTGTAACAGAATATTTTGATTATGTATTTACTACTAATAGTAAATATGATACTTATTTTGTTCCAGATGGTGAGGGTGGTACTTCACCAAGTAACTTAACAGTAATAAAATTATTTTAAATAAAAAGCTTTGCAGCTTTATTCGTCATTAATGGGATACGTGCTTTGTATCCCTTTTTTTTTACAATTAAACAATCAAAAAATGAAAAGATTATCAAATGAACAAGTACAGGAAAAGTACACAGCATTATTAGAAGCAGGTGATGATGAGAAGAAAATTAATCAAGTAATGTCTAAGTACAATTTGACAAGAAAGCAATTTTCAGCTCAAAGGTATGTTGCAGTTAAAAATGCTGACAAGAATCCAACTCCAAAACGCAGAGAACCAGTGTATGCTGCTGTGATTAACAAAAGTTCTATGGTTACTACTACTGTGGTAAACAACAATATTGTTAAGATTGGAGGCTTAGAGGTTGAATTTCCAAATAATAGATTTGTTTTAAATGGCAACGAAATTACTTGGTAAACACGCTAAGTATAAAGTAACACAAAACAAGATTGTTATAAGGGCTAAGGTATTCGATTACTTTAGCCCTTGTACTAATATATTGTCATTATGTAATTTAGATTTCTCGTTAGAAAATTCTTTTATAAATGAAAATAAAAGAGTAACTGTTGTAGAAATTAATCCTCACATCTATAAAAAACAATTAAAAGTTGCAGATGAAAGAATTGAATTAATACATGATAATATATTAAAATCTAATCCAAAAGAGTTTGATGGTTTATTTTTGGATTTTTGTGGACCCTATTCTAGTAAAATGAAAGATTTTTTACTTAATATAAATAGAGGAAGTAAAGTTGTATTAACTTTTCTTGCTGCTAGGGAACATCCTACTTTAAAAAGTATAATAAATATATATGACAGAGAAAGATCTTATATAAATTTATTAAAATCATTAGGATTTATGGTTGAATATTATTCTTCCTATAACTCACCTTCACCAATGCTTGTATTTTTCTGTAGAAAAATATAATTTTTCACTTATCAATTAAAAATCAAAAATGTCTAAAATCAACAAAAGTGAGAATATTTTTTATGGTAAAAGAGAATTATTAGCTCTTAGCCATGCAACATCAGGTTCAATTAAATCTTATCTAGAATCTGCGTATTTAAGTTGCAAAACTGCTGCTGAAATGGTATTATTTCACATATTATGTATTAATATGGGTGAAATTCAAAATAGGCAACACAATATATTTGGAAAAAAAGAGATGCCTCAAGGAGGTCAATCATTAAATAGCCAATGGCTTGAATATCTTAACTTTATGTTAGATAGAGACGTCAAAACATTTTGTAAATTACTACCAATTTATGTTGAATATGTTGGTTTAAGAGAGTTTACAAGATATCAAATATCAACTAAAAAGAAAACAAGTAAAATTCAAGGTAATTGGGGTTTATTAGCTAAAATAATGTCTAAAGAAGAAGCTTACAAAGCTTTATTAGATCTATTATCTAACTACATAAACTCAAAAAATCCTTTTCAAAGAACTTTAGTAGCTAAATTTGTTAGTAAGCCAAATACTAGTAAAAGAATAAGTATATATAAAGATGGTGTTAGAGGTACTAGAGATCTTCAAACACCCACTACTCAAAAAATGAAACTTTATCATAAGTTATTAATGGATATATCTAAAAGAGAAGGTTTCAAAGTTGAAATTCATGATAAAAACACAAGATTTATTGGTTTTATTGAATGGAGAAAAGAATATAATGCTGATTTAGAGTATGTATTGTTTTCTAATGGTAAAATACATGATTTTGATGAGGAACAATTCCTTAAATGGATAGGTAAATTACCTAATGGTGCTAGAAATAGAGTCAAAAGAAGATTATTTGATTGGGAAGGTAAAGTTGTTACTAAATATGCTAAACTTGCTGGTTACTTTACATTTTGGGAAACTATTAAAGCTCAAAAACAAGCAGAAACTAGAGAGTTAGAGTTAAAAAAGGCAAATGAAGGTTTAACAGAAGCTGAAGAAGTTAAACTTAAACAAGTAAAAAAAGAAGGCAAAGTAAATACAGCAGGTTCTACTATATTTGATTTTATATATGATTTGGGTAGAGTAGACAGAACTAAAAATGTTTTAAGTGAAATCGAAATGCAAGCCATTGTAGATTTTGTTAAGTTTGAAGTTCCTGTTATGGTAATTGTTGATTGTAGTGGATCTATGGGTATGAATGGTGGATTTCCTGAAAGATTTGCTAAATTAGCAACATCTTTAGTTTTATATAAAAACCCTGATAATCAGAACAATATATTCTTTAGATTTGGTGATGTCACTGAAGCTATTAGTCCTATGTCTACAATACAAACTTCTAATAATAGATTTATGAGTAGAGCAGCTGTAAAAGTTGAGAAACTAGTTGATAAAAGTAAATCATTTTTAGAAAACTATAACGTAATATCTCAATATGTTAATAGCAATATGGGATCTACTAACATACAAGGACTAGCTGATTGCTTAATAAATTGGGTTAATAGTGGTGATGCAGTTGAAGCAAACTTGAGAAAAGAAACTATTCAAAACTTTCCAGTAATGCTTATTATAAGTGATGGTGATAAATGTTAATGTCACCTTACAGCGTAATCTGTAATAAATAAAATGCTTAAATTGTCGGGAAACTATCTTAAATTTTGACTACTAACTTATTATAGTGATATAAATAAGGGTGTTGCTAATCACAACAGTATAGTAAAAAGGTTAAAATTGATACAATCCGCAGCGAAATAAATTTAAAATATTTATAATTTAGGAACTTTATATTAATAATATTTGTTTGTGTGTAAAACACAACAATGAATAATATAAAGAAATTAGTAAATAATGTTCAAATTTTTAAAGATCATTATCTTAATGATAAATGGTCAACAGTTAAAATAGGTAAGTTTTATAATATAGCTCCTACTACAATATCTAAAATACTAAGAGAAAATGGAATTTCTATTTCTAAAAAAATTGGTACAGGTAGAAAAAGAGTTTATAATGTAGATCATGATTATTTTAATATAATAAATACTCAAGAAAAAGCTTATATATTAGGTTTTTTATATGCTGATGGTTATATAACTAATAATAATAAAGTAGGAATTACTTTAAAATTAGAAGATAAAGAGATTTTAAATATAATTAAAAAAGAATTAAAATCTGAGTACCCATTGACTTATCATGAAGCGTCATATAATGAAAATTATAAAAAGACTAAGAAAGTTAGATTTTCAATTACTAGTTCTATAATGTTTAATAAATTAAAACATATAGGATGTACAGAAAATAAATCTAATAGTTTAAAATTTCCAAGTTTAGATATTATACCTAATCACTTAATAGTTCATTTTATCAGAGGATATTTTGATGGTGATGGTAGTATATATAAAAGAATTACTACTCATAAAGGAAAACAATATGATAATATTGGTTTTTCTTTTATTGGTACTAAAGAGTTTATTGAAAGTGTTGTTAGTAATTTACCTTTTTGTTATAATGGTAGATTATATAAAGAAAAACGTACTTTTAAAAATGTATGGGAATTTAAAACAGGGGGATTAAAAAGATCTCAAATTTTTTATAATTGGTTATATAATGATGCTACAATTTATTTAAATAGAAAAAAATTAAAGTTTGAACAACTTTTAAATTTAGACGTTCAGAGACTATAATAGCATACCCGAATTATTTCCTTAAAGGGTAAAGGTATAGTCCAAATTGCTTTAAAGCAAATAGTTTAACAATAGTCCTAGTCAAGCATCTTCTTTAAGTCAATGTTTAATGTCATTTAGACAAAAACTTCAGTATGAGCCTAAAGTTGTATTGCTAGAAGTACCTCAGACATTGACATCTAAGGATGTTAAAGTTAGAAAATCAAGCTACTTTGATTCAATTGAAAATGTTATACATATTACTGATTTTAATTTAGCAACAATACAAAATATTTTTACTAAATTGCACGATCTTGACATCGTTGATATATATACTTCTTTAGAGAAGCAATATGAAAACGAAAGATATGATCTCATAAAGAGCGCATTGTTAACATAATTTGATTTTAGTATGGTTGGAGAAATCTGACCATACTCTTTTTTTGACTCTTAAATAAAATTAAATGGAAAAGTCATTATTGTTATGGTTTTTAAAAGAAAGACATTGTAATGAATATTACAGATTAGCTTTGAAAGATGAAGTATTAAAAACCCATGATATTGAAAAAGGAGAAAATACTATTTTATTTACTTTTTCAAGTGAAACAGTAAAAAATGCTGTAAAAGATACTTTATTGAACAACATTAGACGATGTAAACTAAAAAAAGATACATATTCAAAAGAAGAATATATAAAAGTCATGGGAATATAACCATATTTTGTTTATAACATTGTATTTTTGTCAAAAGAAATATAATGTTAAATAAGACCATAAGAAAAAAAGACTTAAAAGAAGGTAATGTATTACCTATTTATCTATTTCCTCTAGAATTGAAAGATTATAGAGGTGATGCTGTATTGATTGAAAGAGATATTAAATCTGAACCACCAAATAAAATCAGAAATTTTATCTTTAAAGAGATAGTGAACAACAATGAAGAAAAAGTAAATGAAAATAAGTGTATTTACTACTGTTGGGAAAATTGGATTATAAAATATATTAATGGTCCTTTAAAAGGATTTAAAACTAAAACAAAAATAGCTTACTATAAAAAAGGATTATATGAAAAGGAGTGATATTACCATTGAAGGAGACATAGTATCTTTTGATATTAAAATAGATTCAACAAATTCAGTTTTACAATTTAAAACTAAAAATACTGAAAACTTAAGTAAACAAAAAGTAGAAGATATAGTAATAGAGTGTTCAGAATTAGTCAATAAATTTGTTACAGCTAATATGGACACTAATTTAATAAAAAAAATAACATCAATATTATTAGGCAAACTAGTAACGAAACATAATGAGAAAAATATACATATTTGATATTGAAGTTTATAATAATTATTTTTTAATTGTCTTTTATGATATTAAAGAAGATATATATACTCATTATATAATATGGGAAGGTGTTTTAGATGAAAGAAAAGAATTACTAACGTTTGCTAAAATTAATAAAGATTCTTTTTTTATAGGTTATAATTCTTTAAGATATGATATGCCTATAGTAGATTATATCTTAAAGAATCCTTTAGCAACTAATAAGGATATAAAAGATTTATCAAATCGTATTATTGATGAAGATTTATATTTTAATCCTAAAACATTCATGTTAACAACATTATGTTTAATGTTAATTAACAATTATGGTCCTAGAAGTGCTAAATCTACTTCATTAAAAAAGTTAGAGTTTAATTTAAGAAAGAAGAAGATTATGGATTTACCATATCATCATACTTCTGACATTAAAACAACAAAACAATCTGAAGAGATTATTAAGTATTGTAAGTGGGATTGTCAAGTAACTAAGGATGTATTTGATTTTAGTAAGGATTTAATTACTCTAAGAGCACAATTTGGTAAGCTTCATGATATTGATATTCTTAATAGTCCTGAACCTGATATGGGTAAAAAGTACTTCTATAAATACCTATCTGAAGGAATGGGTATTCCAGAATATGAGTTTAGTAAGCTTAAAACATATCATGATAAAATAGTAATTAAGGATATAATATTTGATTATATTAAATTTGATTTACCTATCTACAATGAAGTATTAGATTATTATAAAAGCATAGTTTTATACCCTACTTTAAAGAGTAGTATGTTTCCTGATAAGAAAGTAATTAACTTAAAAGGAGCTATAGAAAAAATTATAGAGTATAAAGGATTAAAAACTGATTATAAAGCAGGTGGATTACATGGTGCAGTATCGCCAGGTATATATTATAGCGATGATAAGTATATGATTGTTACTGCGGATTTTAAAAGTTATTATCCACATATACAATTTAAGAATGACATTTCTCCTAAACATATACCTTCTAATATATATTGTAGTTTACTAGATGGATTATATCAAAAAAGAGAAAGTTATGATAAGAAAACACATTATATATTAAATTACTCCTTAAAGATTTTAATTAATCTTGTATTTGGTTTATCTAATAGTGAATATGGTGCATTATATGACACCGAATTTACTTTAAAGACAACTATAAATGGTATGTTGATATTGTCAATGATGGCAGATAAAATATACACAAGATTACCAGAAGCCATAATACTAAGTAAAAATACAGATGGTATTGAGGTTAAAATACTAAGAACAGATTATGATAAATTAATAGAGATATTTGATGAAATACAATCAATATCTAAAATACCCTATGAAATAGATTTTTATGATAAATATGTAATTAGAGATATTAATAATTATGTAGCTATCACTAAAGCAGGAAAAAAGAAAGTTAAAGGAGTATTTGAAACTTATGAAGATATAATAGCTACAGGCTCTTATCACAAAGATACTTCTGGTTCAATAATACCTTTAGCATTACAGGAATACTTTATAAATGGTAAATTACCTGAAGAAACAATAAATAATCATAATAATATATATGATTTTTGCTATGGTGCTAAGTCATCAAGTAGATATAGATGGGTAATAACCCAATTAAAGAATGGTATTGCTACTAATAGGATATCTGAGGATAGATTCTTGAGATATTATATGGGTGGAAATGATTTTATAAATAAACTTTGGGTGAGTGGAGCTAGAAAAGATAGCTTTGAATTAGTACAATCTACTACACCTGTCACTTTATGTCAAAATATAGCCAAAGATGAAATTAACTCTTATAATAAAAAGGGTGAAATCACTATGAGCAGATATAAAGATCTAAATAGAAACTGGTATATACATGAAGTATATAAAATAATAAACACAATAGAAAATTATGAAGAAATATGAACTAAAAAAGGCACAAGTCAATTGTCAAAAGGCTCTTGAAACATGTAATAGGTGCTTAATAAAAAAAAGTATAAGATCTGGTAAAACACTATGTATGCTAGATTATATACAAAAGAAAAACTACAAAAGAATACTATGGGTAACTTCACTTGCTGATTTTAGAGATTATATTTTACCAAGAGAAATGGAAGATTTTGGTTTTAATTTAAATATAACATGTATATGTTATGAATCATTAAAAAACTATACAAATACTTCTTGGGATATTATAATAGCTGATGAATGTCAAAAAATAACTAAGAATTATTGTAATTATTTAGTTACAATAAATGCAAATAAATCTGTATATATGACTGGTACATTAAAAAATACCAAATCATTTGAAAAGATTATATATGATATTTTGAGATTGAAATTAGTATTTGAATATACTGTTGATGATGCAGTATTAGATCATAATGTATCTGATTATAAGATATCATTAATATACCATGAGTTATCTAAAGAGAAGACTACATTTGTTAAGTATTCAGGAGGATCTTTTTATACCAGCGATCATGCTAGTTATACAAATTTAAGTATTAAGTATGCTAAAGCAGAGTATGATGATAAAAAGAAAGAAATGGCAAGACTTTCTATATATATGTGTAAATTCTTAAATAAACTAACTTATAAAATAGAATTTGCTAAACAGTATATAAGAGAATCTGAAAAGAATGGTAAAAGAGTATTAATCTTTGCTGAAGATTCTAAAACAGCTAGTTTAATAAGTAGTAATACTTATAATTCTAAGACAGATAAATCTAAATTAGATGATTTTAATAGTAAAAAAATAAATCATTTAGTTTTAGTAAATAAAGGCTCTGTAGGACAAAGTTATGTTGATGTTGATGGTTGTTTGCTAACAGTTGTTAATAGTAGTAATGATTTTATACAACAAAGGGCTTTTAGAACAATACTTTACAGAAAGAATCATGTTGCAGATATAAGAATCTTAGTATCAAAAAATACACGCCAAGAAAGATGGATTGAATCTGCACTATTCGATATTGATGAATCTAAAATAATTAAACATGTCATTAAAAGTTAAAACAGCACTGAGGAGATTGGAGGTATCAACAAAAAAAAGATCAAGAATTAAACAAAATGATAGTTTTGAAATGTTGAATGATGAGGTAACTGCTAAATTAACTAGAAGAGAAAATTATGTTACTCTTGATGCTAAGGGTAACATAATTTCTGTTACAGGTAATGTAAAAGGTAATATAGGTGATAATATTTACACAGAAAAAGAGTAAAAATAATGGATGATAAGAGTAAAGATTTTTTGATAAAAAAATTAGAACCTAATATAGTTTCTTTATTTTTAATAAATGGATATGGTTTATTAGATAAACAAAATGTTTTTACATTTAATAATTTCATACCTAATAAAGAACTAGTAAAAAAATTATATGACAATTCTAATATTATATTATCTGATAAAGAGTTTATACAATCTTTATTGGATAGTTTCCCAGATGGTTATTCTAGTAAAGAACCTCTTATAACAAAAAGACTTGAAAAATTCTTTCAAGAGACTTCTTTGAGTGATATAACAAAAGAAGAAATTTTAACTTGTGCCAGAAACCATGTATTAAAATATGAAGCTCCATATTTTGGTAAACTTGAATATTTTGTTTATAAAGTAAATGAAAATAAAAAGTTTACTTCTAGATTGGAGGATGCTATAATAGCATTAAGAAAGAGTAAAATTGTTGAAGTTAATGACACTAACAGAGAATTAGGTTTTAATTCTTCATCTAATGGTATTGATGATATTTTTATATTAGAAGAATAACTAAAAATTTTATGAGTTATAAGAAAATAGTTAAGGTAGGGTCTTTAGTTAGTGTATCTAAAGCTGTAGAAAATTTTAAAAAAAGAAGAGAGGATCTTAAAAATGGCGGTAATCCTACTATAAAAACAGGATATAAAAATTTAAATGAAGCAACTGCTAATGGTTTTTTTAGAAATACCATAAATCTAATAGCAGCTCATAGTGGAGTTGGTAAAACAGCATTAACTATTAGAATTGCTGAAGATGTTATATTATTAAATAAAAACTTAAGAGTATTATTCTTTACTCTTGAAATGCCATCAGAAAGTATTATAGCAAGATTAATTAGTAATAAATTGAGAGCTACCGTTCTACAATTAAATACTGATGAAAGTTTATTAATACCTGATAGTGTTTATGATGAAATCAATAAATTAAAGATTGATTTTGAAGAATATGGGGGAAATAATGAGCAAATGTTTGATAAAATTGACGCTTATAACACAAAACATCCTGATGAGGATATACTTGTTATAATTGATCACTCATTATTAGTAGAAGGAGACAGTGACGCTAACAAAATATCAGAGTTAGCTTTAATGTTAAATTATTGTAAAAAAACATTTAAGAATCATACATATTTGATTCTTAGTCAATTAAATGACGCAATGCTTAGTCATGATAGGATTATCAAAAAGAGTTTATCTTATCCTATGTATACAGATATATATCATGGTAGACAACTATTTCAAATATGTGATGTAGTTATTGTCTTAAATAGACCATCTGATTACCAAGAACAATCAACTTTATATGGAATGTTAGATTTAGCCTTGTATAAAAAAGTACAGACTAAAGATAAAATATTGAATTTACCTATTGTATATGGTCACATAATAAAAGGTAGAGATTCAGGCAAAAATATAATAATTGCATGGGTTGATTATTTAAAGCATAATAAATTGATAGAAATACCTTTAGCAGATTTACTTAGAAAAAAACAGCTATGACAAAAGATGAAATCATAACTTTTATAAGTAATAGGACTAAAATAAATCATATAAAAAACGCAGTAGTAGCAAAAGAAGGTAGAGATGGTAGTTTTACTACATTCGAATCTTCTTTAAAAAATAATGAAACATATGTTTTATTATTAAGAAATATAAATAAAACGGATAGTGGTTATGAATATGACACTAGCGAATATAAAATTGTAAAAATAAATCCAGACATTAATATATCCCAATTAAAGATGTATAACGACTCTTTATACTGGATTACACCAAGTGAATATAGTATAATTTATGACCCATTAGATAACAGTATGTCACAAAATTTTACTACCTTTACAAAGAAAGAAATGGCTTGTATCTTACTTAAAGTACCTGATACAAATCATGAATGGTTAAATCAGTTAATTAAAAAAAGTTTACAATAATGGGATTAAGAATTGCAATTGTTGGACAACCAACTAAGGGAAAAAGTACAGGTATATTTCCAAATACTACTTTGGGAATTAAAGGTTTAAACCCTGCTGAAACTATTATATTGAGTTTTAGTGGTAAACAACTACCTATTAAAGGTAGTAATACTTTATATCCTAAAGGTAGTAAGTTATCAGAAGGAGCAAAGTATATGCATGTACAAGATGTTAAATTGTTACCAGCAATGATTGAATACATATCTTCTAAAAGACCTGAAATAAAAAATGTGGTTTTAGAAGATTGTCAATACTCAATGAGTATGGAATTTATGGGTAGAGCAAAAGAAAAAGGGTAAAATTGTCATGCCCTTTTAAAACCACTTAAATTGACTGGAAAACCTTAAAGCTTTATACACTCTCTATAACAGTAATGATTATAGTATAGTAAAAGAGATAAAGATGTTACAATAGGTAATCAGCAGCCAAGATTCCTTTATTTTAAAAGGAATAAGGTTCAGAGACTATCGAAATCACACAATAATGTGGAAGAAAGTAGAGTACACTAATGTATTAGTGGAAAAAGGTGGAATTTAAAATATATTAAAAATATTGTATTTTTGTAAAAAAATTATATGGTATACATTTATGGATTGATAGATCCAAGACAACCTGATATAATTAGATATATAGGTAAAACTAAAATGCTTCTAATAAAAAGATTGCAATCTCATATTGATGAAAGTAAAAAAGCAATTAATCAAACCCACAAGATTAATTGGATTAAATTATTACTATCTCAAAATATTAGACCAGAAATCATTTTAATAGAAACTTGTTCAAAAAGTATATGGCAGGATAAAGAAAAGTTTTATATTGAAAAATATAGAAAATTATTTAATCTTACAAATACTTCTGATGGTGGTTTTGGTGGTTCTATTGGTGTTACAAAATCAGTTATACAATACTCTATAGATGGAGTATTTATTAAAATCTATAACTCAATTGATGAGGCTTGTATTGATAATAACTTAGATAGAGGTGTTATTAATTCAGCTTTACAAAGAAATAAAAATGGAGGGTATGGTGGAAATTATTTATGGTCCTATTATACGAAAGGTTATCCTAAGTATATTCCTCCATATATAGAAATAAAATGTATAACAAGAATAAAAGATTTAGTAACTAATGAAGTTAAAATATTTTTATCTTTGAAAGAAGGATTAGATTATTTTAAAATAAATAGATCAGGCTGCATAAATAAATGTATAAAAAACAAAATACCTTACAAAAAACGATATTCTATAATATTTTTAAATTAAGATATAGTCCGACTTTAATAGAAATATTAGAGATTTAAACGATGACAAGTTTACTGATATTGGAGTAGCATTTGCTAATTGGATGAAATCTGCTCAAGAATCAAGAGATGATCTTAATGTATTTGTTATTTGGCATCCAGAAAAAGACAAAGATGGTGAATATAAGATGAAAACTATAGGTAATATGGTTGATGCTTATTTAACTCCTGAAGGTTTGATGGATATTATTTTATATGCTGATTGTCAAAAAAATGCAAAAGGCGAAATGGAATATTATTACATAACAAATAATGATGGTGTCTTTGGTGCAAGATCACCTATTGAGATGTTTGAATCTTTACATATACCTAATGATTTAGGTTATGTTAAAGATAAAATAGATGAATTTTACAAGTAATTTTTTTAATATTTAAATATTTAATACATGTATGGAATTTCAACGGATCATGTGAAAAATGATCAACAAACAAATTATTTTCCTTTCTCAGAGCAGTTATCTAATGTTAGTTTAGATAAGGCTTATTATCAAGAGTTAAATGGGGGTTATGAAGCAATCACTTTTAACTTATCAAGATCTGCTGATGGAATGGAGTCTATTTTAACTAGTTCTTTTTTGAAACCTGGTTCAGGTAAAATAAAGACTAGAAAAGATGGTACTACTGAAACTCAAAAAGAGGCTGATGAAAGAGTAGTTAAATCTTTCAACTCTAAGTTGAGACATATTGCTTTTGCTGCAGGTATGACAGAAGAGGAAGCAGCTAATGTTACTCCTGGTGCTGATTTTAAATCTTTTATTGAGAATTTCAGTAAAGCTTTAAATAACAGAGCTACAAAAAATCTTTGTTATGCTAAGATTGTGCCAAACAATAAAGGATATTCAACTTTACCTAATTTTCCACCATTTATGGCATCAATGGAAGCAGGTGATCCTGGATTTAAATTCAACGAGGATGAAAAGGATATGATTAAAGCTTTAGCCACTAATACATCTAATGGTGACACAGGTGATACTATTGGTATAGAAGATCTCATTTAAGAATCGCAACATTACTATCATGAGAGGGGAGGGAAGCAATTTTCTCCCCTTTTTTATAAATAAAATTATGTTTTCTTTAAATAATATTCAAATTAATTCATTAGATGAATTACATAATTATGTATCTGATTATGATATATTATCTCATTATTTAGGAGAAATAAAAGATAATTTATGGATTATATCCCCATTTAGAAATGAAGAACATGGTTCTTTTAGAATATCCTTTTATAATAATAAATGGGTATGGACTGATTTTGGATTTGATTCAAGACCTAAAGATGCAATAACATTTTGCATGTTATATGAGGGATTAGATTTCAGAGAAGCGTTACAGTTTTGTTATGATAATATAAAACACAGTAACACTAAACCAACAGTAAATAAAAAACCAAAATTTATTTCTTGTAAAATATCTAAAACTTTTTCAAAAATTGAATTGGATTATTGGAATCAAGCCAATATAACTGAAGAAGATCTTAGATTTTATAATATATATAAAGGTGAAATATGGTTTAATAAAAAGCTCTTATATAAGAGTACTGATACTAATCTTTTATTCATATACCTTTTTGATAAAGAAAATAAAATATTTAAAGGTTATAGACCTAATGAAACTGAATATAGAAGGAAATTCTTTTCAAACAATATAACAGATCATTTACAAGGTTATGATTTATTACCTGAAACAGGTGATATTTTAATTGTAACTAAATCTTATAAAGATGTAATTGTATGGCGAAAATTAGGTTATGCTGCAATAGCTCCTCATACAGAAAATTGTTTTATTAATCCTGTAATATTAGCAGATTTAAAGAAACGATTTAAAAAAATATATGTAAACTATGATAATGATTTTACAGGTGTAAATAAATCCATAGAATTTACTCAACAAAATGACTTGAATTACTTCAATTTACCTACAAATACTAATGCAAAAGATCCATTTGAATTTGTAGTTATTGACAAAAATAAAAATTATAACGAATTAAACAATTTATTCAAACAAAAAATTAAAAGAGATGAAACAATGTAAATTAGAAATTGCAACAGGTATGTTTATGCTTGTAAATTTTGACAGAAATGAAGATGATATGCCAGAGGTATATGAAGCATTTATTATAGATGCTGAAGATAATAGTATACCTTACAAATTACCACAAGAAGCTTATGATAATGTTGTTGATTTAATCAATGATGAATTGATTGAATTAAGTACATTAGTAACTACTGTAGTTGATATATGATAGGAATATTTATATCTAATACTTTATTACAACTAAAAAAGTTTTCTAGTCTAACTAATTTTATGGTTACATTAGAAACAAAAAGGTTTAATAAAAAGATTATTGATTTTAATATAGTTAGCATATCAAATACTGCTAATCCTTCTATTGAAATTATAGAATCATTTAATGAAGATGATTTGGCATTTATGAAAGAGTATATATTTATTAGACAGTCATTAAAACATTACGAATGATAACAATATCAGATTACAAAAAAATAACAAAAACAGCAGTTTATCCTAGAAAAGTGGATAATTTTGGAATAGCATATTTAACTCTTGGCTTTTATGATGAGTTAGATGAGGCTTATGAAAAGATAGCTTTAAATGCAGATGTAAATGAAGTACGCAAAGAAATAGGTGATGTTTTTTGGTATACAGTTACATTAGCTGAAGAAGCTGGATTAAGTTTTGATAGGATAATAATGGAGATTTTTAATGAAACAGATACAAATCCTAGAAAATTTAATGGTCTTGTCAAAAAGTACTATAGAGATGGTAAAGCTCTAGATGTTACTTTTATTGAAGATAGTATTATAAGCACATTCAATCATCTATTGACTTTGTTTTGTAGCTTATATCCTCATCAAACAATGTGTTTTGAAGAAGAAGTTGAGGTTATATTAGATCTCAACTATCAAAAATTACAACACAGATTAAAAACTAATACTTTACATGGAGACGGAGATAACAGATAGTGGTGCTAAAAGATATGATACAGGTAAGCTAAGATATGATTTAGTAAATCCTGATGCTCATGAAGGTATGATTAAAGTACTCACAATGGGTGCAAATAAATATGGTGATAGGAATTGGGAAAAGGGTATGAAATGGTCTAAAGTAATAGCTAGTGCTAAAAGGCACTTAGCTGCTTTAGAAAAAGGTATTGACTTTGATGATGAAAGTGGTGAAAAACACATAGATCATTTAGCTTGTAATGCCCATTTCTTATCAGCATATTATAAATTGTGTCCTCATTTAGATGATAGACCTTCTAAATTTAATAATCCAATCAACAAATTGAAGATTGGGATTGATATAGATGGAGTATTAGCTGATTTTGATGGACATTTATTTGGTATGTCAAACTTAGATCCTCATACTATTCATCATTGGGAAGATCCTATAGTTAATGAAAATTTCAATAAGCTAAAAGACAACCCTTACTTTTGGAAAACGCTTCCTGTTTTAAATAAACCTGAAACTATTAGTTTTACAATATCAGCTTATATAACTGCTAGATCAATTGACAAATCTATAACTCAAGAATGGTTAAATACTAATGGTTTTCCTACAGCTCCTTTATATTCTATTGGTAAAGGTCAATCTAAAGTACAAACAGCAAAGGATGCAGGTATAGAGTTATTTATTGATGATAGATTTGAAAATTTCATGGAGTTAAATAATGCTGGTATATTTTGTTATTTGTTTGATTCATCTCATAATAAAAAATATGATGTGGGTCATAAAAGACTTTATAATTTAAGTTTATAGTATGAAAGTAGGATTTACAGGTACTAGACAAAGTATGACTGATTTACAATTAACTAGGTTAAGACAATTGTTATTGGAATTAAGTCCAAAAGAAGTAATGCATGGTATGTGTGTAGGATCTGATGAACAATTTCATAAATTAGTAAGAACAATGTATCCTGATTGTAAAATCATTGGTTTTCCTGGAACAAACGCTAACAGAAATGAAAGTATATTTAGAGCAAATGTTAAAGTTGATGAAATAAGAGATGAAAAACATTATTATGCTAGAAATAGAGATATTGTGGATGAATCTGATTTTTTAATAGCTGCTCCTATTGATATGCATGAAGTAGGTGGCACATGGTACACAATAAATTATGCTAAAAATATCACGGAGTATAAAATAATATAATATTTAAATAATTAAGTTCATGGGAAGAAATTTAGCAAACCAAATTGATAAAATAAAAGACTACCCTTTAGGAGTTATTAATTTAAAAAAAAGTGATAAGGTAAATACTTGGGAAATTGACAGGGATATAAGATATAAAGGTGTATCAATCTATAAAATTGAAGATAGATTGATGCATCATTATATTGATAAAAATATGGATGATTTTTATTCTCATTTATGTAAATTACTTCCTAAATATATGATAAAAAGATACTTGTATAAATATAATTATATATATAATAGGGGAAAATATTATGCAAGTATTGATTATTATATTGATTCGAATAATACTATTGGTTATTCTCCATATAAAAAAAGACCATTCAAAAAAACATTACCAACTAAAGATTTTCAAGGTTATTTTGAAAGAATCACTATTAATTATTACTCTAAAGAAGAGGGAATAACTACAGCAGCTACTTTTAAGTCTTGGTATCTTAATGAAAAGATGTATAAACTTAAAATTATATCTGGTAAATTAATAACTTATTATAGTAAAAATTATAGATATAAAAGAGCTAAAAAAGAGCATGATACTTTAGTAAATAAATATCAAAAAGAACAAGAACAAAAAGTAAAAAAATTTAATGAAGAATATTTACGTAATTGGGGACATTCACGGAGAATTAGTGAAACTAAAATCGATAATTAGTAAAATATTAATTATTGATCAAAATCCTAAAATAATATTTTTAGGTGACTACGTGGATAGAGGTCCACATTCAGCTCAAGTCATTGATTTCTTATTAGAATTAAGTAATTCAATTGAATGTATATTTTTAATAGGAAATCATGATTATGAGTTTTTTAGATTAGGTATAGGTGATGGTATTGAAAATATAAAAAATCATAGTTTTTATAATGCAGGGGTAGAAGAAACTTTAATAAGTTATAATTATGATGCTTCTCATATGAAGAGACATTATACTAACTTTTATTTGAACTTATACTCATATCATATAGAAAAAAATAATCTATTTGTGCATGGTGGTTTTAATAGACATCATTCTATAACAAATCCAATACATAATAATCTTTCTGTACTAGTATGGGATAGAGATTTAATAATGTCTGCTAATAGTTATGAAGCCATGTGTAGAGCAGATGGGTTTGATCATACTAAATACAAATTTAGAATGTATGATCAATATGATAATGTATTTATAGGTCATACTCCTGTTCAATATTTTGACAAAAAAGAAATAATGATTTTACCTAAAGCTAAAGTATGTTTATGTGATACTGGATTAGGTAAATTTCCTAATGCAATACCACAAGCAATTAGAGTTAACGATTTAAAAATCATAACATGAAACCAAAAAATAGAATATTAAGAGATATTACAACAGGATTGTTATTATTATTTATGTTATCAATGTGGTTTCTTATATTTTTTAATCCTGTAATAATAGCCTTTTATAAAGGATCTCCTATATGGTTATTCCTTTATATATTACTTATTCCTGAAATTATAGCAGGATCATTAATATCACATCTTATATTTGAATTTTATAAACCCTAAAATGGCAAAATTAATATTAAAAAAAGAAGACATAGATAGATGTTGGTTAACATCAGATCTACATTTAGGTCATAAAAATATAGTAGGACCTAAAATATCAAATTGGAAAACAGGTTATAGAACATTCGATTCTATTGATCAGATGGATTCAACTATTATAGATAATATAAACAAATTAGTTGGTCAAGATGATCTTTTATTTCATTTAGGTGATTTTTCTTATGTAGCAAAAAAACAACCTTGGGCATATAGAAACAGAATTGTTTGTAAAAATATATATCATGTATATGGAAATCATGATAAAATACACACTTTAGCTAATATAAATAATTTTCATTGTTGTGATTATTTAGAAGTAGTTATAGATGATATATTCTTATGTATGTTCCATTATAAACAAGCAGTTTGGAATAAATCTCATAGAGGAGCTTACCATTTTTATGGTCATTCTCATTCAACTGCAGAACATATGCAAATAGGTAGATCAATAGATGTAGGTATTGATAATGCATATAGATTATTAGGTTCATATGAGCCATTTAAATTAACATGGTTACTTGATTATTTAGATAAAATTCCTATTAAAGCTATTGATCATCATGACCACAATACAAATGATTAATCATGACAACAACATTAACTTTTAATGATGAAGCTGACGATCAGTTACAATTACTTAGAATGTTAAAAGCTATGGATTTAAGTTGTGCTTTATTTGATATAGAGCAAATGTTTAGATCTAAACTTAAATATGATGATAATTTAACAGATGAAGAAGAAAAAACTATTTTAAAAATACAAGGTGAATTTATTGATATATTGGATAAATATAATATATCAATAGATAGTCTATTACAATAAAAAATTATGGATGATATAAAATTTTGCATAAATCAATCTAAAAGATATTCTAAAGATGAAGTAGTTGCATTTCAATTACAAACAATAAGAGATTTACAAGTTGAAATAGGAAAATTAAAATCATCTATATATGAATTAGAACATGAATTAGAGGATTTTAAAGCTAATAAAGTGAATTTACATGATCTTAAACATAAAGGTTGGGTAAAAGATCTTTTATATACAGATCATATGGAGAATCTTAAAAAAGAAATAGCTTCTTTAAAGTTAACATTAGCTGAAAATCAACATAAAGATTTCAAAAAAGAATCTCTAA
>Ga0075158_10001319_pt1 | contig 18884 bp, 25 predicted proteins | sample JI91814BDNA_FD_70968 | JGI IMG/M metagenome (GOLD analysis project Ga0075158, IMG submission 70968) | Wastewater effluent complex algal communities from Wisconsin, to seasonally profile nutrient transformation and Carbon sequestration -... | ecosystem: Engineered > WWTP > Effluent > Algae... | reverse complement strand
CCCACGGCTGCATCAACCTCCCCATCCCGACGGCAAAGTGGGTCTATGACTGGGCGCCGATGGGCACCCCGGTCGTCACCCACAACTGATGCTGCGGATCGGCGCGATCGTGCTTCACGTCGCGGACACCGAGCGGGCGGGAACCTTCTGGAGCGAGGCGCTGGCTTACCCGGGGACGGAGGAAGTCGGGATTCTCACCGCGGTCATAGGCGGTGAGGCTCGGCTGCACCTGGACGACTCCGATCGCACCCACCTGGATCTGTGGACAGACAGCGCGGAAGAGCAGGCGTCGGAGGTCGCGCGCCTCATCGGGCTGGGGGAATTACTGGTGGACTGGGACTATCCCGAGGATGCCGATTTCGTCGTCCTCGTTAACCCCGGCGGCAGGGCAAGGTGAAGCGGCTGCGACATACGCCCCGGGTCACTCTGCAGGCGTGTTCGCGGCGCGGTCACGCGAAGCCCGGGGCCCCGGTGGTCGAGGCAGTTGCGGTGGTGCGTAGCGACGAGCCGACCCGGGCGGCGGTGGAGGCGGCGCTGCTGGCCAAGTACGGCTGGCAGTGGCGGATCGCCATGGTGGTGGAGCGGATCGTCCGGCGCGGCCGGCCGGTGCCGAGGCCGACGATTCGCGTGACATCGAGCCGTCCGGACGGGTCAGTCGACTGACTGGACGGAGAGCTTTGGGTGGCTTTCCGGCGCTTCGGGAGGGTTACTGGCTGCTAGAAAGCCACCCAAAGCGCCGGGTTCTGGGATTGGGCGGGAATCCAACCGGGGGGTCAGCGGACGCGGGCGCGGAGGTGGCGGCGCTCGACGTCGTTGTCGCACAGCGCAACTGCTTCCTCGTATGCCGCGCGCGCCCCTTGGTGGTCGCCGAGCCTCGCAAGGAACTCGCCTCGGGCGGCGTGGGGCCGGTGCCCCGGCAACGTCACCGTCGCGAGGGCGGCCAGACCGGCCGCCGGGCCGGCTGCTTCGGCGACCGCGACGGCCCGCGCGAGCGCCGCGCTCGGTCCGGCCCCGAGGTCGAGCAGCACGTCATACAGCGCGACGATGCGAGTCCAGCGGGTCGCCGGCGAAGTCGGGGCGAGGGCGTGCTCAGCCGCGATCCGGGCTTGCACGGCATACAGCGCCGTTTGCTGCGTGATGGGGCCCCGAAGAGCGGGACTCGTGAGCAACGCGACCGCTTCATCGATTTCGGTGGCGTGCCAACGAGTGCGGTCCTGGTCCGGCAACAACACGAGATCCCCGGCGGCATCAAGCCGCGCATCCCGACGCGAGTGCTGCAAGAGCATCAGCGCGAGGAGGGCGACAAGGACGGGCTCGTTGGGACGCAGCGACAGTCCGACCCGTACCAGCCGGATCGCCTCGCCCGATAGATCTGCGCGCAAGAGTGCGTCCCCGCTGGCCGGGGCGTAGCCGGCCGTGAACGCGAGGTAGGCCGTCGCCGCCATCGCCTCCAAACGCTCGGGAAGCGCTGTGGCAGAGGGTATTCCGAAGGGTAGGCCGCACGCGACGATCTTCTTCTTGGCGCGCGTGATCCGCGCGGCCATGGTCGGCTCGGATACCAGGAAGAGCCGGGCGATGTCGTGCGTACTCACTCCGAGGACGAGCCGCAGGGCCAGTGCCGCTGCGCCTTCCGTGCCGAGCGCTGGGTGGGTGCACAGCAGTACCAACCGAAGCCGATCGTCGTCGATCAGGTCGCCGGGGTCGGCCATCACGCCACTCCTCTCGGCCCGATGCTCGGCATCGGTCACCAGTAGCGGGTGTCGTCGCGCGGCCATGGCCTCGGCGCGCAACTGGTCCAGGATCCGACGTCGGGCCACGGTGAGAAGCCACGCTGCTGGGCGCTCCGGTAGTCCGTCGGACGGCCAACGCCGCGCCGCCGCCTCGGCCGCATCCCCGAGCGCGTCCTCCACCAGATCGAGCCTGCGGAACTGCCCGGTGAGCACCGCCGCCAACCGCCCCCAGTCGTCGCGAACGACGTCCTGGAGGGCGGCCGCATACGGTCTCGGCGTCATGCGATCTGGGGTCATGCCTCGATGTCGACCACGGGACTGATCTGGATGTCATAGGCGGGCAGCAGACGCAGGAGATCGACGAGCGTGTCGAGGTCCGGGGCTTCCACGAGATAGAAGCCGCCGAGTTGCTCGACCGACTCGGCATACGGTCCGTCAGTGAGCGACACGGCGCCCGCGCGGGTGCGCATGACGGTCATCGTGTCCGGGCCCCCGAGAGCCTCGCCGCCGAGGATCTCCACGCCGTCCCGCTGCGCGCACGCGGCGCCGAAGGCCTCGAACTTCTCCATCTCCGCGCCCTGCTGCTCCGCGGTCATCGCCTCCCACGACCCGGCATCGCCCTCTCCGATCAACAACACGAGGTACTTCATGGCCTACTCCGCCAGCTTCCGGAACTCGATGTGTTCGCCCCGAGCCGCGAACTGCTCCGTGATCGCCCGCAGCCCCGGCTCGTCGTCGCTCTCGATGAAGTAGAAGCCGGCGATCTGCTCGGCAGATTCGGTGAACGGGCCGTCGGTGACGACCGCGTTGCCCTGGCCATCGGGCCGCATCGACGTCGCCTGAGCCGACGGCTCCAACGGGTTCGACACGATCAGCCGGTGCCCGCCCGCCGCCAGGTCGCGGTGGAACTGGCCGTGCGATCGATGTCCCTTCTCGTGCTCCTCCGGCGGCAGGTCCGCCCACTCGGCCTCGGGTGCGGGCAGCAGCAATAGATAACGGCTCATCTGGTTTTTCCTCTCCTGGGGTTTCGTCAAGGACGAAGCGCGTCCTCACCACCATGACGGATGAGCACGACCGAAATCGACAACACCGGACGTCGTCCTTTCCTGCGTGCGTATGGTGTGCGGCGTGAGTGTGCTGCGGAGCATCCGTACGCGGGTGCTCGCCATCGTGCTCGGGGCGTTCACTCTCGTCATGATCGTCGGCCTGACCGCGGTCACCCTGGTTTCGCTCGGTACCTTGCGCACCCAGGCCGGGTCCACGGCCACTGCGACAGTCAACTGGCTGGCGGAGGAGACCGCGCACCGATCGCCCGACCAGATCCTGGCCGACCACGCGAATGATGTTGCGCCGGAACGCATCATTCAATTCCTTGATGAGCGTGGGCGAGTCATTGCCCAGACCCCGGCGGGCCTCGTCCCCATCACCTCACGGCGGGGAGTGCTTCACCGACCGAACGTCGAACTGGTTTCGCAGATCGCCGACTTCGACGGGGATGGCTTCGCCATCGCCGTGGTCGGCGCCACGGATGCCACCGGCACGCCGCTCACGGTCGCGGTCGCGACTCCCTCGACGATCGAGGAGGGGACGCAGGCCCTGCTGTTGCTGCTGACCCTCCTGACGGGGGCGGTGTTGCTTACGTTGGTCGGCGTCGGTGTCCGCTATGCGGTGACCGCCGCGCTCAAGCCCGTCGAGCAGCTACGCCTGGAGGCCCGAGATATCACCGATCTCGGTTCGGCCGCAACGCTTCCGGTGCCGCCCGGCGATGACGAACTAACCCGGTTGGCGACCACCTTGAACGCGTTGCTGACCCGGCTGCGGACCTCCGACCGGGCCAGACGTGCCTTCGTCTCCGACGCCGGCCACGAATTGCGCAGCCCGCTCGCAACGGCGCGTGTCGCCGTGGATCGGCTCGCCGATCCGTCCCTCAGCAAGCCGGAGCGCCGCGATGCGGTCGAGCGGGTACGGCTGGCCTTGACGCGCCTCGGCTCGGTGGTGTCGGACCTGCTCGCCCTCTCTCGGCTCGACGAGGCCAGTGGCGGCACGGCGCCGGTTATCGACCTCGACGACATCGTGCTGCGCGCCGTGCGCGGCCACGAGGGGCGATTCGTTCCCACCGTGGCCCTCGAACCGGCCCGCATCGCGGGCGACCCCATGTTGTGGGATCGCTTGGTCCGCAATCTCATCGACAACGCCGACCGCCATGCGGTGACCGCCGTTCGCGTTCGCGTTCACGCGGCCGGCGAGCGCGTCACGCTGGCGGTGGACAACGACGGGCCGCCGGTAGCCGAGGCGGATCGGGACCGCGTCTTCGAGCGGTTCGTGCGCCTCGACGAGGGGCGCGCCCGTGACGCCGGCGGCTCGGGCCTGGGGCTCTCGATCGTCGCCGCGGTCGCCGAGCGATCGGGAGGCCACGCCACCACGGGAGCAGCGCCGGACGGGTGGTGCCGATTCGAGGTCGGGGTGGGCTTGGCTTAGCCCGCCGGCTCGGCCCTCACCGGCACCAGCCGATAGCCGGCACCCCGCACCGTCTCAAGGGAGCGCACGTCAAAGGGCACGTCGATCTTCTTGCGGAGGTAGCCGACATACACCTCCACGACGTTGTCGGCCCCGGGATAGTCCGAATCCCACACGGCATCAAGGAGATCGGCCTTGGAATAGACACGCTCGGGCTCGCGCATCAGGTGCTGGAGCAGCGCGAATTCCCGCGGGGTCAGGCTGATCTCGTGCCTCCCGCGGCGGACACGGCGCGTCGTCGTCTCCAAGACAAGGTCGCCGCATACCAGTTGCAGGGACCGCGGGATCCCGGATCGGCGCAGGACCGCTTGCAGTCGCGCCGCGAGCACAACCGGCGAGAAGGGCTTTGTCACGTAGTCATCGGCGCCGAGTTCGAAGGCGTCGCTCTGGTCGTACTCCCCGTCCTTGGCGCTCAGCATCACGATGGCCGTCTTCGGGTCCTCGGCTCGTACCTTTTTGAGCACGTCATAACCCGACCGACCGGGAAGCATGATGTCGAGCAGAAGGACGTCGTACTCGCCATACTGCGCCAGCGCCAGGCCGGTGTGGCCATCGTGAGCGAGGTCGACAACCCACCCCTCTCGGCGCAGCAACGCGGCGAGATCGCTGGCCAGGTCGCGCTCGTCGTCGACGATCAGCAGTCGCACGTTCTCAGCGTCCTCTCAGTGGCCCCGACATACGGTCTCGGTGTTGTCCTCGAGGAAGGTAGTCATGTTCGACACCGTTGCGGGTTTGCCCGTACACGTTCTCATCATTCACGCCGTCGTCGTCATCGCCCCGCTCACCGCGCTCATGGCGATTTGGTATGCCGTGCGGCCCGCCTCCCGCGCCTCCCTCCGGCTTCCCCTCGCCGCCGGGGCCGTGATCACCGGCGTGAGCGGACTCATCGCGGGCGCCAGCGGTGAAGCGCTGGAGCACCGGGTCCGCGCGGCGGATTCTGCTGACGCGGCCGCACTAGCCCTGGTGCACGATCACGCCGAGGCCGGCGACCTGGCCCGAATCCTGTGCCTGGTCCTCATGGTCGTCACGCTCGCCGCTGTCTTCTATCTCCTGCCGGCAACGGGACCCGCGCCGTTGGGCGCTGCCGTCGCCAAGGTCACCGCTGCCGCCGTCATCCTCGCCTCGGTGGCCGCCATGGGATCGGTGATTATTACCGGTCACACCGGCGCCAAGGCCGCCTGGGCCGACCAAGTGACCGCCACAAACAACGTCGCTCCCTCGGGGGAAGGCGACGGCTAGCCGGGGTGGCCGCATAGACCCGCGCTCAGGCATGCGGCCACACCCCCATCCCGCCCGGCCCCAACACCACTGGGGCCGGGCGGACCTGTCTGTGCGAGGCCACATCCCCATGCGCGCCAACCGTTTTGACTAACTGCTGCTAGCAGCAGTTAGTCAACTGTGGACACCTTCCAAGGTGTCCACAGTTGACTAGCCTGTGCTAGCAGAGGTTAGGAAGCCCTGGCAGCGTCAGCGCGCCCGGCCGCCGCGTCAGCCAAGGGAGAGCACATGGGTCAGGTCGTTGATTTCGTGGCGGTGTCCACGCAGGGGCTGGAATCTTCGCCCGTGGCCGATGCCCTGGCTGGGTTGCGCGCCAACGAAGCCCGCTACTTCAAGAACAAGTACGACCACGACTTCACGGTCACCCCGGCCGACGAGGACCCGACGACGATTGCCTGGGTCACCGACATCCTCAGCAGCGAGCGCGATATCACCATCGCCTCGCAGCCCCTGGAGGTCGCCATCGCCGATGTCGACGGCATCCACTGGGTGCACGTCTTCTACGACTCCGGCCTCGCCGTCAATGTGCTCTACACGCTGGCCGAGGCCGGGAAGCGCGCCGTCGGGTTCAAGCTCTCCCAAGGGAGGGACGTGCCCGAGGAGCTCAGCGGGTTCAAGTTCGCCCGACAGAAGTCGAAGCTCGCCGGCGAGATCCGCGGCACCTATTTCGTCATCAAGCAGGAGCACGACCCAGGGGTATGACGCCCGCTCCCGTCCCGTCGCCGATCTGGACGATCGGGCACTGGACGCGTCCGCAGGAGGTCTTCCTCGCGGCATACCTAGCCGTCCCGATATCGGAGCGAGAAGCACCGCCCATGTCCGAGAACCCCGTTCGCGTCCTGCTCGGCACGACCAAGGGCGCCTTCGTCCTCGAAGGCACCGCGGCGCGCGATCGGTGGACCGTGCGCGGACCCTACTGCGACGGCTGGCCGATCAACCACGTCATCGGGGATCCGGCCACCGGCCACCTGTGGGCTGGCGGCGGCGAGTGGACCGGTGCCGGCATCTGGCGATCCACCGACGGCGGGCACACCTGGTCGGTCGCGAAGCTCACCTCCGGACAGGTCGACGAGTGGGCTGCCAACGATCCCGAATTTGCCGAGTCGATCGGCTGGACGGATGAGCCGGCGCCGCACGGCAAACGCTTCGGCCAGATCTGGTCGCTCGCCCGCATCGGGGACCTGCTGTATGCCGGGACCAAGCCGGCCACTCTCCTCGTCAGTGATGACGATGGCCAGAGCTGGTCGGTGGTCGAGTCCCTCACCGACCACCCGTCCGCCGCGGAGTGGATCGGTGGAGCGGCGGGGCTGGTGCTGCATACGATCATCGCCGACCCGGCCGACCCCGAGAAGCTGTGGATCGGCATCTCCTCCGCTGGCGTCTTCGCGAGCAAGGACGGCGGCGCGCACTGGGAACGCCGCAATGACCTCGCCGACCCCGACCACGTCGACCCGGCCGAGCACCCGGCCGCGCCGAGCGACGGCAAGGTCGGATTGTGCGTCCACCACATCGTGCGCGCACCCGGGAACTCCGACGTCCTCTACCAACAAAACCACTACGGCGTATGGCGCTCCGAAGATGGCGGCCAGACCTGGCACGACATCACGGCGGGCCTGCCGTCGACCTTCGGCTTCCCGATGCGCGTTCACCCCCGCGACCCGCAGACGATCTGGACCCTGCCGCTCAATGGTGACATGGCCGGCCGCTTCCCACCGGATGCCGCTGCGGCCGTGTGGGTTTCGCACGACGGCGGTCGGACGTGGGCAGCGCAGCGCGAGGGTCTCCCGCAGGAGTCGTGCTTCTTCACCGTGCTGCGCCAAGGCATGGGTGGGGACCGCCTCGAGCCGGCCGGACTCTATTTCGGCACCAACTCGGGCTCGGTCTTCGCCAGCCGCGACGAGGGCGAAACGTGGGACGAGATCGCCCGCCACCTCCCGACGATCCTGTCCGTCGAAGTCCTCTCATGAGCGATAAACACATCGCGCCCGCGACGGGCGGGCCTAACCTGGCGAGGCCGCACGTTCTGCCATCAGCGTCACCCCCTCACCGCTGAGTTCGTCGGCCGCGACGGGCCGCCCGGAGACGGCCAACAACAGCGCCAGCGCGCTGCCGCGCACCAGCGGCCCCTCCCCCCGCGACAGGTCAGCGTCGGTCGCTTGCACGTGCAGTCCCGCGGCGCGTTGCTTGCCGCCGCCCATCGACACCGACGTCCGGAGTTGATAGTCCAGCGCAGCCACGACCGCCTCGATCGGATAACTGCCGCGCCGCCCCACGGCGCGTCGGATGTCCTCGCCATGCACGATCGCCTCGACCAACCGGGTGGCCAGATTGGCCGGCGGCGTGGTGGTCCGGTCGAGAACCCCACGGAACTCCTGGACCGTATGCCGCGGGTCCGCCCGCCGCTCCCGCCGCACCCCGGCCTCGTTCTGCCGGTCGAAGTCGAAGCGCGCCGCCGCCAAGCCAGTGACGAAACTCCAACGGGTCGTCTTGGCGGTGTCAAGCAGATGGGCCACGACATCGTGCACGCTCCACCCTGGGCAGGCGGTCGGCGCCTCCCACTCGTCGGCGGAGAAGGAGTCGAGGTCATCACAGAGCGCCGCCCGCTCGTCTCGGACGATGCGCCAGATCGTGGTCTTGTCCATCCGGCAACCTAATCAGGCCCCACCGACAGCCCATCGGATTGACCGTCGACGCCCTGGCATGCTGGCCGACATGAGCCGCACCAAGACGCCCTCGCGCGGCGTCCTCATCACCGGCGCATCCCGAGGGATCGGGGCCGCGGCCGCGCGGGCCTTCGCCAAAAAGGGTGACCGCGTCGTCGTCCACTTCCACCAGCAACAGCAGCGGGCGCTCGAGGTGCTCGAGCGCCTCGACGGCACCGGGCATACGGTCGCCGCCGCCGATCTCTGCGACCCTGGTCAGGTGGCCGAACTCGCCGCCACCGCAGTCGCGGCCCTGGGCCGCGTCGACGTCCTCGTGAACGCCGCCGCCCTGCTCGCCGAGTCGAGCACCGGCGGACGGCGCGGCGACCACCCGCTGGAGCACACGGCATACGCCGACTGGGTCGAGATCTGGCAACGCACCCTCGCCGCGAACCTCCTTGGCCCGGCGAACCTGACCTGGCAGATCGCCCGGCACATGATCGAGATCAAGCCAGCCGACGGCATACCGGCGGGCCGGATCGTTAATGTCGGCTCCCGCGGCGCCTATCGAGGCGAGCCAGAGGTGCCGGCGTATGGCGCGAGCAAGGCCGGTCTGCATGCCTTCGGGCAATAGATGGCGCTCGCGCTCGCCCCGCACGGGATCGCCGTCACGACCATCGCGCCCGGCTTCGTCGCCACCGACCGGGCGGCCGCGCTGAACGGGCCCGAGGGCGCGGCGGTGCGCGCCCAGTCACCCTTCGATCGGGTCGCCACCCCGCACGAGGTGGCTGCCGCCATCGTCGCGCTCGCGGACCCGCTGGCCGAATGGGCCAGCGGGGCCGTCCTCGACTTCAATGGCGCCAGCCACCTGCGGTGAGGGTCAGGAGGCGTCGTTGACCTTCGGCATGATCTCGTTGACTAGGCGCTTCATGTCGTCGAGGGTCTTGGCGACCGATACATCGGCGAAGGGCGGCCACAGCATCGGCATCGTCAGCCCGGCCTCCTGATAGCGCTTGAGCATGTCGGTGATCTGTCGCTCGGACCCGACCAACAGGCTGCTGCCCTTGCCGAGATCGGACTGGTCCACATCGACATCGGTGATGACGAACCAGATCATCGAGACGATGTCGAGGTCGTCCATCGACTTCGTCGTGTCCATCTTGTCGAGCTCGGCCTGGATCGCGCCGCGCCACTCCTTGAGCCCGTCGGGGCTGTCCTGGATGCCGATCCACCTCGCCAAGTCATACTTCGCGACCCGGTTGGCGGAGCGCTTCGGGTCCTTCAGGCCGGAGAAGTAGATCGGCGGATACGACTTCTGCAGCGGCTTGACCCCGAACCCGCTCGGGCCGAAGTCGGCGAACTCGCCGTGGTACTCGAAGACCTCGTTGGTCCAGATGCCTTGCAGGATTCCAGGGTCGCGCGCACATGCGTATGCCGCTTGGGGAAGATGTGCGAGGCGCTCGCCGCCGCGAACTCCTCCGGCATCCAGCCGGCGCCGACGCCGACATTGAGCCAGCCATTGCAGAGGTGGTCGACCGTCGCGAACTCGGCGGCGAGCACGCCGGGGGCGCGGTATGGCGTGTCGGTGATGCTCATCCCGATGCGCACCTTTGCTCGTCTTGGCCGCGAGCCACGGGATCAGCGGCCAGCCCTGCAGGAACTCGCCGCGCGAGCTGACCGGCAACTGCTTGGGGAAGCCGGGGATCATCCCGAACGCGTACTCCATCTCCCCGCGGTCCGAAGACTCCGGAACGATGACCCGGTCGAGGGTCCAGACGGAGTCGAAGTCCAACTCTTCTGCAAGCGCCGTCAGGTCTTCGAGTTCCTTGACGGTGACCTTCTCGCGGAAGTTGGGCAGGTAGAGCGCGAGCTTCATGGGTTGAGCCTCCCGACGGCATTGTCTGGTCAAGTGTCAAAGCTTCCATAGGCCCGCCCTAAGGACAAGCCCCCCGCATGAACTCACCAGGACAAAGCGACCCCGCTCCTACGATGGCGCGATGAGGCTCGCCGAGGATGAGGCGCGGAGGCGGCTCGCGGCATACGACCATGGGGTGCTGGGAACGACGCACCGGGACCGGGGCGCGGACCTGGTTCCGGTGGTCTTCGCGATCGACGGCGACCACGTGGCGATCCCGATCGACACCGTGAAACCGAAGTCCGCCGGCCGCCTGCAGCGGGAGCGCAATCTCGCCGCCGACCCCCGCGCGACCCTGCTCATCGCAGCATTGGGATGCCGCCGACTGGTCGCGCCTGTGGTGGGTCCGTGCTCGCCTCACCTGGCTCCGCGATGACGTGGAATCCCTTGTCGCCGAGTCTCTTTCCAAACAGCTGACAACCAAATACGAGGCGTATGCCGCGGCCCCCTTCGCCCGCCTCCTCGTCTTCCGCATCGACGACGTCAGCGGTTGGTCGGGTGCCTCATCGGGGCGCTAGGACGTGGATACCGAAGAGTGCGGCACTGTGCGCCAATCGCTCGTCGTAGGTCACAAAGCCAGCCAACTCATCGCCAAGATCCAAGGCTGCCGCCAGGTGCAAAGCATCCAAGGAACGCAGGGTCGGTGGGTCTAAGCGACCGGCGATCTCGAAAAGCTCTGTGCGCAGGGTTGTTATGCCGACGGCATCGAGCACGTGGCGCGCCGCGAGCGCGAAGTCCGGCGCAATGCGACGCACTGCGCGCATCAACTCCGTTCGCGCGAGGTCACTCGTGATGAGGGTGTCGTCGCAGGCATTCGCCCACTTCTGCAGCGCCGCACTCTCTAGTTCGTGAACGACGAGCTTGGCCAGCGCTGAGGTGTCGAGGTAGTAGGCCACCGTCAGTAGCGATCGTCGGCGCGTGAGCGGAGAATTTCGTCGGTCAGGGCTGGACCCGGTTGAGGCGCCGCGAGCTGTTCGAAGGGCAGCCGAGGTGCACGGGCCTGACCATCCGCGAGGAGCGCAGCCAAGCGTGACGTCGGAAGCGGCCCGAGACGCGCGACGGGACGACCTCGGTCAGTGACCGTGATGACCTCACCGGCAGCCGCTTGAGCGACCACCGTCGAGGCGTCCTGCCGCAGTGCGCGAATACCTACCGTTCTCATGTGCTACAGAGTAGCACTTGAGGCCGGTTGGGGTTTAGTGGCCGTCGCCCATGTTGATATTCATCGAGCGGCGGAACAGGCGGGTGATCCACAACAGCACCAGCACGCCAATCAAGAACCAGATCACGCCATAGTTGAAGGACTCGCGCGACAGGTTCCACCAGAGCACGATCGTGAAGGCGACACCGATCAGCGGCAGCACCACATTGCGGAAGATCGCCATCGGCGTGCCGATCTCCTTGCGCTTCACCGCAAAGTGCGCGACTACCGTCAGGTTGACGAAGCTGAACGCCATCAGCGCGCCGAAGTTGATCAGGGCCGCGACGAAGTCGAGATTGAAGGGGATGGCACCGAGGGAGACGATGCCGACAAAGAGCACGGCATTCGCGGGGGTCCGGAAAGTCGGGTGCACAGCGCCGAAGGTCTTGCCGATCAGGCCGGTCCCGTTGCGGCCCATGACATAAAGCAGTCGGGAAACCGAGGCGTGTGAGGCAAGGCTCGACGCGGCGGTGGCCGCGAAGGCCGCCGAGGTGAGCAGAATCTTGAAGAGCGTGCCGCCGACGAGGAAAGCGATCTCGGGCAGGGCGCTGTTTTCCAGGGAATCGGCGCTGAAGTCTTCGATCGTCGGAAAGAGCGATTGCGTGAACCACGCCGCGACAAAGAAGATGGCGCCGCCGATAAGCAGGGCCAAGACGATGGCTTTCGGCACGGTCGACGGGTCTTTGGCCTCTTCGGTGTACATCGTGATCGCGTCAAAGCCGATGAACGAGAAGCACACGAGCGTGGCGCCGGTGATCACGTGCCCCAAGCTGACGTCCGCGTGCCAGGCGGGTTGCGTCGAGAAGATGGTGCCATTCCCATCACCCTTGGCCAGGGCCCGCCAGGCCAGCACGATGAAGACCGCGATCAGCACGACTTCGAAGACCACCAACAAGCCGTTGACCCTGGAGGTGTTGCTCATGCTGAACAGGCACATCGCGGTGATCGCCACGACATACACGCTCACCCAGATCCACGGCGGCACATCCGGGAAGAACGCCTCCATATAGCTGCGGATGATCAGCGCGTTGACCAGCGGCAAGAGCAGGTAGTCGAGCAGGGACGACCAGCCGATGAGGAAGCCGAGCTTGGGACTCATCGTGTTGCTCGTATAGGTGTATGCCGATCCGGCCGACGGGAAGATGCGCGTCATTCGTCCGTAGCTGATGGCGGTGAACGTCATCGCCACCAGGGCCAAGACGTAGGCCGAGGGAACGACGCCATTGGTCTCGTCCGAGACGATGCCGAAGGTGTCGAAGATGACCGTGGGGGTCATATAGCCCAAGCCCAGGGCGACGATCGCCCACAATCCCAGGTTCCGGGAGAGGTGGGCGGTGCCGTGCCCAGACTCCTCGTGCGTGCTGACGGCGGACATCGGCATACCTTTCGGAGCGGGTGCCCGGAAATTACCAGGCGTCATCCGAACGCGCCTGTCTGAGATTGAATCGTTACCAGTACGCCGTCCCTGGGCGCTACCCTGAGCGCGCCGGAGATCGGCGCCTGCAACCGTCAGTCCAAAGGTGGCCCCATGCGATTCGTCGTCGGATATGTCCCGGATCGGCGCGGCAAGGACGCGGTGAATCTCGCGACGACACTGGCCGGTGCGCGCGAAGCTGTCCTGGACATCGTCGTGGTCCTGCCCGTCGATGAGGCGAGCCTGGATATGTACTCGCCCGATCGGGCATACCAGGCGGAGTTGGAGAAAAACGGCGAGGAGTGGCTGGCCCGCGCCCTCGCCCACGTCCCGGAGGGGGTCCAGGCGACCGGACGCGTATGCCGCGCCGCCTCCATCACCGAAGGGCTCATCGAGGCGGCCGCCGCCTCGGAAGCGGGAGGCGACGCGGGAAGCGAGGCCGAGGCGATCGTCGTCGGGGCGTCGCACCGCGGGGTGCTCGGCGAGATGCTGATCGGCAGCATCGCCAGCTCGTTGCTGCACTCGGCTCCGGTGCCGGTCGCCTTGGCGCCGGCGGGGTATGAGCCGAGTGCCTCCGTCACGCGGATCACCTGCGCGATCGGGGAGCGGGAGGGGGCGGAAGCGTTGCTGGACACCGCGATTCAGGCCGCGGCTGTGCGGGACATCCCGCTCCGACTGGTCTCGCTCGTGGCGCTCGACCCGGACCCCTCGGCCGACAGCCAGGATTCCCGAGTCGAAGCGGCGCAGGAGCACGTCGAGCGGTTGGTGGCCCGCGCGCGGGAGGCACTGCCGTCGGCAGATGTCTCGGGGACGGTCGGGAGCGGCCATACGCTCGAAGAATGTGTCACGTCGCTGGAGTTCGAGCCGAGCGAGTTCGTGCTGCTCGGGTCGAGTCGGCTGGCCGCGAGCCATCGCGTCTTCCTCAGTGCGACCGCGCATCGCATCTCGCGGGCGTTGTCGGTGCCGATGGTCGTGATCCCGCGCGATCACGTCGCGCCGGTGGTCAACTGAGGTCGGGTCTGGCGGCCGCCACGGCGGGGAAGTGGCAGGGTGTGCGCCATGGATGACAACCGCACCCTGTCGGGTACCTGCGCGTTCCGGCTGATGCCGACGGACGAACTGGCCGATGCGCCGTCCACGGCGACACTGAATCGCATTGGGGCACAAGGCTTCACACTGGCATAGACCTGGGTTCACCCGGCTGACGGCGACCAGCGGGGCACGATCCTGGTCGGGGGGACGGGCCCGGAGGGGGAGGTGGAGGCGTCGTGGTTCGACACCTGGCACCAGCAGCCCGGGCTGATGCACTTCACCGGCGAACGGGCTGGTGACCGGATCGATTTGCGCGGCACCTACCTGGGCGAGTGGGGGTGGACGGTGTCGCTGGACCTGGCCGGGGAAGCGGTGGCGATGACCATGTGCAATGTGGTGCCAGAGTCGGCGCTGGCGGACGTGCCGCCGGAGATGCCGCCGATGTCGGCCGGGCCGTATGACGTGATGGTCGCCCGCTGGGCCCAACTCAGCACAAGTTAGTCAACTGCGGACAGCTTGCAAGGTGTCCGCAGTTGACTAACTGCTGCTAGCAGAAGTTCGGAGGGGCTGGGGAGGGGCTACTCGGCCGGGGTGCCGGCGATGTTGACGTGCCACAGGATGCCGAACTTGTCGGCCAGCATGCCGTAGTCGTCACCCCACATCTGGCGCTCCAGCGGCATCACGACCTGGCCGCCATCGGCGAGGGCGTCCCAATAGCCGCGCAGCGCCTCGCTGTCGTCACCCGAGATGCTGATCTGCACGTTGTTGCCGACGGTGTGCGGCGCGCCCATGCCCTCGAAGGTGTCGCTGGCGAAGATGTGGAACCCGGCCGGGGTCTCGAGGTTGGAGTGCATGATCCCGTCGGCGTCCATCCCGGCGTCGCGGAAGGTCATCGACTGAACCTCGCCGCCGAGCGCCGCGGCATAGAACGCCATGGCCTCGGCGCAGTTGCCGGGGAAAGTGATGTAGGGGTTGAGCTGCTGAGCCATGTCTCTCCTTGACGGTGTTCATGCCGGCCGCGAGCGGGCGGCAGGCGCCAACGGTAGCGCGCCGCCGCGGAGGCTACTGATAGCTGATGAAGGACGGGGTCGGCTGCACCGTCGCGACCGTCTCCGCGACGGTGAGCATCGGGCTGTCCTCGTCCTCGAAGTTCTTCCAGCCCAAATAGATTCGCGGACTCAAATCCTCACGTATGACGTTCCACGTCGCCTGCTTCTGCGGCTGGCTCCCGGAGCCGTCAACGTGGACGACGACCTGGAGTTCGTCGTGGTCGAGGTCGAGCTGGTCGCGATCGCGGATCATCTGCAGTTGGAATTGGTGCAGCGTCAAGATCTTGGGGGGCAAGTTGTGCTGCCGCACGAGGTCCGCCAACCAGGCGGCGACCCGGTTGACCTCCTCGATCTCGACGTGACCGATGCGGGTCAGCGGGCGCTCGCCGGGCAGGAGCTTCCATTCCGGGTCGATCGCGAGCCCGACCCACGGGTGGGTGAGGAGATCGGCATACCGCTTGGCTTGATCGAGCAGGTCCGCATTGCCGGGTTGGAGATCGAGGACGCAGTAGATGTTCCATTCCTCGGCGACCTCGATCCACGGCAGCAGGTCGGCGGGATCGGTTGGGGCGGAATAGGTCCCGTCGGCCCCAGGGGCGGCGGCAGCGACGGTGGCGATTAACTCGAAGGCGGGGAAGACGGCTTCGCTGTCGAGGGCGGTGCGGTACTCCTGCGTCAGCGCCGTCACCCGGGCCACCGACGCCTGGGCGTCCTGCTCCCCGAGCATGCCGAGGCTGGGGGTCAGCGGACTGCCATACAGCGCGATCATCCGGCGGCCGTGCAGCGGCAGGACGCCACCGTCGGGCAGCAGCGGGACCGCCCGGACCGTGCGCACGCGCCGGGCCAGGCGCTTAACGTCGGTGAAGCGGGAGCCGACCCCCAGGACCGTGGCCTCCGGGGCCTCGCGCAGTCCGGCGATCGTCTTGACGCTGCGTCGCGGATCGCCACCCGGCGCCGACAAGATGGTCGCCCCGGCCACGGCCGCCAGCGTCGCGAGCGGCTCCGGCAGGTCGTCGCCGGCCGTCAGCACGACCGTCGAACCCGTGCGTTTCGCCGGGAAACCCGCGAGCAGGTCGCCCTTGTCTCCTCCCGGGGAGAGCACCGGCCGATCCCCGATCTGAGCAGCCCCCGCCGTGAAGTCCACGACCGCCTGCACCCGGAGGCGGTCAAGTTCGGCGCGCAGCGGCGGCCCGCTCGGGAGGAGCGGGACCCGCATCGCCCGCGCCTGGGCGACCGCGGCGGCGAACTGAGGTGACCCGGGGTCGGCGACCACGACGACATCGGCGGTGGCGAAGAGGGCGCGGCTCGCGGCATACGGGGCCGTGGGGGAGGTGAGTTTGGTGAGCGTATGGACGCGCCCCGTGGACACGGTCACCGCGGCGGTGCCGGAGCCGCGCCCGAGGTCGGCGGTGACGTCGTGGCGTTGGTTGCTCAGGAGGATCGCGACCGCCACCGCGGTGCCCCCGCCCGCCGCGATCCCGGCCAGCGCCGTGCGTCGCGATAGTGCTGCCTCTGACCCCTGCGCCATGCCCTCACCGTATGCCGCGGCCCGGCTGTCAGTGCTCATCCTTAGGCTCGGGTCCATGGAGATGTTGAGTCGTGAGGCGGTGGATCGGGCCCGGGCCTTCATCGGTCAGCATGCTCGGCCGCTGGATCGGGCCCGGTTCGCGCAGGTCGTCGACGGTGGGCCGCTGCAGCCCGTTGTCGAGGAGTTGGCGGCCTTCCGGACCGCTGGCGGCGGGTTCGGCCGGGCGCTGGAGTCAGACGCACGCACCCCCGACGCGAGCGTCCTCGCGGCCCTCACCGCCCTCGACATTCTCCGTATGCACGGTGCCCCCGGCGATCACCCGCTCGTCGCCGAGATCTGTGGCTGGCTCGCCGAGCATGCCGAGGTCGATCCGCTCGGGCGAGTGGTGTGGCCGTTCCTGCCACCAGCCGCGCAGTCGTCACCGCACGCGCCGTGGTGGGACCAGGCCGAGCCCGGGCAGCTCGCGGAGACCTTCGCCGGCTTCCTGGCGAACCCCGGCCTCGCCCTCACTGCCCACCTTTTCCGTTATGCCGCGGCCAACCCCGCCGAGGCTGCCCGCGCAGGCGTCGACCAGGCTCTGCTCGACGCCCTGGCCGAGCAGGCCCTCCTGCTCGCCGTTACCGGCTTCGGCGCGGCGGAGGTGAACGCCCACGACGCCGCAGCGCATCTCATCGGCGAGGAGGCAGTGCCTCCAGCGGTGCGCGAGACCTGGCAACACTATCTGGAATCCGTTCTGCCGCAACGGATCATGCAGCGAGAGGAGGATTTCGCGGCATACGGCATCCATCCGCTCTGGATCGCACCGACACCCGACCACCCGCTCGCCGAGCTGGTTCGTCCGCAGATCGACCTGGCCGCGGACCAGGCGATCGCGAGCCAACGGCCGGACGGCTCCTGGGAGCCGTTCTGGGATTGGGGCGGGTGGTTCCCCGACGACTGGGCAGTGGCACGGCGCGAGTGGCAGGGGTCATTGGTCGTGCGCAATGTGGCGGCGCTGACGGCCTGGGGGCGCGTCGAACCGACGTAATGGCTCGGGGTCCGGTGCTCGGTGTGTCGCTGGCTCAAGCTGTCGGAGGATCGCTAGAGTCCCGGAAAATCACGCAGCCACTGGACGCTTCGGGCGGAACCGCGCCCTACACGTGGTCGCTGTCGGCGGGCGCGAGTCCGGCGGGCACGGTGGTCGATCCGAGCGGATCGGTGGTCGGCACGCCGACGGCACCCGGGTCGAGCACCTTCGTCGTGCGGGCGACCGACACCCTCAATAACTCCGACACCCAGTCGTTGGTGGCGGGTCATTGGCACGGATCGGGCGGCAGCCGTCGCGGAGATGCTCGCGCAACTGAACGCACGCCGAGCCGCCATCGGCGCGCCGCCGCTGACCTTGTCGACGTCCTTGTCCGACCTGGCGGAGAACTGGTCCGACGACCACGGCCGGCTCCGCCTGCGGAAGCCCGTACACGTTCGGCTACTACGGCACTGCGGAGTTCGCTTAAGCCCCAGACCGCTCCTTAGCCTCAGACTGGTCCGGTGCCCTACCTCTCGCCGCGCGCCGACCTGCCGCCGGAGACGCGGCGCATCCTCGTGGCCGGCACGTCCGGGGCTGGCAAGACCACGGCGGCTCGGCGGATCGCCGCGGCGGTGGGGGCTCCCCATACGGAATTGGACGCACTCTTCCACGGACCCAACTGGACTCCGCGACTGGCCTTCGTCGACGACGTGACTCGACTGATTGCGGGACCCGAATGGGTGACCGAGTGGCAGTATCCGGCCGCCCGGCACCTACTTATCGCGCGCGCCCAATTGCTCGTCTGGCTCGACCTGCCCGTCCGGGTCGTGATGAGCCAGGTCATCCGGCGCACCGTTCGGCGGCGCGTGCACCGACTTGAGCTGTGGAATGGCAACCGCGAGGCGCCCCTGCGCACGATCCTGCGGGACAAGGAGCACATCATCCGCTGGGCCTGGGACACCCGCCATGACCACCGGTCCCCGAGTGGCCGACGCTCTGCGCGATTACCCCGACCTGATCGTCGTCCGGCTGACATCCCGCCGCGAGCTTGACGCGTGGCTGGCTGGACCGCTTGCGGTCTTGGGGGAGCAATAGCCGCGCTTGCGGGTATTGGCTGATCAGAGGGGGTGTGGCCTAACCGTGGAGCTAGGATTTCCACGAATCTTCAACCGGGAGCAGCGCAGATGGAACTCGACCCCACACAACTTGAGGGAGTCGTCAAGCGGCTACGTCGTGCCGAGGGGCAGATCGGCGGTGTGATCAAGATGATCGAGGCCGGTCGCGACTGTCAGGACATCGTTACCCAGCTCGCCGCCGTCTCGAAGGCACTGGACCGCGCCGGCTTCGCCGTCATCTCGGTCGGGCTCAAGCAATGCCTGGTCAATCCCGAGGGGCAGCAGATGGACGTCGAGGCGCTGGAGAAGCTTTTCCTTTCGCTTGCGTGACCTCTGGTGGTGGGCCCGACGTGACGAGGGATACAGTCGCCAGGCTCTCGACGCGGCATACCTAAGGGGGTATCGTTGGGAGCAGATCGAGAGCGGCTTCGGGAAGTTCCCTGGTCGCCCTGGATCA
>Ga0075158_10001316_pt1 | contig 18934 bp, 13 predicted proteins | sample JI91814BDNA_FD_70968 | JGI IMG/M metagenome (GOLD analysis project Ga0075158, IMG submission 70968) | Wastewater effluent complex algal communities from Wisconsin, to seasonally profile nutrient transformation and Carbon sequestration -... | ecosystem: Engineered > WWTP > Effluent > Algae... | reverse complement strand
TCAATACCTTGAAAAATGCTGCCACAAATAATGGTTTCAAAATAGAAAGGGTTTTGAAAGATGAAGATTCTTACTTAGCGAAACTTACTAAGAAATAATTTGTAACAAGTCATTGCGAGCTGAAAGCGAAGCAATCTCAAAAAATAATACATTGTCATTCTGTACACCGGAATGACTTTTTTTGTACATCTCCTAGCCCCGATAGAAACGGTTACCCCACAGCAAGAGTTAGCCATTTAGGCAGGCGCGAGGAGTAAAAGTGGATAGCGGGAATAAGCTCCTTACCATTGTCTGAATAGATGAATGGTTCTTGCAAGCGGATAGTAAGAAAACCATTCCTGAAAATAAAAATACATCAGAACAGCGCTTGCTACACATAAAATCACTGGAAGAACGTAGGATTTTTGGCGGTATGGCAACTTTTTTGGAGTAGCCACAACCCAAATAATGATTAATCCAAGTGCTCCTACGGCTATAACGCCTATTTCCGGGCTCAACCGTGAGATTGAATTGGGATCAAAATTGGACAACAGAACATATTTTTGCACCATGAAAAAAAGAAATCCATATATCAGCGCCAAGATGGCAGCAAGATACTTTTTTAATTGTATTAAATTCAGAAAAAGTAGAATGGCTCCCGGAATGGTGCCAAAAAAAACACTGACTACAAGAATCGTAATTCTTGAATGGAGCTTAACGGCATTGGGATCTTCTGTAACATGATCTTTCCAGACTTCAACCTCTTCTGTATGTTTTGCTTGCTCTTCTTCCTTTTTATTTTGAATCAATTGCTGAACAGCTGTTTTTTCCTGTTCACTGAAAACCCGCCCTCTTTCTTCCAGAATTTCAAAAGCGAACTGAACGGCTTCCGGAACAAAGCGGTTGCCTTCTTTTAAATACCCTTCTAATTCCTGATTGGAGAGTTTTCTTAAAACATTTTTATTGACCATAAGCTGTATATAAAAGAAAGGCTGCTTCTCGTGAAACAGCCTGTTATCTTATGTTGGGGTTAATTATCCGATCTCAATACCGTTTTCAACATTGCTGTCATCCGGTGTTACGAAAGATAATTTTCCGTCTGGTTTTGTTGTTAATAATAACATTCCCTGAGACTCAATTCCTCTGATTTTTCTTGGAGCAAGGTTCAGAAGGATCATCACCTGCTTTCCGATTAATTCTTCAGGAGTGAAACTTTCTGCAATACCGGAAACAACAGTTCTTACATCTACTCCTGTGTCTACAGTAAGTTTAAGTAATTTGTCTGCTTTTTCTACTTTTTCAGCTTCTAAAATGGTTGCTGTTCTAAGGTCTATTTTAGTAAAGTCATCAAACGTGATCTCCTCTTTCATAGGGTTTGCGTTAGGGTTTGTTTTTTTATTGTTTTGTTTTGTGTTTTCCAGCTTTTGGACTTGTGTATCAATTACGCTGTCCTCAATTTTAGAATAAATAAGAGGTGCTTTTTCAACTATTTTATGTCCTGCTTCAATTAAAACTTTTGAGTTTTCAACAGTAGTCCAATCTGATTGGCTAACATTGAATATATCGTAGATTTTTTGAGCCGTAAAAGGAAGGAATGGTTCTGCTAAATTTCCTAATGCAACTGCAATTTGAGCTCCGATAAATAATGTATTTTTTGTTTTTTCTACATCATTTTCAAAAGTTTTCCACGGCTCTTCGTTTTGAAGATAACCATTTCCAAATCTTGCTAAGTTCATGAAAGCCGTTAAGGCATTTCTAAATTCATAGTTGTCTAAATAATTTCTTATTTCAGTTGCGCTTTTACCAATTTGTTCAAGCTCAGAGGCATTAATATCTCCTTCAGGAACTTTGCCTTCAAAGAATTTATTGATTAAAACGGCAACACGATTAATGAAATTTCCGAAAATATTTACCAATTCAGAATTATTCTTAGTCTGGAAATCTTTCCATGTAAAGTTATTATCCTTTGTCTCCGGAGCAGATGAAAGAAGAGCATACCTTAAAACATCCTGCTGTCCAGGGAAATCTTCCACATATTCATGAGCCCATACTGCCCAGTTTCTTGACGTTGAAATCTTATCGTTCTCAAGGTTCAGGAATTCAAAAGCAGGAACGTTAGCTGGCATAATATAATCTCCATGAGCTTTCATCATCGAAGGGAAAATAATACAGTGGAATACAATATTATCCTTTCCGATAAAGTGTACCAGGTCACTGTTTTCACTCTGCCAGTAGTCTTTCCAGTCTTTTCCGTTTTTCTCCGCCCATTCTTTGGTGAAAGAGATATACCCGATAGGAGCATCAAACCATACGTATAATACTTTTCCTTCAGCATTCGGAAGAGGAACCGGAACACCCCAGTTAAGATCTCTGGTCATCGCACGAGGCTTAAGACCGTCATTTAACCATGATTTAACCTGTCCGTATACGTTAGGCTTCCAGTCATCTTTGTGGCCTTCAATGATCCACTCATTTAAAAAGTCTTCGTATTCATTTAACGGAAGATACCAGTTTTTGGTTTCTTTAAGGATAGGAACATTTCCGCTAAGCATTGATTTCGGATTGATCAGTTCTGATGGAGAAAGGGTAGAACCGCATTTCTCACACTGGTCTCCGTAGGCATTTTCGTTACCACAATTAGGACATGTTCCTACAATATAACGGTCGGCAAGGAATTCTCCTGCCTGCTCATCAAAATACTGCTCAGAAACTTCTTCCGTGAATTTTCCTTTTTCGTATAAAACTTTGAAGAAATCCTGACTGGTTTCATAATGCTTTTTAGACGTTGTTCTGGAATATTCATCAAATGAAATTCCCAGGTCAGAAAAAGATTTTTTAATGATTTCGTGATATTTGTCCACGATATCCTGAGGTGTTACTCCTTCTTTTTTAGCTCTTATGGTAATAGGAATCCCGTGCTCATCCGAACCACAGATAAACGCTACATCTTTTCCTAATCTTCTCTGAAATCTTGCGTAAACATCCGCAGGAATATAAACACCTGCCAAATGTCCTATATGAACCGGCCCGTTTGCATAAGGCAAAGCTGCCGTAATCATCTTTCTGTTTGACATTTATAGTAAAGTTTTGACTGCAAAGATAAGGATTATCTGTTGAAAACCGCTACTAGAGGTGTTATTATGATGCAGAATGCAAATTTTAAAGGTTGAATATGAAATTAAGTTAAACAATTGTTTAACATTTTATTAATTTAAAACAAATGTTATGTAACGCATAAGACGTTGTAAAATATTGTATTTTAAAAAACTAACTAAAATAGGTTTCGTAATATACATAATTTTAACTAAAATTATATTAAATTTATGATAATTCTAATTTTTTTTTAAATTGCAAGTCTGGCTTTAGGCCAAAATATGACTGAAAAACGAAACTATAAAAAAATAAGATTGTGAAGAATTTTACAACAGTATTAAAAATCGCGCCCGCTTTTTTACTGGCCAGTACAGTAATACATGCGCAGAAAAAGGATTCTCTTCCTCAGGAGAAGAAGATTGAAGAGGTTGTATTAATCGGATATGGAAAACAGAAAAAATCTGACCTTACCGGTTCTATAACTTCTGTTACGGCTAAAGACTTCAACGGGGGAGCTACGTCAGCGGGTCAGCTGATCCAGGGTAAAACACCAGGGGTACAGATTACCAATAACAGTGGGGCACCTGGATCGGGTACAAAAATCAGAATCAGGGGTACTTCTTCTTTAAGTGGAGAGAACTCACCTTTGATTGTAATTGATGGAGTTCCTCAGGACTTTGTAGGAATGAATGGGGTGTCAGACCCTCTATCATTAATTAACCCGAATGATATTGAAACATTTGATATTCTTAAAGATGCATCTGCTACAGCAATTTATGGTAACAGGGCATCTAATGGTGTGATCCTCGTTACCACCAAGAAAGGGACAGCAGGAAAGTTCAAGTTGAATTTTTCAACGTTGACTTCAGTTTCTACTAAAATGGGAAAAGTGGATGTATTAAATGCTCAGGAATTCAGAGATTTTGTTAATGGGAATCCATATGCATCTGCTAATTATAAAGCTAAACTTGGAAAAGCCGATACCGACTGGCAAGATCAGATTTATCAGGCAGCTTGGGGTACCGATAATAATGTAGCTTTTTCAGGAGGTATTAAAGGTTTGCCATACCGTTTATCTTTAGGGTATAACGAACAGAATGGTATTGTAAAATCAAATTCTTTCCGCAGAACCTCCGTAGGTTTGAACTTAAACCCTAAATTCTTTGACAATCATTTATCAGTGAATGTAAATGCAAAAGGAACATTTACGGATAACAGATTTGTAGATGGAGAAGTAATTAAGGCGGCTACTTATTTTGACCCTACGCAACCGGTATACTCAGGTAATTCCAATTATGGCGGTTATTATGAATGGCTGGATTCGGGATCTGCAACAGGATATAATGTAAATGGTAATAAAAACCCGGTTGGACTGATCAATGGTATCAGGGATGTTTCTTCAGTAACCAGAGGGTTGGGGAATATTCAGTTAGATTATAAATTTCACTTTCTTCCTGATCTTCACTTTAATGTAAATGCCGGATATGATTATACAAAAAGTGAGGGACACAAGTTTAAAGATGGCAATTTGAGAGCTGGTTTTGAAGATAAAGGAAGCTCGAATTTCTATTCTATGGAAAAGAAAAACAAGCTTTTGGAAACCTACTTTAATTACGTGAAAAATATCAATGCTATTAATACAGGTGTAGATATTACAGCAGGATATTCCTATCAGGACTTTAATATTTTAATTCCTGGTGCAATAACTTATAGAGGAACAGGAATTAACTCGCAAGATTTGAATTTTGAAACCCGTAATACATTAATTTCATTCTATGGAAGAGCTATCTTTACAGTAGCAAATAAGTATATTCTTTCAGGATCTATACGTAGAGATGGTTCCTCAAGGTTCTATAATGGAACCAGAGATAACGTATGGGGCGTTTTCCCGGGGGTTTCTTTGGCATGGAAGCTGAATGAAGAAAGTTTTATCAAAAATATATCCTCAATTAGCACATTAAAGCTGAGAGCAGGATGGGGTAAAACAGGTCAGCAGGAGCTACCTGCATTAGATGGAAATAAGCCTAATAATTATCCAGCATTTGCTGCGTATAATCCAAGTTATCCTGAAGCAAGTTATCAGTTTGGAAATGAGTTCTATTTTATGTTCAGACCTGCTAACTATAACCCGAATCTTACCTGGGAAACAACTACTACTAAAAACTTAGGATTAGATTTTGGTTTTAATAAAAACCGAATTACAGGGTCGATAGACGTTTTCAGAAAAGATACGAAAGATCTTCTTGTATATGCTGATGAACCGGCAGGAGGTTTAAGTAATGCAAGCTGGCAAAATGTTGGAGATATGAAAAATGAAGGAATTGAAGGAAGTATTACCGTAATTCCTGTTAAAAACCAAAATACCACATGGGAAGTAAGCTTTAATGCAACTCATTACAAGCCCGTTATTACCAAGCTTAAAGATAGAGCTGACGAATCATTCAATATGGAAGTAGGTGGCATTGAAGGAGGTTCAGGAAACAGAATTCAGGCTCATGCAGTTGGGTATGCTCCTAATTCATTCTGGGTATACCAGCAGGTATATGATAGCAACGGGAAACCTGTTGATGGTGCCTTTGTAGATAGAAACGGCGATGGTATGATAAGTACAAAAGACATGTATTATTACAAATCTACCACACCTGATGCTATTTTAGGTTTTTCTACCAAAGTATCTCATAAGAACTGGGATTTTGCATTGAGTGCAAGAGCTGTCTTAGGAAACTATGTATATAATAATGCTGCATCCAACAGTTCGCTGCAGTCGGTATCTACAAATGAATATCTTCAAAACGTATTTGCAACAGCACCACAATATCAATTTTCTGTTCCTCAGTATAAATCAGATATTTATGTTGAGAATGCATCATTCCTGAGATTAGATAATATTAATGTGGGGTATAATTTCGGAGAAATTTTCACCAAAGGAAGTAATCTAAAAGTATATGCAATGGCACAAAATGTTTTTGTAATTACTAAATATTCAGGTGTAGACCCGGAAGTCTTTACTGGAATAGACAATGGTTACTATCAAATGCCTAGGATTTACTCCTTAGGTTTTAACTTCCAATTTTAAATAAGAATTCAATGAAACTAAATAGAATTAAACTTAAAAATATAGTATTGCCTCTTTCAGCAGTATTTTTATTGACAGCAACATCTTGTGTGAAAGATCTTGAAAGAGAGCCAATCACAGATGTTACTTCAGCCAGTATTTATAAGGATTTTGCCAATTATAAAAATGTTTTGGCAAAACTTTACGGAGGACTTGCTATGGGTGGTCAGGTAGGTGGAGATGGTGATCAGCCAAACAGTGATATTAATGGAATCAATGGTGGTTTTTCTCAATATACCAGATTAATGTATACCCTGAACGTAGTGACAACTGATGAAGCAGTCATAGGATGGAATGACGGAAATCTTCATACCATGCACAAAATGACATGGGATGCTTCCAATGAGTTTATTGCAGCTATGTATTATAGAATATATACAGAAATTGCTTTTTGTAATGAGTTCTTAAGAAATGTTACGGATGAAAAATTAGCATCCAATAATATTACAGGAGATAATCTTGCTCAGGCAAAATTAATGAGAGCAGAAGCGCGTTTTCTTAGAGCACAGTCCTATTATCATGCGATTGATATGTTTGGGAATGTTCCTTTTGTAGATGAATCCTATTTGCCTGGATCTATCAATCCACCACAAAGAATAGAAAGGAAAGCATTGTTCAATTATATAGAGTCTGAATTGCTTGCGATTGCAGGAGAATTAAAGGACCCTAAAACCAATGAATACGGAAGAGCAGATAAAGCAGCTGTATGGTCATTATTGGCAAAATTATACTTGAATGCTGAAGTTTATACAGGAACTCAAAGAAATACAGACTGTATCACATACTGTAATAAAGTGATTGCAGCTGGATATTCTTTAAAACCGAAATATGATGATTTGTTCCTTGCGGATAATAATATCAATAATCCGGAGCAGATTTTAAGCGTAAATTTTGATGGAATCAATACACAGACCAATGGTGGGACTACTTATCTGGTACATGCCGCAATAGGTGGTGATATGAAAGCTGCTGATTTTGGAGTAAATGGTGGATGGAGTGGTTTAAGAACTACGAAAGCATTTGTAGGCCTGTTCCCAACCAATGGAAGTGATAAAAGAGGAAGATTCTTTACTGCAGGACAGAATTTAGAAATTAATGACTTAGGTTCATTCACAGACGGCTATGCTTTTATCAAATTCAAAAATATTAAAAGCAACGGGTCAGCAGGAGCTCATCTTAATTGGGTTGAAGCTGATATCCCATTGTACCGTTTGGCAGATATTTATCTGATGTATGCAGAAGCAGTACTTAGAGGAGGAGCTGGTGGTAATCAGGCAACAGCAATCGGTTATATTAATCAACTGAGAGAGCGTGCCTACGGAAATACAAGCGGAAACGTTTCTTCTATCAATCTAAATTTCATTTTAGATGAGAGAGCCAGAGAATTATCATGGGAAATGACCAGAAGAAGTGATCTTATCCGTTTCAATAGATTTACCACAGGAAATTATTTATGGCCATGGAAAGGAAACGTAAAAGATGGTAAAGCTGTAGAGAGCTACAGAAATCTTTTCCCGATTCCTGCTAAAGATATTGTAGCGAATCCTAATCTGGTTCAGAATCCTGGATATTAATTTAAAGTCCTATTAAAAATGAAAAATATATTTAAAATATTAGCAATAGCTCTTATAGGAATGACACTTGTTTCTTGTGAAAAAGATGAAGATCAGGCTATTCTTAGTGAAACCTCACAAAGCAGTATTTCTGCGGATAAAACAACCATTGTTCTAGATAAAAGTAGTCTAGATGCAACCGCTGTAAATTTTAAGTGGGCAAAATCAGCTTTTAGCATTTCTGTGGTATCTACTCAGCAGATTGAATTCGGAATAAAAGGAAAAGGGTTTAAAAATAGCAAGTTAATTGATGTTGAATCCTCTCCTTTTTCTATGACCAATAAGCAGATTAATACATTAATACTTAGTATGGGAGGAACTGCGAATGTAGTTAATGATATAGAAGTAAGATTTAAGACAGCTGTAGGTGGAGCCAATTTTTACTCCAATGTAATCACACTACAGGTAACTCCTTATATTCTAGGACCGGTATACAACTATACTGATCTTTTCCTGATTGGTGATGCCACAGCAGGAGTTTGGGATAATTCTGCAACCAATGCAAAATTGTATCCTTTACAAAAAACAGCTGCAGCAGGTGTTTATTCTTATACCGGATACTTTGCACAAGGCGGTTTTAAAATGATTAAAACTCCGGGCTCCTGGAATATTCAATATGGAATGGGCAGTACCGCAGGTACATTAAGTACAAGTGGTTCTTCAGGAAATATTTCCGTAGCTGCTGCTGGATATTATAAATTGACAGTTGATACCAATACTTTAATATATACCTTTACTTCAATCGGAACTCCAACGGTTACCTATAGTACAATTTCAATGATTGGAACTGCATCAGGAGACTGGAGCACAGATTTGGATTTGCAGAAGTCAGCTTTCGATGCACACATCTGGGTTAAGAAAAATGTTACCCTGAATTCAGGTGAATTCAAGTTCAGAGCAAATCATGATTGGGGAACAAACTGGGGGAAAGCTCAGGAGTTTTTTGGTGTAGCTGAGCTCGGCGGAGGAAATATTCAGGTAAGTGAAACCTTTAAATATGACGTATATTTCAATGATATTACTGCGGAATATTCGGCAATTCCACTATTTTAAAAAAACAATTAGAAATCAAATTAAAATAAAGCAAAGTGCTGTTTTACTGCAGCACTTTATTTTTTTAAGTTAATTAAATAGTCATTATGAAGAAAATTACAGTTGGAGCGCTTTTGCTCTCAATGATGTTTACAGGTGTGAAAGCCCAATCTTTAAAATCTCCGGACGGGAAGTTCGAAATGAACTTTCAACTGAAAGAAGGAGTACCTTACTACAACCTTAAATATAATGGAGCAGTAGTGGTGGAAGATTCTAAATTGGGATTGAGATTATTTAAAGACACAGCCATAAAATTCGCTTCTGAAATTGCCAAACCAGAAGATGCAAAATACGACCTGAACAACGGTTTTGCGAAGACAGATGAAAAAAGAGACTCCAAAAACGAAACCTGGCAGCCGGTTTTAGGAGAAAAGAAAAATTATATCAACCATTACAACGAACTGGCTGTTACCCTGAGCCAGGCTTCTACAGACAGAAGCATTGTGGTGAAGTTCAGATTGTTTAATGACGGGCTTGGATTCCGATATGAATTCCCACAGCAAAAGAATCTTAACTATTTCGTGATCAGAGAAGAAGATTCTGAAATTGATTTCCCTACCGACATGAAGGCATGGTGGATGGTTGCAGATTATGATTCTCAGGAATACCAGTACCAGGAAACAAAAGTATCTGAAATCCCTTCAAAATGGGACAAGGCATACGATGCGAACGCTTCCCAGTCATTGGTGAAAAATGCTGTTCAGTCTCCTTTGATGCTTAAAAAAGAAGGAAAAGAACCTTTATATATTAACGTTGCTGAAGCAGCGGTGTTGGATTATCCGGCTTCACACCTGGAAGTGGATGCGCAGAACTTTAAGTTTAAAACGCATTTAACTGCCGACAGACAGGGAGCAAAAGGATATATTCAGACTCCGTCAGTTACTCCTTGGAGAACAATTATCGTAGCTCCGAAAGCAGAACAGGTAATGGATTCTAAAATGATCTTCAACCTTAACGAGCCTACAAATTATACGGATACTTCTTACATTCACCCTACAAAATACATGGGAGTTTGGTGGGAAATGATCATTGGGAAATCACAATGGGCTTATTCTACTGCTGAAAATGTTCACTTGGGTAAAACAGACTTCACGAAATTAACTCCAAACGGAAAACATGCGGCCAACAATACAAAGGTTAAAGAATATATTGACTTTGCTGCAGAAAACGGATTCCAGGGATTGTTGATCGAAGGATGGAATATCGGTTGGGAAGACTGGTTCGGACACTCAAAAGAATTCGTTTTCGATTTCATTACCCCTTACCCGGACTTTGATATCAAAATGCTGAATGAATACGCACATTCAAAAGGAATTAAGTTGATCATGCACCACGAAACTTCAGGTTCTGCAACGAACTATGAAAGATGGGCGGATAAGGCTTTCCAAACCATGAATAAGTATGGATATGACGCTGTGAAAACCGGATATGTAGGAGATATCATTCCTAGAGGTGAACATCATTATTCTCAATGGACCATTAATCATTATTATAGAATTGCAGAAAAAGCAAACGACTATAAAATCATGGTGAATTCTCACGAATCTGTACGTCCTACCGGAGAAAGCCGTACCTATCCGAACTATATTTCTGCTGAGGCAGCACGTGGAACAGAATATGAAGCATTCGGAGGAAATAAACCAGACCACCAGACAGTTCTTCCGTTTACAAGATGGATGGGAGGTTCTATGGACTACACACCGGGAATTTTCCAGACGAAGTTAGATTATTATTTCCCTGGAGATAACCGTTTTGTAAAAACTACGCTGGTAAAGCAGCTGGCTCTTTATGTAACAATGTATATGCCGCTTCAGATGGCTGCAGACCTTCCTGAAAACTATAAAAAGCATATGGATGCATTTCAGTTTATAAAGGATGTAGCAGCAGATTGGGATGATACAAAAATCTTATCCGCAGAACCGGGAGATTATGTAGTCACAGCAAGAAAAGCAAAAGGTACTGAAAACTGGTTTGTGGGAGGTATTACGGATGAGAACAAACGTGAATATACTGTAGACTTCTCGTTCCTGGATAAAGGAAAGAAATATGAAGCAACCATTTATGAAGATGGAAAAGATGCTGATTATATTGATAATCCTCAAAGCTATAACATCTACAAGAAAGAGATTACAGGTAAATCAAAAATTAATTTTAAAATGGCAAGAAGCGGCGGTTTCGCAATTTCTATTAAACCCGTGAAATAATTAATTTGAAGAGACACTAAGGTGCCCCGGTTCATCAAAATTCTGATGTCCGGGGTATTTTTTTAACAGATTATTTATCTCCCGCCTGCTGATTCAGTTGTGAATATTGATATTCAGTTTCTGAAGCTGGCTCTTTTACAAATGAACCTTTATCTTTCATCTTTTCTTTATATTCCTTCTGATACTGTTTCACTGTTTTTCCGGTACCGTCATGGCGCCATCCCGGTGAATAGAAAAGATATTTTATACGGTTTTTTAAGGATAATCCCGGCTGTTTGATGTCTTTTCCTATTCTTCTCCATTCATAGAAAAGCATGGTAGCGGGATCTTTCGATTTTATTTTAGGATAAACTCCGTATTTCACAGGAACTTCAGGATCTTCTTTTTCAAAAGTTCCGAAAATTTTGTCCCAGATAATCAGTCCCATTCCCATATTACGGTCCAGATATTTGATATTACAGGCATGGTGTACCCTGTGATGAGAAGGGGTAACCAGAATATATTCTAAAAATCCCATACTTTTAATAGATTGGGTATGTACAAATGTACCATAGATCTGTATAGAAGAATAAGCGACCAGAATATGCCATGGATGGAAGCCCATAAATGCTAGTGGAGAAAAAAATAAATACCTGTACAACGGTTGAAATACAGGGCTTCTGAATCCTGTACTGATATTGAAATAATCAGAATTATGATGGGTAATATGTACTGCCCAGAAAACTCTGGAATGATGATCCACATAATGATGAACATAATAAGCAAAGTCCTGAGCCAGGAATACTGCGATCCAGTACCATATTCCTTCCTGCCAGTCGAAAAGACGATGCTGGTAAAAAAACATCATGACGAATAACGAAAAACCCTTCATGATGATGTCTAACCCATAATTAAGCAAGGCGAAAAGAACGTTTGTTGCGACATCTTTAGTCTCATATATTTTCTCTTTATTAAAATGACTGTAGGCCATTTCTAAGAAAATAATAGCAGCAAACACCGGAATTGTCCAGGTGTAAACAACATCTGGTCCTTCCGTTTTGAACATATTGCTGAAATCCAACATTTTTTCTATAAAACTAAACATAAAAAGCATGGGAAATTAATTTTATGCATGAATTTTTTGTGAAAAATGTAAGTATTCGTTATAAAATCTAAAATAGGGGTGTTTATTCTTATCATTTTGTATCAACTGAGATCAAAAAAATAGACTTTCTCTTGTATTTTTGGATGTATATATAAAAATTTAATGCTAAATTGAACACTAATATGAAGACAATATATGCAGCATTTGCCCTTTCGATAGCTTCCTTCGCTTTTTCCCAGAAAAACATGGAGAGAGTAGAGCCGGCTTTCTGGTGGAAGGGAATGAAAAACCCTGAACTTCAGATTCTGGTTTACGGAAAAGAAATTGCCAATAACGAGATTACCCTTTCAGATGGGATACAGATTAAAGACATCCGGAAAGTAGATAATCCTAATTATGTTTTTATTACAGTCAATACCCATGAGATCAACGTTCCAAAGTTTACCATTAATATTAAAAAGGGTAAAAAGAATATTGGCTCATATGCCTATGAATTGAAACAAAGAAATCCGGGATCTGCAAACCGAGAGTCTTTTACTTCAAAAGATCTTATGTATCTGATCATGCCGGACCGGTTTGCTAATGGTGATGAAAAAAATGATTCTAGTCCTGATCTTACGGAGAAAGCGGATAGGAAATTACCTAGAGGAAGGCACGGCGGAGATCTCCGCGGGATTATCAATAATCTTGATTATATTCATAACCTAGGAGTTACAGCTGTATGGCTTACCCCAGTGAATGAGGATAACGAAAAAAAAGATTCCTATCATGGCTACGCCCAAACCGATCTGTATAAAATAGATGCCCGATACGGAACCAATGAAGAATACAAAACCTTATCTCATGAGCTGAATAAAAAAAATATGAAACTGGTGATGGACTATGTGACCAATCATTGGGGTTCTTCACATTGGATGATCAAAGATCTGCCTTCAAAAGACTGGATACATTGGTTCGATGAAGGAGAAAATGGTTTTAAACGCTCCAATTATAAGACAACAACACAATTTGATACCAATGCTTCGGATATTGATAAAAAATATGCGTTGGATGGGTGGTTTGATAAAACAATGCCGGATATCAATCAGAAAAATCCATTGGTTTTAAAATATCTGACTCAAAATGCGATCTGGTGGATTGAATATGCAGATCTAGGCGGTATTCGTGTCGATACCTATCCGTACAATGATAAAGAAGCCATGGCAAAATGGGCTAAAGCAATTACTGATGAATATCCGAAATTCAATATTGTAGGAGAAACCTGGTTGTATACAGCCGCACAAATTTCAGCATGGCAGAAAGATTCCAAAATAGGAGCAATGGAAGGATACAATTCAAATTTACCATCGGTAATGGATTTTATGCTGTTTGAAAATATGCCTAAAGCTCTTAAAGAAAAAGAAAGCTGGGATAAAGGCATGATAAAAATTTATGATACTTTTACCAGTGATTTTCTATATTCTGATCTCAAAAATCTTTTAGTTTTCTTCGAAAATCATGACACAGAAAGATGGAATGAGATCTTTAACGCCAATCCTAATGCTTATAAAATGGCACTCACCCTGATTTCAACAGTGAGAGGAATACCACAAATTTATTACGGATCAGAAATAGGAATGCGCGGAAATAAGAAAAAAAGAGGAGATGCAGACATCCGCAGAGATTTTCCGGGAGGATGGAAATCTGATCAACAAAACGCTTTCAACCCATCTACTCAGACTCCGGAGCAGAAAGAATTTTTCCGGTTTACTCAGAAATTACTGAACTGGAGAAAAGGCAAAGAGGTGATTCATAACGGGAAAACTAAAAATTTCGTTCCTCAGGATGGTGTTTTTGTTTATTTCAGATATAATGAGAAAGAAAGCGTAATGGTGGTGATCAATAATAACAAGAAAGATCAGACATTAGACCTGAAACGTTTTACCGAATCCCTTAATGGATTTACAAAAGGAAAAGAAGTAATTTCAGGAAAAGAAATGTTATTACAAAACAGTATGAATATTCCTGCAAAAACACCATTGATCATTGAACTAGAAAAATAATAATTACCTATGAAAAAACTAACGACTGCTTATACATTAATCCTTTTTTTACTGGGATTCTCTTCATTTACCGCACAGTTGAAGACCGGATTTGAAAAAGAAAAATCGGAAATCAATAGCATGCTGGATAACTTCAATGCAACGGCGGCAAAAGCAGATTATAACGCCTATTTTAATCTCTTTGCAGATGAATCCACCTTCATAGGAACAGATGCAACCGAAATCTGGGATAAAAAAGCATTTATGGTCTGGGCAAAACCTTATTTTGATAAAAAGAAAACCTGGAATTTTAAAGCCCTTAAAAGAAATATCTACTTCAGTAAAGACGGAAAGCTGGCATGGTTTGATGAATTATTGGACACCCAGATGAAAATTTGCAGAGGTTCCGGAGTGGTAGAAAAAATCAATGGAAGCTGGAAGGTAAAACAATATGTTCTTTCTGTAACTGTACCTAATGAGGTGGTAGATAAAGTAGTTACAGAAAAAGCACCTATTGAAGATGCATTAATTCAAAAACTGAAGTCATAATGGCAGAAATGTTGGGAAGATATAATTCAGGACCATTCGGGAAAAGAAAAAAACCGGACTTATCCATGCTGCAGATTATTAATATGAGCATGGGATTCCTTGGAATCCAGATGGCATTCGGGTTACAAAATGGAAATGCAAGCCGTATTCTGGGTAATTTAGGAGCAGATGTTCATGAATTATCCTGGTTCTGGCTGGTAGCTCCCATTACAGGCTTAATTGTTCAGCCTATTATCGGCCATATGGGTGATAATACGTGGAGTCCGCTGGGAAGAAGAAAACCTTACTTTTTAATTGGAGCCGTTTTATGTGCTATAGGATTGGTTCTCCTTCCTAATGCTGCTTCCGTTACTCAGATGTTTGCTGCCAATGCGCTTTTGTTAGCCGTAATATTCCTGGCTATGATGGATGCTTCGGTGAATATTGCGATGGAGCCATTCAGAGCTCTGGTAGGAGATATGCTCCCGAAACATCAGGGTACGATAGGATTTTCAGTACAGACGATTCTGATTGGAATCGGGGCTGTATTGGGCTCTTATTTGCCGGATTGGTTAACAAAAATGGGGATTTCCAACGAAGCCCCGGCAGGCTTTGTAGCGGATAATGTTATTTATTCTTTTTATATCGGTGCAGGATTGCTTATTATATCTATCTTATATACGATCATGACAACCAGAGAGTATTCTCCACAGGAATTTGCTGATTTTGAAGATGGGAAAGAAGTGGAAGAACAGAAATCTAAGTTTTCGGATATTTTCAAAGATTTTGCAGCGATTCCCACACAGATGAAAAAGCTGGGAATTGTTCAGTTTTTTTCATGGTTTGCCTTATTTACGATGTGGGTTTTCACAACCAGTGCTCTGGCCACCCATCATTTTGGGCTTTCCCCGGAAGATACCCATTCCAAAGCATTTAATGATGCCGGAGACCTTACCGGAAAACTTTTCGGAATGTACAATCTCTGGGCGATTCCGTTTGCTTTTTTGCTGACTCCAATAGCAAAAATGATTGGTAAAAAACAGACTCATGCTTTCGCCTTATTGTGCGGAGGTTTGGGACTGGTTTCCATGTATTTTATAAAAGATGTCAACAACCTATGGATCTCCATGATCGGATTGGGTTTTGCCTGGGCAAGTATCCTGGCAATGCCTTATGCTATGCTTATTGAGGTGATTCCACAAAGAAAAATGGGCGTTTACATGGGGATATTCAACTTCTTTATTGTAATTCCGCAGATCATCAATGGTTTATTCGGAGGTCCCATCGTAAGCGGTATTTTCGGAAAACAGGCGATGGATTATGTGGTTGTAGGAGGCGTTTGCATGCTGATTGGAGCTGTTGTAACCATGATCTTTGTAAAATCAGAAGATGAAACCCCAAAGGAAATTGAAGAAGAGATCAAACAGGTGCATTTTTAAAAATTGAATAGTTTTATCGATCTATCTATTTTGGTGATAATAGTTTCGACAGGCTCAGCCTGACAACGCTTAAAAATTTCGGTTGGTATTCGGGTTGCCACCCTGAGCCTGTCGAAGGGTTATTAATACAAAAAACTTCATTAATCATTAATCTCGAGTATTAATTAAAGGAATAATTTAATAGGTTTAAATTCAAAATATCAATAGGAGCGGGCTTTAGCCCGCTTTTCTTTTAAACATCCATCAATTGGCTTTAGCCAAAACTTAAAATCTATCCTTCGTTTACTTATTATTTTTTTTGATCTTAAGATTGCAATAATCTCCCACAGATTTTCACAGATATCACAGATGCTTGCACTTGTTTAATCATTGGAAGAAAAAATATCCGGCATAAAATTTTATCGCAGATAAAATTTTTGCGCCTTAAAAACATACTGAAAATAAAAAAATCGCGTCTTTGCGTAATCCAACCTATAAAATGATCCTCACTTTCTGAGCTCTCTCACTCCGTTTTACTTCACCAATTTCCTTTCTTAACCTACATCAACTTTTTAAACACCTACATCCCGTACATTTGTACTATAAATAATCACAGAAAATGAAAACAGTATATCATAAAGCAGATTCAAGAGGCCATGCCAACCACGGATGGTTAAATTCTTACCATACATTCAGTTTTGCCAACTATCAAAACAGAGACAGAACAAACTTTGGTGTTTTAAGAGTATTGAACGATGATACCGTTTCTCAGGGAATGGGCTTCGGAACACACCCGCACAGGGATATGGAAATTATATCCATTCCTCTGGAAGGAGATCTGGAACATAAAGACTCCATGGGAACCACAGCAGTAATCAGAAAAGGAGAAATCCAGGTGATGAGTGCCGGAACAGGTGTCATGCACAGCGAATACAATAAAAATAAAGATGAAGAAGTAAAATTCCTTCAGATCTGGGTGTTCCCGAAAGAACAGAATGTTGAACCGAGATACGATCAGAAAAGTATCAAAGAAGGCGAAAAGATCAACGCATTCCAGCAGATTTTATCTCCCAATAAAAACGATGAAGGAGTTTGGATTCATCAGGATGCATGGTTCAATCTGGCCAACTTTAAAAAAGGAAACGGCAAAAATTATATGCTTAACAAAAAAGGAAACGGAGTCTATGCATTTGTGTTAAAAGGAAGCGCAAAAATAGGAGACCGTGTCCTGAATGAAAGAGACGGATTAGGAATCTGGGACACACAGAGCTTTAATATTGAAGCCGTAGAAGACACTGAAGTATTATTAATGGAAGTCCCAATGGAACTGCCGTCTTATCTTAAATAAAAAACTAAATTTGTAATCTTAAAAATTAAACCTCACATATGAAAATTTTAGCAATAGCAGGAAGTAACTCAGAAGTTTCAATGAACAAACAGTTGGTAGCATATGCTTCAACATTATTTGAAAATGCAGAAGTAGAAGTAGTAGATCTGAATCCTTTCGAAATGCCGATCTATAAACATGAAAGAGAACTGGCAGGGGGTGTTCCTCAGGAAGCTCATGATTTTGCCGCTAAAGTCGATGGTGCTAATGTATTGTTGGTAGCTTTGGCAGAACATAACGGAACCTATTCTACAGCTTTCAAAAATGTATTCGATTGGGTATCCAGAATCAAAGACAGAACAGTTTGGAATGAAGTGCCCATGTTATTGATGTCTACATCTCCCGGAGGCAGAGGTGGAGCAGGAGTTTTAGAAGCCGCATCAAAGCGTTTCCCTTTCCATGGAGGAAATGTGGTAGAGACTTTTTCTCTTCCTTTCTTTAATGATAACTTTGATAAAGCTACTCAGAAAATTTCTAATGAAGAGAAAGACAGTGAGTTGAAAGAAAAAATCAAGAAGATTGCAGCCATTGAAACCATCCTTGAAAAATAGAATTTGAATATTCATTTAAAATTACTATTTTTGCAAAAAGAAAAGAGATGAAAATTCAGACCTCCTATAAACAATGTTTTTCTCATAAAGGGAAAGTTGTGGGCTCTGAAATTCTGAGATAAAATAACGGCCGATAATCTGAAAAGATTGTCGGCTTTTTTGTTTTCTAAAATCGAGTATAAAAGTAAATATATAATGTACCAATTGATCAATGTATCAATCTAACAATTCAATTTATTGTTACATTAATTAAATTATTACATTGTTAGATTATTATAAATTATTAGACATGAGCAACACTTACAAATCAGCAGGAGTAGACAAAGAAGAAGGATACAAAACCGTTGACAAGATCAAGAAAGCGGTTGGTGAAACCCACAATTCCAATGTACTGAACCACTTGGGAAGTTTTGGTGCATTCTATGAAATCGGGGGATATAAAAATCCGGTTCTTGTATCAGGAACAGATGGAGTAGGAACAAAGCTGAAAGTAGCTTTAGATACCAAAAAATACGATTCTATCGGGGTAGATTGTTTCGCAATGTGTGCCAACGATATTCTTTGTCACGGAGCAAAACCATTATTCTTTTTAGATTATCTGGCTTGTGGAAAGCTTGATTCAGAAATTGCTGCAGAAATCGTTTTAGGAATGGTTGCCGCTTGTAAGGATAACAACTGTGCGCTGATTGGGGGAGAAACTGCTGAAATGCCGGGAATGTACCAGCCCGGAGATTATGATGTTGCAGGATTTTGTGTAGGAATTGTAGAAAAAGACCAGATCATTGACGGTTCTAAGATCAAAGCAGGGAACAAAATTATTGCTTTGCCAAGCTCAGGATTCCACTCAAA
>Ga0075158_10001315_pt1 | contig 18935 bp, 19 predicted proteins | sample JI91814BDNA_FD_70968 | JGI IMG/M metagenome (GOLD analysis project Ga0075158, IMG submission 70968) | Wastewater effluent complex algal communities from Wisconsin, to seasonally profile nutrient transformation and Carbon sequestration -... | ecosystem: Engineered > WWTP > Effluent > Algae... | reverse complement strand
GATCCCGTCACCGCGTGCGGGTCAGCGCACGCGGTCGGTGTCGACGATGTCGATCCGGACGTTCTGGCCGCCGGCGAGGGCGCCCATCACGGTGCGCAGAGCGCCGGCCGTCCGGCCCGAGCGTCCGATGACCCGGCCGAGGTCGTCGGGGTGGACCCGGACCTCGAGCAGGCTGCCCCGGCGAAGGTCCTTGTTGCGGACCACTACATCGTCCTTGTGATCGACGATGCCCGTGACCAGGTGCTCCAAGGCCTCTTCGAGGAGGGTCACTCGGCAGCCGCTTCGGGGTCGGCCGCAGCGGACGCCGTCGTGGTGGCGTCGGCGTCGGCGTCCACTGCCTCGTGCGACGCGCCGGAGGAGTCGGTGTCGGCCGCTGCCGGGGCCTCGGCCTTCTTGGCGGCCTTGCGCGGGGTGGTCGCAGACGGGGCGGAGTCCGCCGACTTGCCGGCGGCGGCGACGGCCGCTTCGTAGAGTTCCTTCTTGCTCGGCTTGGCCGCGGCGACCTTCAGGGTGCCCTCGGCGCCGGCCTCGCCCTTGAACTTCTGCCAGTCACCGGTGACCTTGAACAGCGCTTCGACCGCTTCGGTGGGCTGGGCGCCCTGAGCGAGCCAGTACTGCGCCCGCTCGCTGTCGATGTCGATGAGCGACGGCTCCTCGGTGGGGTGGTACTTGCCGATCTCCTCGATGGCCCGGCCATCGCGCTTGGTGCGCGAGTCCATGACGACGACCCGGTAGAACGGAGCGCGGATCTTGCCCATCCGCTTCAGGCGAATCTTGACGGCCACGTGGGTGGTCCTCTTTCTCGTGTTGTGAGCACGGCAAGACCAGGCGGAATCGCCTGGGGGGCCGAAACTCGGGGTAGGCGCTCACGCTCGACGGTGCGGGCGCGCGCGGGTACGAGCATCCATTCTGCCAGAGCCGAACCGGGGCTCCGACCACGCATGCCGGGCCGCGCGGCCGTGGCAGCGCATGGCAAAGGCGTCGTTCGCAAGGGAAAGGTTCTGGTGCGAACACGACCGTTGTGGCAGCGGGCGGGTTGTGACGGGTGAGGCGTCAGCGGTTGGCCCAGGCGTCCGGGTCGTCGGCGAGGTGACGGACGTGGTCGGGCAGGTCGCCGGCGACGAGGTCGGCAAGGCTGACCTCGTCCAGGACGCGTCGCAGGCTGGCGCGGACCGCGACCCACACGGTGGGCAGGTGGGCGGCGGCGCCCTCATACCGGACGTCCTGCGGGCGCACGCCGCGCACCTCGGCGAGCGGGCCGGACACCACCCGGAAGACGGCGCCGAGGCTGATGTCGCCCGCGTCGCGGGCCAGGGCGTATCCCCCATACGCGCCGCGAGTGCTCACGACGATGCCGCCTCGGCGCAGATCGGCGAGGATGGCTTCGAGGAATTTCCGCGGCAGGTCCTGGCGGGCGGCGAGCGTCTCGGCCGACAACGCCCCGCCCCCGGTGGTTTGAACCTCAGCGAGCATGGCGAGGGCGCGGATCGCATAGTCCGTCTTCGCCGAGATGTCCACGACTGTGATTGTGTCGCATGCGGCAACCGCCGCAACAACTCCAGCCGCGCCCAGGCGCCACGGCCGCCCCCGTCGTCACCGATATCCCCGGCCCACGAGGCTGCAGCCGACGGACCGGCCGCGCCAGCCGGCCGCCGAGGGTGGGGTCACCCAGGGGGATAGACGCGCCCGCGCAAAATGACCGCGATGGGTGCGGCGAGCACGCCGAGGTCGGCGCGCGGATCGGCGGGGAGGACGAGCAGGTCCGCGTCGGCACCCTCCTCGATGGCGGGTCGCCCCAGCCAGGCGCGGGAGCCCCAGGTCGCCGCAGACAGCACGGCCTCGGCAGGCATACCGGCCGTATGGAGGCGCAGCGCCTCCCGCGGCGCCAACCCATGCGAGAGGGTGCCGCCGGCATCGGTACCGAGATAGATCGGCACACCGGCCTCGTGGGCGGCCGCGATCGTCGCGTCGCGGCGCTCGTAGATCGCCATCATGTGCGCGTAATAGAGCGGGAACTTCTCGCGCGCCGGCTGCGCGATCGCTGGGAAGTTGTCGATATTGATCATGGTCGGGACGATCGCAATGCCTTGCGCGGCAAAGGCTCCGGTCGTCTCCGCGGTCAGGCCACTGGCATGTTCGACGCAGTCGATCCCGGCTGCAGCAAGATCATCGAGGACGGCTTCACCGAAACAGTGCGCCGTCATGCGGGCCCCCTCCTCGTGAGCCGCGGCGACCGCGGCGGCGACGGTCTCGCGCGGCCAGCAGGGCGTCAGGTCGCCGGTCGCGCGGTCGATCCAGTCGCCGACGATCTTGACCCAGCCGTCCCCTCGGCGGGCCTGGCGGCGCACCGTCTCGACAAGCTGGTCGGGCTCGACCTCGTCGGCATAGTCGCGGATGTAGCGGCGGGTCCGCGCGATGTGGCGTCCCGCGCGGATCAGCTTCGGCAGGTCAGGCCGGTCGTCGATCCACCGCGTGTCCGACGGCGAGCCCGCGTCCCGGATGAGCAGGGTGCCGTGGTCGCGGTCCCGGGTGATCTGGGCTTCGGCGGTCTCGGCGTCGACTGCGCCGTGCGCGTCGAGCCCGACGTGGCAGTGGGCATCGGTCAGGCCGGGCACCACCCAGCCGTCGAGGGTCGAGGACTCACCAGCGGGGGCGGTAAAGGTGATGCGCCCGTCGAGCACCCAAAGTTCGTCGCGCACGTCGTTCGGTCCCACCAGGATCGGCCCCCGCAGGCGCAGCGCATCTCCCATACCCCCCGACCTTAGCCCCGTCGAGAGGCCGGTTCAGACCCGTCTGGGTCCCACGCTCCGCGTGGGCGAGGCCGGTTCAGACCCGTCGGGCCCCATGCCCTGCACGGCAACCCGACTATCTCGTCCGGATCCCCGCCCGGCTCGGCCGGAGCAGCCGCGCGTGACCAAGGAGCGGGGAACGCGCCGACCCCCCAGCCATGCGTTCCCCGCTCCCGTTCGCGTCGGCCACCTAAGGCCGTATGCCGCCCGCCCGGCTCGCGCGCGCTGTGCAGATCGCGCCACCTCGGGCCCGCCTGGTCAGCTCAGGGCGCCCACTCCGCGACGGCGTCGCATGGTGGCGTCGACGGCCGCGAAGGCGGAGTCGACGAGGACGCCGATGAGCAGGATGGCGATCATCAGGGCGAGCATGTAGCTCGGCTCCCCCAGTTCGCGGCTGTTGGCGAGGAAGGCGCCCAGGCTCGGCCGGTTGGCGATCGCGACGATCAACTCACCGGCGAGCAGCGATCGCCAGGCAAAGGCCCAGCCCTGCTTCAGGCCCGAGACGATGCTCGGCAGCGCCGCCGGCAAGATGATGTGCCGATAGAGCGCGATGCCCCGGGCGCCGATATTGCGCCCGGCCCGCACCAGGGTCGTCGGCACATAGTCGACGCCGCTGATGACGCCATTGGCAATCGACGGCACGGCTCCGATCAGGATCACGAAGAGGATGGCTTTCTCGGAGAGCTGGAAGAGCAGGATCGCCAACGGGAACCACGCGATCGACGGCATGGTCTGCAGCCCCGTGATCAGCGAGCCGATGGCGGCACGCAGGACCTTCGAGCGGGCGACGGCCACGCCGAGGAGCAGACCGATCACCGAAGCAATGAGGAAGCCGACAACGCCCCGCGTCATCGTCACCGCCGTGGCATGCCAGAAGGTCCCTTGCGTCACTTGGTGGGCGAACTCGCCGAACGCCGAACCGGGACCGGGCAGGACATACGACGGCTTGAGCTTGAACCAGACGACAACCTGCCACAGGCCCACAAAGAGCCCGATGGCGGCGATCTTCGGCCAGGTCTGCGCCCATACGCGACCTGCGAGTGGTGCCTCGTCGGTCGCCGACTCCAGAGCGTCGAGACCCTTGAGTTCTGTTGCGAGAGATGCGTCAATCGCCATGGCGCGCAACCTCCTTGCGCAGTGCGGTGGTGATCTGGCCGGTGGCCGAGCCGACCCCCGGGTCGTCGAAACGCCGCGGGCGCGGCAACTCAATGGGGTATTCCTGCACCACCCGGCCGGGCCGGCTGGACAGGAGGACGACCCGGTCCGCGAGGCGCACAGCCTCACGGACGTTGTGGGTGACGAAGAGGACCGTCAGGCCGCGAGCGCGCCATACGGACTCCAACTCATCGTGCAGCAGATCGCGCGTCATGGCATCGAGCGCCCCGAAGGGTTCATCCATCAGGAGCACCTGGGACTCGGTGGCGAGCGTGCGAGCCAGGGCGACACGCTGCCGCATCCCGCCCGATAGCTCATGGGGTCGCTTGTCGACCACGTCACCGAGGTGCACGCTGGCCAACAACTCGTGGGCACGCTCAAGGCGCTGCGCCTTTGGCACGCCGGCCAGCCGCATCGGCAGGGCGACATTGTCCAGCGAGGACAGCCACGGCATGAGTGCGTGTTCCTGGAACATCAGGGCCGGCCGGCCGGCGACCGATACCCGTCCTGACGTTGCCTTGTCGAGCCCGCTGACGATATTCAGCAGGGTCGACTTGCCGCATCCCGAGGCCCCGACGAAGCAGACGAACTCGCCGCGCCGGACGCGCAGGTCGATGCCGTCGAGGGCAAGGGTGCCGCGGCCATACCGCTTGGTGACCTCGTCGAGGACGACGGCGTTGTCCGAGCCGCCCTCCTCGCGAAAGGCGTTGATTCCGAAGGGATCGTCGGCGCGCGCGTCGGGCACGGCGAGTGCTGTCATGACACGAGGTCCTTGCCGGCGGCTTTGAGGACCTGGTTGAGGATGGTCAGGTCGACCAGACCATCGAGCTTGGGCTCGGTCTTGAGAATGCCCACGTCATAGGCGTGCTTGGCGCCCTCGGTCAGCGCGGACGAGACCGGGTCGTTGGTGAACTCGAGGTTCTTCCAGGCGTCGGCGAGAACCGCCGGGTCGAGGGCCTTGCCCGAGACGGTCTTGATCACCGCGCCGACGTCGGCCTGGGACTTGGCGGGATCATTGGCGATGAAGTCTTCGGCCTCGACCTGGGCCTCGAGCAAGGCCTTGACAGTCTCGGGGTGGTCCTTGAGGAAGTCCGGGCGCACCGCGAGCACGGTGACCGGGAACTTCCCGTTCGGCCAGAGCGAGTGCTCGTCGACCAGGACCTTGCCGCCGGCCTGGACCAGCCGCGTGGCATACGGCTCGGGGACCCAAGCGCCGGCAATCAGCTTCTGGGCGAAGGAGTCCAGGATCTGCGAGTTCTCCTGCGGCGTGATGGAGACGTCGCCGCCGCCCTGCAGATCTGTCTTCAGGCCCTTCTCCTTGAGGTAGTAGCGCAGCGCGACGTCCTGGGTGTTGCCGAGTTGCGGGGTGGCGACCTTAGTGCCCTTAAGGTCCGCGATAGACGCGATCGAGGGGTCGACCACCAGCGCAGCGCCGCCGGTGGCCGCGCCGGCCACGATGCGGATGGCCTCGCCGCCGGAGTTGATGAAGGCGTTGGTGGAGGGGCCCGGGCCGACATAGGTCGCGTCGATGGCGCCCGACTTCAGGGCCTCCATCGCGGCCGGGCCGGCGTTGAAGGTCGACACCTTAAGGGTGGTGGATCCGAGGTGCTTGGCGTAGAGGCCTTCCTTGTCCGCGACGATCGGGAGTGCGTGCGTGACATTGGGGAAGTAGCCAAGCTTGACCTCACTGGCCGCGAACCCGCCGCTGGAGCCGCTAGACCCCGCGTCCGTGCCGCCGGAGCAGGCCGTCAGCCCGAGAATGCCGGTCAAGACGAGGGTGGTCGCGGTGCGCCGCGAGAGTGCCATGGGTGGTGCCTTTCGTGCAAAGGGCGTGTGCCGTCCGCGGCGCGCCGCGTCCGACCGAAGTGGTAGGAGACGGGCGTCGGTGCCGTCGTCGTCTATTCCTACAGTAGATATGGGAATACAAGACAATTGATGTCCGAATGCCGAGACGCGCCTCGGCGTCGGCTGGTGACGACCTGCCGTTTGCCGGCTTGCCCACCCGGCATGCCACACCCGCGCCTCAGTGTGGCGCCGGCGGACTGTGCCCTCTCAACGTCGGCTGGCGGCGTGCCGTTCCGGAGCCATCCGTCGGCGCGCGTGCGCGTAGTGCTCCACAAGGGTGGCGGTCAGGCTCGGCCAGGTGCGTTCGGCCACGGCAGCAGTGGCCGCCGCGCCCATCCGCTCGCGCACGGCGCGCTCACTGACGAGGTGTCCCACGCAGGCGGACAGGGCACCGGAGAGCGCGGGGTCGAAAAGCAGGCCGATGCGGCCATGCTCGACCAAATCGAGTGGGCCGCCCACCGCGGCGGCCACCACGGGCAACCCGGATGCCGCCGCCTCCTGCAGGGTCTGGCCGAAGGTCTCGGTCGTGCCCGGGTGCACGAAGACATCGAGCGCGGCATACGCGATCGCGAGGTCCGCACCCTGCCGGAAGCCGAGGAAAGCCGGGCGCGCGCCGCACCCGAACGCCCTGTTCAGGGTGGTCTCGAGCCCCGCCCGCGACGGCCCGTCCCCCACGATCACCAGCCGCAGACCCGGTATGCCCGCGAGCTCGGCCAGCCGGTCCAGTTCCTTTTCCGGGGCCAGTCGACCGATATAGCCGACGAGCGTTTCGCCCGCTGGGGCCAGGCGTGCCCGCAGGTCGCGAGCGGCTGGGTGGTTCCGCCAGGCCGGCGAGAAGAGCGTCGTATCGACGCCGCGCCCCCACAACGCAGTTCGCTCGACACCATGCGCCCGCAGGGCCGCCAGGCTGGCCGTCGACGGTGCGAGGGTCTGGTCGGCGAGGGCGTGCACCCGCCGCACCCAGCGCCAGGCCAGGTTTGCGACCTGGGGTGCGAGAGGGGGCCAGGGGCGTGCTGCTCGGCATACCTCGGCATGTCCGTCTGAAAGATCGCGACGCTCGGCAGCCCGAGTTCGTGGCACGCCGACAAGGCGCGCGCGCCAATGACGAAAGGGCTGGCGACATGCACGACATCCGGCGCAATCTCCGCAAGCAGGGACTCGACCCGGCCGCTGGGCACGCCGGTGGGGAACTGCCGCACGGGAACGGAGCGCACCGTGTGCACCGGGATCGGGCCGAACCACGCGGGCGCCGGATCCGGAGCGATGACGACGACATCGTGGCCGAGCAGATGCAGGCATTCCGCCACTCGGCATACCGAGGTGGTCACGCCGTTGATGCTGGGCAGGAAGGACTCGGTGACGATCGCAACGCGCACAAGGCAACGGTCCCGGACGCCAGGAGGGCATCAGCCGTCCACGGCAGGTGTGGCAGGCATCGTGTCGATGAAGTCTTGGCGCGGGATCAGCGGGGAGAATCAGTCGGCGGTGGCGGGCAGCGAGCGTCGGCGGGCGACGGGCACCGGTCGGCGAGCGATCAGCGGACGGCGAGCAGGCGCCGGAGCGTCTCAATGACGACCTGAGGTGCGTCGGTGTGCACCCAGTGGCCGGCGCCCTTGACGGTGACCTTGCGGACCGCGGGGAAGAGTTCGCGCATCCGCTCGGTGTCCTCGTCGGCGACATACCCCGACTCGGAGCCGGCGAGCCAGACAGTTGGCCCGCCGAAGGGAGACGGGGCGGGCAGCGGATCGCCGGCGTTCACGGCATACGGGAAATCCGCGATCCGCGAGGCGGAACCGCGAGCGGCGTCTCGCGATACAAGCTGCAGATTGCACTGCCAGGCCCAGCTGTCACCTGCGCGGCGCAGGTTTTGCAGGAGGAAGGCTGCGACGCCCGGGTCGGGCTCGACCTGGGCGAAGCGTTCCTCCGCATCGCGACGGCTGGTCAGTTCCTCCAAGGGAAGGGCCTGCATGCCGGCGATATAGCCCGCGAAGCGGTGCAGGTTGTGATAGCTGCGCGGCGCGATGTCGACGACGCAGAGCTTCTCGAAACCCGCCGGGTGCTGGAGCGCGGCGATCATCGCGGTCTTGCCACCGAGGGAGTGCCCGACCAGGGTGACCGGCTCGTCGCCGGCCCAGGCGCTGATCGTGTCGGCCACGCGCGCGGCATACGTCTCGTAGGAGAAATCGTCGGTCCACGGCGAGCGGCCGTGATCAGGCAGGTCGATCATCAGCGCGCGTGCGTCCGAACCACCTTCCCCCACAACGCCTTTGGCGATCTGCTGCCAGTTGCGCCCCTGCCCGAAGAGACCGTGCAGGAAGGCGATCCGAGGCCCGCTGGACCCCGCGGTGAGCGTATGCAGGGCGGCGGGCGAAGGTGCTCTGGTCACCGACCTAGCGTGCCAGGCTCACGCCGCTGGTGCCCCGGCCGCGTCGATCGCCCGCTGGATCAGCGCGGGCGAAATGGCGGGCGTGGATACAGTCCAGGGTCTCCCGGGAATCGGAGGCGAGAACCACGACCTCGGTGTCATCCACGGCCGCGAGTGCATCCTCGGCGTCGAATCGGGCGCGCAGGGCCTCAGCGCCGTCATCAACTCCTCAAATCGAAGCAACGCTCCGGTAGGGCGGTCGAGAGCTATCAAGTCGTACATGGTGTTCGACCTCCTAGGTTTCCTCAGGAGTACCCAGTCACTCGCCGAGCTAGGTCTCGGCTCCCACACGCCGACACGTCCTCCGCCCTTTCCTCGCTACCGTCCAGTAAGTGGGGTGATTCACCCCACTTACGGCAGGGCAGGACGGGCGGGGCTACTGCCCGAGGAACTTCTCGAAGCCCTTGGGCAGCTTGCTCGGGTCCAGACCGGCGGACGGGTCGGAGCCACCTAAGCCCGCGCCGAAGGCGCTACCGGCAGGCGCGCGGTTGGCGCTGCTGGCTGCCGCCCGCTCCTGCTCGGCGCGCTTGGCGGGGTTGCCCGACTTCGACTTGATGCGCTGGGGGGCCTGCTGACGACCACGCTTGCCCGTGCCCGGCAGGCCCGGCATACCAGGAATCCCGCCGCCGCGGGCGAGCTGCTTCATCATCTTCTGCGCCTCGGTGAACCGCGTCAGGAGTTGGTTGACCTCGCCGACGGTGACCCCCGAACCGGCGGCGATACGGGCACGCCGGGAGCCGTTGATCTGCTTGGGGTGCGAGCGCTCGAAGGGCGTCATCGAGCGGACCATCGCCTCGACCCGGTCGAACTCGCGCTCGTCGAGGGCGTCGAGCTGAGCCTTCATCTCGTTCATACCGGGCATCATCTTCAGCATCGACTTCAGCGAGCCCATCCGCTTGATCGCAGCCATCTGCTGCAAGAAGTCGTCGAACGTAAAGTCTTCGGCCGCAAGGAACTTGCGCTCCATCTCGGCGGCCTGCTCGCGATCGAAGGCCTTCTCCGCCTTCTCGATCAGGGTGAGCATGTCGCCCATGTCGAGGATGCGCGAGGCCATCCGGTCGGGGTGGAAGATCTCGAAATCCTTCACGCCCTCGCCGGTGGAGGCAAACATGATCGGGCGGCCGGTGATCTTCGCGACCGAGAGCGCCGCACCACCGCGGGCGTCACCGTCGAGCTTGGAGAGCACGACGCCGGTGAAGTCGATGCCGTCCTGGAAGGCCTGCGCGGTCTCAACGGCGGCCTGACCGATCATCGCGTCGATGACGAAAAGGACTTCGTCGGGCTCGATGGCGTCGCGGATGTCTGCGGCCTGCTGCATGAGGTTCTCATCGACCGCGAGCCGGCCGGCGGTGTCGACGATGACGACGTTGTAGAGCTTGGAGATCGCGTGTTGGATGCCGTCCTCGGCGACCTCGACCGGATCGCCGTATGACCGCGTCCCTTCCCCCGTCGGCCCTACGGCATCGTGCCCGCCGACATTGCCCTTCTCGGGCGCGAAGACCGGCACTCCTGCCCGCTCGCCGACGACCTGAAGCTGGGTCACAGCATTCGGCCGCTGGAGGTCCGCGGCCACGAGGAGCGGGGTGTCGCCCTGATCCTTGAACCACTTGCCGAGCTTGCCGGCGAGCGTCGTCTTGCCCGAGCCCTGCAGGCCGGCGAGCATGATGACGGTCGGCGCGGTCTTGGCCAGCCGCAGCGGCCGGGTGTGCTGGCCGAGGATGTCGATGAGTTCCTCGTTGACGATCTTGACGATCTGCTGGGCCGGGTTGAGCGCCTGGGAGACCTCAGCGCCGAGGGCGCGCTCACGAATGTTGTGCGTGAAGTCCTTGACCACGGGCAGCGCGACGTCGGCCTCTAAGAGGGCCATGCGGATGTCGCGGACCGTCTTGTTGACGTCGGACTCGCTCAGGCGGCCCTTGCCCCGCAGGTTCTTGAAGGTCGCGGCAAGGCGATCGGAGAGTGACGTGAACACGGGCTCAAGCCTAACCGGGCGCGTCCAACTGGTCCGCCGGTGCCGAGAATGGCTGAGGCGCGCTGCCGGGCGAGCCGGCGGCCAGTGCCGGACGAGCCGACGCTCGGTCACGCCGAGCCGGCGCTCGGCCAGGTAGTGCCAACGCGTCAGGAGTCGCAGGAGTCGATGATCGCCGCCACCGTGGCGGCGACGCGGGGCGGGCTGAGCATGGCGCCGGACGCTTCGGTCAGGTAGAAGGTGTCGAGCGTCTGCCCGGCATAGGTGGCGATGTGCGCGGACCGCACCGTCAGACCGGCCTTGGCGAAGCACCGGCCCAAGTCGTGCAGGAGGCCGAGCCGGTCACGGGTCCGGACCTCCAGCACCGTGGCGTCCGACGCTGCATCCGGGAGCACGAAGGCTCGCGTCGGCATACCGGCGGCAACCGCGGCGGCGGCCGGGCGGGCATACGCACGGCGGCGCTCGAGGGCGGCCAACGGCGCTCGCTCACCGCGCGCGAGACCGGCGAGCCCGAGCGCGAGGCGCGAAGCCGACGGCGCGTCGGAGCCGGGGACCTCGACGATCCATTCGTTTGCGGCGACGGCGTCGAGGGTGCGCAGCACAGCGGTACGCACGGTCAAGCCCTGGGCGGCGAATAGGCCGGCCGTGTCGGCGAATAGCCCGAGCCGGTCCCGGTCGAAGACCGCGATCCGATAGGCCCCGTCGATCTCGCTGACCTGGACAACCGGCTCCCCCACCGCGAGTTGTGTCAGCACCTCGTCGGGCAACTCAACGACGTCCGGCGCTGCGTCCGGGCGCGTCCGCGTGCGCCCGGTGCGGTTGACCTCAACGCACAACTGCTCGAAAAGCTTTGCGCGCCAGTCGTTCCAGGACAGGCTGCCGGCAGCCTTGGCATCGGCGATCGACAGATAGCGCAGGAGGTCAAAGACATCCGGGTCCTCCCCGGCCGCCGCCCACGCGGCCGTGGCGGTTGCCGGATCCTCCAGGTCACGCCGGGTCGCGAGTTCCATCAATGTCAGGTGCTCGCGCACCAGCCGCACGACGATCTCGGCATCGGCGTCCGCGACCCCCATCCGCGCCAGCACCGACCGGGCGATCTTAGCGCCGGTCACCGAGTGATCGTGCGCACCGGCCACCTTGCCGATGTCGTGCAGCAAGGCGGCAAGCAGCAACAAGTCGGGCCGCGCGACCTCGCGCACGAAGGCGCTCGCTTCCACGACCGTCTGGATCAGGTGCCGATCGACCGTATGCCGATGGATCGGGTTACGTTGCGGCCGCGAGTCGACCGCGCCCCACTCCGGCAACCAGCGCGCGACCAGGCCGGCCTGGGTAAGTCCCGCCCACACCGCCGGCAGGCCCGCTCCCGTGGCGAGCAGGTCCGTGAACAGATCCCTGGCCAATTCGGGCCACGGGGTCGACAGGTCCCCGACCTCGGCAAGATTCGCCAGTGTCTGCGGGCTCAGGGCCAGGCCGGCCCGCGCCGCGACCACCGCTGCTCGGATCGGCTGGGTGACGTCTGCGCTGGGGGCCGCCCCCAGCACAGCTTCGCCATCGTGCTCGAAGACGCCATAGCCGAGGCCGACCATGGTGGGCCGGCGCGGGCCGACGCGCAGGGTGCGCGCGCGCTGGCTCTGGCCGGCGCGGCGCATCGTGGCGTCCAGCGCATAGGCCAGGGTGCGACCGCTGCGCGAGACCATCGTCATCAGGTCGTCGGCGTCGCTATAGCCCAGGAGCGCGGCTACCGCGTCGTGATCCTCGCGGCCGAGTCGGTCGCGGCCTCGTCCGGTGACGACCTGAAGGGCGTCGCGGACGTCGAGCAGGCGGGCATACGCCTCGTCGACCTCGCCATGGGGCCGGTCGGTAAGCCAGGCGGCGACGAGGGCGCGGAGCACGGTCATATCGCGCAGGCCGCCGCGGGCTTCCTTCAGGTCCGGCTCGATGGACTGCGCGAGTTCGCCGTGCCGGTCGTGGCGCTCCCGCAGGGAATCCACGAGCTGGGGTAGGCGCTTTCGGGCCTGCGCACGCCAGTCGTGCGCGAGAGTTGAACGGATCGCAGCCACGAACTCGCGATCCCCGGCGATCGGCGCCACATCTAGCAGCCCCACGGCCGCGCTGAGGTCGGCGGATGCGATCGCACGGCATTGCGCGAGGGTGCGGACGCTGTGATCGAGACGCACATTGGCGTCCCAGATGGGATACCAGACCCGGTCGGCGAGCGTCGTCAGCCGCTCGGCCGGCAGCGACCGGCCGTCGTGCAGCAACACCAGGTCGATATCGCTCAGCGGCCCGGAGTCGCCGCGGCCGAGGGAACCAACGGCCGCGAGCGCCACACCTGTGAGCGCTTGGCCGTCGGTGGCCTGCGCCCATAGCTGATCAAGCCAGTCGGTCAGGTAGGCCCCGATGGCGGCGCGCCGCGTCGGGCCCGCCCCAGGCGCGGTGAAGCTGCGCGTGCCGGCCAGGTCCAGCCGGGCACCGTCGATGCCGGTGGGCGAAGTACGCATGGCTCCTCTTCGTCGCGTGCGTTCGGCTTGACACCACGTATGCCGCGCGGCTGGGAGGGGAGATATCTCCGGGTCCCGGGCCGCGCGGCATACGGGCGCGTCGCTGTTGTGACGGTAGTTTGTTGTCGGCTCAGATGGCGTCGGAGCCGCGCTCGCCGGTGCGGACGCGGGCGATGTCCTCGACGGGGACGACCCAGACCTTGCCGTCGCCGATGCGTCCGGTGGAAGCGGCCTTGACAATGATGTCGACCACGGCGCCGGCGTCGATGTCGTCGAGCAGGACCTCGACGCGGATCTTCGGGACGAAGTCGACGGTGTATTCCGCGCCGCGATAGACCTCGGAGTGCCCGCGCTGGCGGCCATAGCCGCTGGCCTCGCTGATCGTCATCCCGGAGATGCCGTAGGCCTCCAAGGCTGACTTGACGGTCTCGAGCTGGTGGGGCTTGATGATGGCAGTGACGAGCTTCATGCGTTCGCTCCTTCGGTGACGGGGGCCTCGCGCGTGACGCCGGCCGCGCCCAGGGCGCCGGCCAGGCGCCCGCCGCGGGGGCTGAGGTCATAGGCGGTCTCGGCGTGCTCACTCTGGTCGATGCCCGCGGACTCGGCGTCCTCGGTGATCCGCCAGCCCATGGTGGCCTTGAGCGCGTAACCGATGATCGCGGTGACGACGCCGGAGATGGCGACCGAGATCAGCGCGATGAGGATCTGGATGACGGTCTGCTTGACCCCGTGGCCGTAGAGCAGGCCGGTGGTGGTCGAGAGCAGGCCGGCGCCGATGGTGCCCCAAAGGCCGGCGACCAGGTGGACACCGACGACGTCGAGGGAGTCATCGAAGCCGAACTTGAACTTCAGGCCGACGGCATAGGCCGAGAGCATGCCGGCCACCAGGCCGAGGACGATCGAGCCGATCGGCGAGAGGGCGCCACAGGCCGGGGTGATGGCGACCAGGCCGGCGACGACACCGGACGCGGCGCCGATCGAGGTGGCGTGTCCGTCACGCAGCTTCTCCAGCAGCAGCCAGCCGAGCATCGCGGCGCAGGTGGCGACGGTGGTGTTGATCCAGACCAGGGCGGCCGTGCCGTCGGGCGCGAGCTCCGAACCGGCGTTGAAGCCGAACCAGCCGAACCACAGCAGGCCGGCGCCGATCATCACGAGCGGGACATTGTGCGGGCGGAGTGCTTCCTTGCCGAAGCCGAGGCGCTTGCCGGCGATCAGGGCGAGGACGAGGCCGGCCATACCGGCGTTGATGTGCACGACCGTGCCACCGGCAAAGTCGATGGGCAGGATGTTGGCGACCTCGTCGGTGACCCCGAAGATCTTCGCCGACAGGCCGTCGGCCGAGCCCGAAAGCAGGCCGCCGCCCCACACCATGTGAGCAATCGGGAAGTAGCACAAGGTGACCCACAGGCCGGAGAACACCAGCCAGGTGGAGAACTTCACGCGGTCGGCGATGGCGCCGCTGATCAGGGCGACGGTGATCACCGCGAAGGTGAGCTGGAAGCCGACGAAGGCGAGCTCCGGGATATTGCCGTAGCCGTCGTAGCCGAAGGGATTGACCAGGCCCGCGGTGTCCTTGAGCCCGAACTTGTCGAAGGGATTGGCGATGATGCCGGCGAGATTGGTCGGGCCGAAGGACATCGAGTAGCCGTAAAGGACGTAGATGATGCCGATGACGCCCATCGCCCCGAAGGACATCATCATCATGTTGAGGACTGACTTCGCCCGCGTCATGCCGCCGTAGAAGAGGGCGAGCGCGGGCGTCGTCATCAGGAGGACCAGTGAGGCGCACAGGATGAGGAAGGCGGTCGACGCATAGTCGATCGTCGGCTCATCGGCAGCCGCGAGGGTGACGAGTGTTGTCATGCGGCCTAGCTTGGGCGCGCGCGATTTCCGGTTGTTGCGCGTCGTGTTACGGCGATGTTGCCGGATGGCGTGGCGCGTTAGCGTCCGGTAACCGCGAGGGTGATTTCTCGGATGTCGAGACGCACACCGTGCAGTCGCGGCCGACGTGGGCCAGTGAACCCTGCGTCGGGGCGCAGCGCCGGGCTGGCCGGCGGCCACGGGCGGGCGCGGGCGGGCGGGCGGGCGGGCGGGCGCGCCGGCGTCAGGTGGGAGAATGGCGGGATGAGCACGCGCGTTCCCACCCTGGTCTTCGACGGTGACTGCGGCATGTGCACCACGCTTGCGGGCGTCGTGGAGCGGTATGTCCGCGCGTCCGAGAGCGACTTCGTCGTCGCGCCCTGGCAGCGCCTGGACCTCACGACGCTGGGCCTAACGCCCCAGCAGTGCGAGGAGGCCTTGCAGTGGGTGCTGCCCAATGGCATGCAATACGCGGCCCAGGACGCCGTCGCAAAGGTCCTCTTGCGCGGCCACGTGTGGTGGCGGCCGTTCGGAGCGGTGCTGCTGCTGCCCGGGATCAACCAGGTGGCCGGAGTGGTCTATCGGTGGGTGGCCGCCAACCGGCACCGCCTGCCGGGTGGGACCCCGGCGTGCTCGCTCCCCGCTGCTCAGCGCAAGGCGAGCTGAGCGCCGACCGCGAGGCGGGCTGAACGCCGCCTAACGCCCGGTTCCACAGACGCCGCGCACTGGGGCCGCCTTTGCGTTCGTGGGCCTGGCAATTGCCCGGCGCCGACGAAAGAGCGGCCCGGGTCGTCGATCAGATCCGCCAGCCGCCCGAGGAGCCGCGCGCTCCCCGGCCGGGCATCAGCTCGCGGACTCGCGCAGAAGGACGGCGAGCCGGGCGCTGAGGGGCGCGGCCAGGTTTGGGTCCAGCGGCGCCCCGGTGGCCCGCGCCGCGAGCGCCGCGTTCAGGGTCGGCGCCAGGTCAGGCTCGGCATCGGCGAGAGCCGTTGCGCCGGCGGATTTGGACAGCCAGCGCCCGTCGGTGAGCAGAACGATCAGGCGGGCGATATTGAGGGCGCGATTGGTCGAGATGTCGTCGTCGCGGTCGTGCCACGCCTGCGACTCGGCCACGGCCGCTCGCAGCCGGGCAGCGGGGACGGGGAGGATCACCACGTCCGGCGCCGGTCCGTGCAGCGGGACACCGACCACGCGCGCCGCGGCAGATCGAGCACGGCCCACCACCCGGGGCCGTCGTCCGGGCCGAGGGCCAGCAGGTCATCCCGGCTCCGCCCGCCGTTGACATTGAGCGCGAAGCGGACCGGGTCGGCGAGATCGACCACGTCGGGCCGGGCATAGACGACGAACTCCAGCCCCACGGCTGGGCACTCGAGCGCCGGGTGACGGACCCGTTCGCCGAGTGTTAGGCGCAACGATTCCGGGTGCCGGGAACCCGTGACGGCCAGGACATCGAGGTCACTGGTCCCCGGCTCATAGGCCCATTGCGCCGCGCTGCCGATCAGCCAGACCCCGAGCAGGTCGTCCTCAAAAGCCGCCTGGACCTCGGCGCTGACCGCATCGAGATAGACCTGCACCTCCGCCGGGAGTTCTGCAAGCCGGGGGTCCGCCCCTCTGGGCTCACCGGATGGAGGCAGCATGCGGCTCACCGTGCGCCCCCGTCCGCTGCTGCCTCGGGCATTCGTTCGCCCGCTGCCGCCTCGCCCGCTGCCGCCTCGCCCGCGTCGACGCCGACCCGACCGGAGCGGCGGGTCAGCGACCAGGAACGGAAGCGATCGGCATACGTCTCCAGGGGCAGGAAGGCGAGCATCATCACCAGGTGCGGCCAGAAGGCGATGGTGATCGAGGCATAGGTCACGGCGTGAAAGGCGAACCAGCCCATCACCATGCGGCGACGCCACTTCTCCGGGACGACAAAGATCAGCGGCGAGCTCATCTCGGCGACGAACAACCCCCATTGCGTCAGGTGCAGCAACTCGGGGACGTCGAGCAGCCACTTCACCCACGGCGTCCCGCGGCGCACCACCGCGCGGGCCATGGTTGCGGAGTTGACCCACTCCCAGCCCCCGAAGCGCACCTTCGCCCAGGCCGAGAGGAAATAGGTGGCAATCGCCGCGAGCTGCGCGGCCCGCAGCACGAAGCCGGCCGCCTCGCTCAGGCGCCGATCGCGCCAATAGGCGCTGCCGACCGTCGGTAGAAGGAGCAGGGCGACGACGAAGTCCCCGCGGTCGTGGTCGACCTTGCCATAGGCGTAGGCGACGTACATGTACCAGATCCAGCACACCGCCACGACGGTGCCGGCCAGGCGCGGAAGGCGGCCAGTCGCGGCGACGAGCGCCGCGGCGACCGACCCCCATTTGAGCGTCTGGACGAGCACGACGGTCGCCGCCGGCAGATGGAGAAGCTGCCCCAACCGCAAGGGTTCGTACCAGATCGGGTCGACATAGCCGTGATACCAGCCGCTGGTCTGCAGCCAGAGCACGTCGATGACGACATAGAGATAGACGAGTGTGCGGAAGATCGCCAGCCGGCCGAGCGGCATCGCGGTGAAGAGCCAGCGCGTCATGGCGCCGCCCATTCGGCGACGAGGTCGTCGCGGTACTCGCCGGTCGGGCCGCCGCCCTTGAGCGCATAGTTGCGGATCAGCACCCGTATGCCGATCCACGCCGCCTCGTGCGGGCGCAGCTTCGCGTGGCTCGCCGCGAGCGTGCCGAGCATGGCCGGGTCGCGCGCGATCCGGTCGAGATTGCCCTCAACCTCGGCGCGGTTGAGGCCGACACTGTCGGGGTTGATCGGCGCCTGCGCCCACATCTCGGGCGCATTGGCGGTGCGCACCTGGATAAAGGTCGAGCGGACCGCACCATTGGGCGAGGTGGATGTGGAGAACATCCGCCACGGTGAGAACGGCCACCAGTCATCGTCACCGACGGTGGTCCCGCCCAGGAAGAGGACGGTCATCGCGACCACCGCGGCGGCCCGCCAGGCCTTCGCCGCCGGCCGCAGCCGCTGGGTCTTGGCCGTCGGTGCCATCGGCGGGGTCCGACTCACCCGCCCCCGCGGCGGGGCCTGTCTGAGCGACCTACCCGACTTCTCCACAGCGTGCTCCCCCAATGTCCCGCGCAGTATGGCAGTTGGGTCCGACCAGGCGCCCCGCAGGCGCGCGGGGGCGGGTCGGGCAGGCTCAGGCCAGGATCGCGTCGACGAAGGCCTCGGGGTCGAAGGGCGCCAGGTCGTCCGGGCCCTCCCCCAGCCCGACCAGCTTGACCGGAACCCCGAGCTTGCGCTGGACGGCGACGACGATGCCGCCCTTGGCGGTTCCGTCGAGCTTGGTCAGCACGATGCCGGTGATGCCCACGACCTGGGCAAAGACCTCCGCCTGGCGCAGGCCGTTCTGGCCGGTCGTCGCGTCCAGGACGAGCAGGACCTCATCGATCGGTGACTGCTTCTCGACGACCCGCTTGATCTTGCCGAGCTCGTCCATCAGGTTGGCCTTGTTGTGCAGGCGACCGGCGGTGTCGAGCAGGACGACATCGGCTTCGAGTTCGATGCCAGCCTTGACCGCGTCGAAGGCGACGGCGGCGGGGTCGGCGCCGTCCTTGTGCGAGCGGACCGTGGGCACGCCCACGCGCGCCCCCCAGGTCTCGAGCTGGTCGGCGGCGGCGGCCCGGAAGGTGTCGGCCGCACCGAGCAGCACGTCCTTGTCCTCGGCGACCAGCACGCGGGCGAGCTTGCCGACGGTGGTGGTCTTCCCGGTGCCATTGACGCCGACGACCAGGACGACCGCGGGCCGGCCGTCGACGCGGGCAGAGGCGAGCGCGCGATTCATACCGGGGTCGACGAGGCGCAGCAGGTCGGTGCGCAACCAGCCGCGCACGGTCGCCTCGTCCGAGGTGCCGTGCACCTTGACCTCGGTGCGTAGTTGCTCGACGAGTTCATTGGTCGCGTCGATGCCCAGGTCGGCGGCGAGGAGGGTGTCCTCGACCTCTTCCCAGGCCGCGTCGTCCAGGCCGCCTCTGGTGAGAAGGGCGAGCAGGCCCTTGCCGAGGGCGGTGTTGGACCGCGCCAGCCGCGCCCGCAGGCGCTGGAGGCGGCCGACGGCCGTTTCCGGGCGTTCGAGGGTCGGGGTGACCGGCTCCTCGAGCAGGACATCGCTCTCGTCGGCCTCTGGAGGCGTGCCGCGCGGGGGCAGCGTATCCACGCCGCCCCCAGGATCCGCGGGGGTGGGCTGCGTCGGAATGGGCTGGGTCGGAGGAGGTGTGGACGTCGGGGGAAGGGTCGGGGTGCGACCGCGCCGGCCCGGGCGCAGGAACCCGACCACCAGGCCGACGAGGACGACGGCGAGGGCGCCCGCGATGACGAGCCATTCCCACAACTGATCGATCACGCGTTCACCT
>Ga0075158_10001308_pt1 | contig 18984 bp, 17 predicted proteins | sample JI91814BDNA_FD_70968 | JGI IMG/M metagenome (GOLD analysis project Ga0075158, IMG submission 70968) | Wastewater effluent complex algal communities from Wisconsin, to seasonally profile nutrient transformation and Carbon sequestration -... | ecosystem: Engineered > WWTP > Effluent > Algae... | reverse complement strand
CAAGGGCATGCAACAGCAGTTGGCACACCTCGCCAAGCTCCCCCAGTGCGCGGTGCTCACCGAGGCCACCTCGAACCTGCACGACCATGGCTTCATCACCTGCATCGACCGGGTGATCGAAGCTGTGCCCCTGGCCCCCGACCCTGTGCCCGGGGTGGACCTCGGCCCGACGCCCGGACCCGAGTACATCCCCAACATACTGATCACCTTCGGTGGGGCGGTGGTGAGCAAACGGGTGAAGACCCTCCTCCGGAAATGGCGCCCCGAACAGCACTGGCACATCGATGCCGGCCAGCGCCATTACGACACCTACCAGAGCCTGACGCATGACGTTGCGGTGGACCCGGAGATCTTCTTTGCACAGGTGGCGCCGCAGGTGCAGGCCATCGAAAGTGGCTATGCGTCCATGTGGGAGTACATCGACCAGCAGACCACCACCAGGCATCATCAACTGCTGCAGGCCGCCCCCTTCTGCGACCTCACCGTGTTCGAACAGGTGCTTCAGCGGTTGCCGGCGGGCAGTGTGGTGCACCTGGCCAACAGCACGCCGGCACGCTATGTCCAGCTCTTCGAACGCGGGCAGGGCATGCACTACTTCAGCAATCGCGGCACGAGCGGTATCGATGGCTGCAGCAGCACGGCCGTGGGTGCAGCTTTCGTCAGTGAGCGGCCCACCACGCTGCTCACGGGGGACATGGCCTTCCTCTACGACAGCAATGCCTTCTGGAACAAGCATCTGGGGCCGAACCTCCGGGTGATCGTGATCGACAACGGCGGGGGCAACATCTTCCGGTACATCGATGGTCCGGACCGCGACCCGGAGCTCCTGCACTGGTACGAGGCCCGCCATGGACGGGACCCCATGGCCCTGATCACCAGCTATGAGATGCCCTGCTATGAGGCCTTCGACAAGCCCTCGTTGAAGCACGCACTGGACCAACTGTACGAAACACACGATGGCCCGGCCTTCCTGGTGGTGCGCACGGATGCCGAGATCAGCCCGAAGGTGCTGCGCGACTATTTCAAGGAACTGCGTGGATGACATGGGTGACCTGAAACATCGGATACCCTCGTTCCTACTTCGGTTGTTGCCCTTGGCGGTGGTCGTTCCACTCATCCTGGGCATGTCCTTGCTGGAAGGTTCGGGGACCGCATTCCTGAGCGGCCGTTCCGCTTCCGGCAGGACCGTTTTCAAAGCGGAGCTGCAGGACATCTCCGGCCTGTTCGAAGGAGGTTCGATCACCATCGATGAGCATGTCCTGGAGTTCCCGGCTGAAGCGGAAGGGGTCCAGCACCATTCCATCTGGGACCCGCGGAACGGGGTGTTCACACTCTCGTACCTGCGCCCGGGAATGGACGACTTCCTGTTCTTCCGGATCTGGGCAGTGCCCCGCACCTTCAAGACCATCTCCGGAGATCGGAACGCAGGTGCGGTCTATGAGTTCGAAGCCCTTTTCGAAGGGACCGAGCCACGTCCCGACAAGGGGAACGCCACCCCGTCGGTCCGGCTCACCTGCCGGCTTGAATACCGCATCTGATGGGCACTCCCTTCTCCACCTGGCTCCATGCCTTCCGCCTGCGCACCCTGCCCCTGGCGGTGAGCAGCATCATCGTGGGCAGCGCACTGGCCGTGCCGGACAGTAGGATCAGTGCAGCGAGCACGTTCCGCCTGGAGGTCCTGCTGCTCGCTCTGCTCACCGCCATCCTGTTGCAGATCCTGAGCAACCTGGCCAATGACCTGGGAGACCACCTGCACGGCACGGACAACGCAGCACGTATAGGGCCGCAACGGGCTGTGCAGAGCGGAAGCATTCCTCCTGCTGCCATGAAACGTGCCATGCTCCTTTGCGGGGTGCTCGCCTTCGGCTCGGGTGTGGCCTTGATCATATCGGCCCTGGGCATTCGCCTGATGACGCTGGTTTTCCTGCTCGTAGGCCTGTTGGCCATCGGAGCCGCCGTGAAGTACACCTTCGGTCGCAACCCGTACGGATATGCCGGCCTGGGCGATGTGAGCGTGTTCCTCTTCTTCGGCATCGTGGGGGTGATGGGCACGCACTACCTCCATGCCCGGACCATCGAATGGATGCACCTGCTGCCCGCCGCAGGGTTCGGCCTGCTCAGTGCCGGTGTGCTGAACGTGAACAACATGCGCGACATCCGGAACGACAAGGCCAGCGGCAAGATCACGCTCGCTGTTCGCCTAGGCCCTGATGACGCGAAGAGCTACCATGGTCTCCTGATCATCGGTGGCCTCACCTGCCTGATGCTCTTCACCGCACTGAACTTCCGCGGGATGCCCCAGTGGGGTTTTCTGGTCACCACGTCCGTGCTGGCCAGCCATCTGCGTGTGGTGTTGCGCAACCACGACCCTGCTGCGCTGGACCCCGAACTGAAACGCCTGGCCCTGGCTACTTTCGCCACGGCGATCGCGTTCGCGGTGGGCCTCTGGCTGGTCTGATGCACGGACCATACAAGGCATATGATGCGACGAGGAAACACGATACCTGATGATCTCAGAGCGACATGATCCGCGCCCGCTGGATGGAACATACCCTGATGCCCCACTTTGAGCTGGGGACGAGCAAGGGCCCGATCGCGGCGCGCACGGTCTGGTACCTCATCGCCTGGGATTGCGAACGTCCCGAGGTGCGCGGCATCGGTGAGGCGGCCCTGTTCCCCGGCCATAGCAAGGAGTTCCCGGCGGACGTCCGGACCAAGCTCCTGGAGCTCTGCGCGGATACCAGCAACTGGGCCCACCGCCTGAGCAGCGACCTGGTGGAGGTGCCCAGTGTGCGCTTTGCCGTGGAGCAGTGCATCCGCGATCTGGCCGCGAGCGGCACCAAGGAGCTCTTCCCCTCATCGTTCACGCTGGGCCAGGCCGGCATCCCCATCAACGGACTGGTGTGGATGGGCGACAAGGCCACCATGCGCCATCGCATCCGGGAGCAGATCGAGGCGGGGAACAGTTGCGTGAAGATGAAGATCGGGGCCATCGGCATCGATGATGAACTGGAGCTACTGGCGGCCGTGCGACGTGAATTCAGCGCCACGGACCTCACCCTGCGCGTGGATGCCAACGGTGCGTTCAATGCCCGGAACGCCATGGAGGTGCTGGAGCGCTTGGCGGAACTGGAGGTGCACAGTATCGAGCAACCTGTGCCCGCCGGGCTGTATGAGGTCATGGAGGAGCTGTGTGATCGATCACCGCTTCCGATCGCCTTGGATGAGGACCTGATCGGCCTGAACCAGAGCGACAGCAAGACGGACCTTCTGGACCACGTGAAGCCGCAGTACATCGTGATCAAACCCAGCCTGGTGGGTGGATGGGCCGCAACGCGAGAATGGATCGAACTGGCCGAAGGAAGAGGCATCGGGTGGTGGATCACCTCGGCGCTGGAGAGCAGCATCGGACTGAACGCCATCGCGCAGTTCACCGCCACTCTGGACGTGGAACTTCCCCAAGGACTGGGTACCGGCAAGGTCTACGTGAACAACATCCCATCACCCCTGCTGGCCGAACGCGGCTACCTTCACTACCGGCCCGAGGTGGCATGGGACCTCTCCTCCCTGGACCTGTCCGCATGAAGCATCTGTTCTCGGTCCACCTAACGGCGGGCGTCTTACGGTAGATGGCCAAGCGACCCACATACCCCACCACCATGGACACCGCCTTCCAGCGGCTGACCGTGGACGGTGTGACCATGAGCGCCCAGGATGCAGAGCGCACCTTCGCCAAGGCGATCAACAAAGGCGGACGTTCGGGACAGGAATGGCGAAGGGAACTGCATTCGACCATCTCTCACCTGACCCTGATGTCCAGTGGCCTGCCGGCTGCCACCAGCGGCACCACGGGCCCTCCCAAGCAATACCGCATCCCAAGGCGCGACCTGGTGAACAGTGCACGCCTCACAGGCGACACCTTTGGTTTGAAGGCCGGTGACCGCGTACTGCATTGCCTGCCCTGCGACTTCATAGCCGGGAAGATGATGGTGGTGCGTGCCTTCGTCCTCGCACTCGATGTCCACTTCATCGACCCTAAAGGCAGCATCCTGGGGAACCTGAAGGTGAACGACCGGTTCCGCTTCACCGCCATGGTACCCTTGCAGCTACACCGCATCATCCAGGAGGACAAAGAACGTGTGGAGCGTCAGTTCGACACGATCCTGTTGGGTGGAGGTCCGGTGAGCGATGCGCTGAGGGAGGACATCCGGGACCTCGACGTGAAGGTGTTCCAGAGCTACGGCAGCACGGAGACCGTGACCCATGTGGCGCTGCGGCACCTCAACGCGGTGGACGGGGAGGACAGCTTCACGGCGATCGGCAGGGTGCATTTCGGACGCGACCCGAGGGGATGCCTGGTGGTGTATACGCCGCATCTCAGCGTCAAACAACACGTGACCAACGACCTTGTGGAACTGGTGGACGACACTCATTTCAAGTGGCTCGGCCGTTATGACAATGTGATCCTGACCGGCGGGAAGAAGATATTCCCTGAGCAACTGGAGGCACGCACCGCCGGCATCCTCCCCTATCCCCATTACTTCACTGCCGTGCCGGATGATGTGCTGGGACAGGCCGTCATGCTGGTCCTGGAGACCGACCGGCCGCAGGAGGAGGTCCTGCCTGAAGTGCTGAACAAACTGATGGTGACCCTGCATCCACATGAACTGCCACGCAGGGTGCAGGCCTTGCAGCGCATCAAGCGTACCAGTGGTGGAAAAGTGATCCGGGACTGAGCTTTTCAGATCAAGCGCTGACTGGTCCACATGGAAAGATCGGCTCCGATCATTTCCGCTAGGCGGGCATCGTGTTCCCGATAGAAAGCTCCCCATTGAACCAGCACGTGTGGCTCCATTGGCGGAAACGCTTTGTTCGATCGGTTCGCGTCCTGAATGGCACCTCCCAAACGCAGGTACACAGGATAGGGTAGAACGGAGCGCACGGAGCGCTTGATCGGATTGCTCTCATTCCGGAGCCAATGGATAGCCGCCGCAAGCGCACCTGACCTGGCCTGGGATGTTTCATTGTGCACCTTGTCCTTCGCTTTCAAGGTATGCGGTCCGACCCCCATTGATCGAAAAAGCGCATCGCATACACTCTGTGGATCACGCTTCAGGTCCTCGAAACGGAAGACATGCACCTGATCCTTCGGAAAGACCCCCCAGATCACCTCCAGGGAGGCAGCATAAAGGCCGTATCCAACGAAAAGATCATACAGCTCATCACCCTTCTTACCCTCGCGCAATAAGCGCTCCATGTAACCGTGGTCATATGTCATCCATCCATCGTAACAGGCCATCCGGTATGCTGAATAGGCACGTTGAACAGGGTCTCGAACAACCATGGCTAATTGACAGTCCGGGTTGTGTTGCTTGAGCCTTACCAATGCCGAACTGAATTGGTACAGGTTCGACATCTTGGCTATCCTTCGGACACCTTCGGGAACGACTCGTGGAAAATACCGTTCCATGAACCGGTCGATATCATCCTCGTACTCCTTCGGATCTGAGAAATAGGTGAACTCCATGCAAAGCGGGTTCAACAGATTCGGATGCTCTCCCAAGTAGTTGGATAGAGACGTGGTGCCAGCCTTTTGAGCACCAATGACCATCAACTCAATGGATCCTCGTTTCATTTCAAATCATTTGACAGCCAGGCATACAAGGCCCAGAACCGGATCACTTCATATTGTTGAGCGCTTCCTTGTCCAAGGGCTCCTCCTTGTCATCATCCAACGGCTTGGCCGCCGTATAGATCCGCCATTTCGCCAGAACGGCCTCCATATCCGCGGGCAACGCACTTTCGAAGTGCATGCGCTCGCCGGTGATGGGGTGGTCGATATCCAAGGTCCGGGCGTGTAACGCCTGCCGTGGTAGCAGGTGGAAACAGTTCTCCACGAATTGCTTGTACTTCGTGAACGTGGTGCCCTTCAAGACCCGGTCGCCACCATAGGCGGAGTCGTTGAACAGCGGGTGCCCCATGTACTGCATGTGCACCCGGATCTGGTGGGTACGGCCCGTTTCCAGCTTGCACTCCACCAGGGTGATGTAACGAAAGCGTTCGAGCACCTTCCAACGGGTGGTGGCGGACCGCCCTTGGTCACCCTCGGGATAGACATGCTGCACCGTACGGTCCTTGGGACTGCGACCGATGTGCCCCTCAATGACCCCTTCGTCTTCCTCGAAGTCGCCCCAAACAAGCGCGTTGTAACGCCGATCACTGGTGCGGTCGAAGAACTGGCGCGCCAGGTGTGTCAGGGCCTCCTCGGTCTTGCCTACGACCATCACACCACTGGTATCCTTGTCCAACCGGTGTACCAATCCGGGTCTGGGGATCTCCGCGCCGGGCGTTGATGGAAGCTTTCCGAAGTGGAACAGCAATGCGTTCACCAACGTCCCTGTCCAATTGCCATGCCCGGGATGCACGACCAGCCCAGCCTGCTTGTCAATGACAAGGATATGCTCATCCTCGTACAGCACGGTCAAGGGAATGTCCTCAGGAGCCAGCTCCACTTCACGCTGAGGATAGGGCAGCACGATGCTGATCTCATCCCCCGGCTTGACCTTTTGACTCGGTTTGGCGGACTTGCCATTCACCAACACATTGCCCGCCTTGGCTGCCACCTGGATGCGGTTCCGGGAAGTGTGCGCCAAACGATCGAAGAGGAACTTGTCCAGTCGAACCAGCGACTGACCCGGATCGCAGACGATCCGATGATGTTCATAGAGCTCCTGCTCCTCCCCCGCTTCAACCTCTTCGTTCTCCATCAGTGCTGTATGATCAGTCTTCCGACACGCAAGTCGCCCCCGTCGGTATTCATGACCCGTAGGAGATATAGTCCATTCCGCAATCCTGAGCCATCCACCTCTTCCATTCCCATGACCATACGCTGGAGCACCACCCGGCCAAGTCCATCCAATACCTCCATGCGGACAGGAGTATCCGTTCCCGAGATCACCCGGAAGCTACTGGACACCGGGTTGGGAACAACCATGATCCCCCCATCCGCGGAAATTTCCGGGATCCCAATGAAGGGATCGACAGCGGCCATGAACACCGGCCGCATCATCAATGACCCTTGGAATACCGTTTGTTGCCAATTCGACCCCACTTTATAGGAAATGCGGCTCTGGTTGTTACGGTTCCGGTCGAATCCCACGTTCATGCTCGTAGCGCTGGTCTGGGTCCATCCGACATAGAACGTGCCCGCCACACGTATCGTATCGTCCAAGGGATACTCCACGAACCGGTTGAGTCCCTCCTGTTTATACTGGGGAGTGGAGAATGTGAAATTCCGATGCAGTACCACTTCCGGTGATAAGCTGCTCCAAACCGTGATGAAGAAGGAACCATCCTCCGGAAGCGGCTCAGGTGGTGCGTTTGCTTGTGGATTGAAGTAGATGCGGAGTGCCCTCAAGGAATCCTCCCCCACGATGTCGAAGCGATAGGCCAGCTGGGCACCAGCAGCGTCCAATCGATACCCCATCTCTGCCGACCCATCGTCGTACGCATAATAATTGCTCAGCTCTTGGACAAAGGTGATGGTATCGTTGTACTGATTAAGGTCCGGCTGGGTCTGTGCCAGGAAACGCACGCGCCAGAAGGCCGCATCCGTGCTCAGCGAGGGTTCGTAGAAGAAGGGGGCCGTCCCACTATTGATCGGATGAAGGCTGTTGAATACGCTGGAAGCGTTGCCCGATGTGTTGTTACCGTAGGGTGGAGGAGTTTCGAAAAACACTGGACCACCGTCGATGCCGGCCTGCATGCGCCATGTAATGAAACGATCGTTCACATCCAGGTTGCGGATCGGCAAGCTCAAGGAGTTCGCCATGTAAGCTTCCGGCGACTGCTCAAAGGCATGGAACGGGACGGAGGTATACGTCTGCAGGAGCGAGCTGGCGGGCTCCACGTAGGCCATGTCCACGATCACGGTATCGTCGAATGCCCGTGCCTCGGCCAAGCGAACGTAATCCAAGTGCCAATGGTCGAAGGATCCACTGAGCGTTGCATAGTTCAGGAATCGCATTCGGAAACCATCGCGAAGGAAGCGGTCCTCCAGAATGGGCAGGAGTACCTGATCGAACGTATCACTGGTATAGTAGGGTGTGCGCCATACCCTTACCCACGCATCCTCCTGAGGAGCGTAGAACTCCAGGACCAAGCTGTCCTGAGGCTGGGCTTCGGAATCACCGCTCAATCCACGAGGTTGCACGAAGAAGCTCAGGTAAACGGAATCCGCAGGAGAATAGGAAAGGTCGATCGGGACCGAGGTGAGGTGATCAGCTATGCCATAGGAGCTGAATTGCTCGAAATTGTAGGGATAGCCGGTTCGCGCCAGTCCATCAAAGGTGGCCACCCCGACAGTGGGTGGGGCGATCGGATACGTGCCGTTCACATGAACATCGTCATTCTCCCATAGGACCAACGGAGTTGGCGAGCCGTTCATGATGTACGTTCGATCATCCGCTGGGACGCGGTAGACCAACAGGGAATCCTGCACCAGGGGAGGAGACAGGAAGCGCAACGTGTCCTCGGGAAGGGATTGAAGGGTATCGAAGATTGTGTATGCCGGCCAGGCATCGACCAATGTCACTTCAGGGGGGAAGCTGGTCACGTTCCGCACGGTGAGCTGCACCAGCGGTAGCGGAGCGCGTGTCACCACGGGCACATCAGGGTCGGTCAGGTCGATGGTGAACCGGAACGTGGTGTCGTCGGCAAACACCATATCAGCGGTGGATGCTCCGCCCACTTCCAGCGCATAGATGGTCTCTTCCAGGGTGACACCGGGGTCCGAGGCTGACGCCCAACGTTTCAGGGTGCGGTCGATGGAAAAATCATCCATCAGGGGCAGCACCTGAGGCAGAACGTCATACAGGAAATGGGTATTGAGCGTGGATTTTCGACCGGCCTGCTCAAGAACTTCCGTAGGCCTGACCGAAAGCGCTTCCAACCGTTCGCCCTGTGCGTATACACTGGTCGTCGCGAACAAGGCCAGCAAGGACCCTAGCAGCTCAATGGATCGTATCGTTCGTTTCATTGGGTTCAAAATGCACTGGATCGTTCCAACCGCTAACCGGGGCCAACCCGACAGTGTCCATGGTCAACCAAACGTCTATGCTTGAACCCATGGCGATCCGATCGAAACCTCCTGCTCCCGGGGATTGGCGAAACACCCGGGCAAACGTGGAATCGACGCTCGTATTGCAACCTTCACAAGAGACGAGCACTCCTTGGTTCAACGATGCCATGTTCAAAACAGCCCCCACTTCGGCAAAGGTCAGACCTCGCAGATCCGGAACTGGTACACGCTCACCCTGGTCGCCACTGCCCAGCACCAGGGCAATGGAACTTCCCCTGCGCACCCTGGTCCCTGCCGCAACACGATCCCCGTCGATGCGTTGCTCAATGACACAGTCCACACAAGGGTCCGGCCTGTACTCCAAGCCACTCACCTTGAGGCCAAGGATCTCCATGACGGACAACGCTTGGCGTTTCGAAAGGTCCACAAGATCGGGCATGTCGATCATAGGCGGCCGCTGCGCATTGAGCACGAGATAGACCTTCCTACCCGGCTTCACCTCGGCACCTGCCAATGGATCCTGGCTGACCACCCCGCCCTTTACGGCCTGATCATTATACACCGAATCGATCACCATGGCCACCATATCCCGATCCGCTAAGGCCTGCTGCGCATCCACCACGTTCAGACCGGTAAGATCAGGCACGATGCTCACCGTTGAATGCCGCGTGTACGACCGCAGCCAAAGGCACCCGATGAAAAGGGCGACCACGGACAGGACGATCGGAAGTGCAAATCGGAACCGGCTCATCTGTTTCGCCCCGGAACGATATGGACGAACGGCAAATGTAGGTCTCAGGCATCCCAGCAAGACCGGCCCCGGTCGAGTTCATGATCCGGCAAGAACATCGCACTTGTCGGTTGGCCGATGTTGCTCATCTTCGTCCACTGAAGTCAACCATCGATCATGCCTCAAGAACGACCGCTCATCGCCGTTTTCCGTGGTGGCTATTCAGGAGAGTCGGTGATCAGCCACCAAAGCGCTGCACGTTTGCTTGCCGCCTTGGACCCATCGAGATACCAACCTCTGTTCGTCACCATCGAACGCAACGTATGGTCCTGTCACGATGCGGCCGGTTCCGAGTTCCCACTGGACAGGGCGGATCTCTCGGTCATGTTCGAGGGTCGGTCACGTCAGTTCAATGCTGCATTGATCGCCGTGCATGGCCCTCCTGGAGAGGACGGTACACTCCAAGGATATTTGGATATGGTGGGTGTTCCCTATCAAACCGGGGGCGTCCTATCCATGTCCATGACGTTCAGCAAATTCGCCACTACTGCGATGCTCCGCGAGCAGGGCTACCATGTCGCTCCGTCCGTCCTGGTGCGTTCACATGGCCAACGACCCGACCCCGGATCCCTCGAGCTTGGCTATCCCTGCTTTGTCAAGCCGGACCAGAGTGGCAGCAGTCTCGGAGTCTCGAAAGTCGCTCGCCCCGATGACCTTGGAGCCGCACTGGACAAGGCCTTCCTCGAATGTGATGCTGTGATGATCGAAGCAGCCGTGAAGGGCAGGGAACTCACTTGCGGGGTCCTTATCACGGACCGTACGTACACTCCATTGCCGGTTTGTGAGATATCGACCAGTCGTGAATTCTTCGACTATGAAGCGAAGTATCACGCCCAGGATACTGTTGAAACCATTCCGGCCGAACTACCTTCGGATGTGACCGCCCTGGTCCAACAGCGATCGGTGGGTATTGCAAAGGCGTTGGATTGCAAGGGCATGATCCGTGTGGACCACTTCTGGACCGGATCCGACCTCGTGACCATCGAGATCAACACCGTTCCAGGATTCAGTCAAGCAAGTATCTATCCGAAGATGCTGGAAGTAAGTGGACTGGGAGTGGAAGCTACTTTGGCGCGTATGGTGGAGAGCCTGATCGTGCAGCCGAATTCCCGGGCCCTGACACATCACTGATGAAGGACCCGCATATCGAAAAGCTTGGTATCGAGGAGCTACCGAGCGTTTTGATCATCTGCCAGCACTTCCCGCCGCTCAACCGCACGGCTGCCCGTCGTCCATACTACCTCGCTAGGCACCTGGCCAGTAAAGGTCACATAGTTTCAGTGGTGACCCAGGAAACAGGACCTGGAGATGATTGGAACACATCCCTGCAAGGCATGGATGTCGTCCGCTTCCCCGTGTCACGGGAACTCAAAAGCGCCCCTTTCTGGCAACGATGGTTATTAAGTGTTCATTGGCGCTTGATCCTCACCCCCCTGCGACCTGTGATTGATCTGATCACTGATCTTCTCCTCCCGTTGAACCCAAGATCACGTCTGGATATCGGACCCCACGACATTCAGCAGCGGATTAAGAGGCACGATGTGGTCATAGCCACTGGGCCCGGTTGGTCCATGTTCGAGTTCGGAGCCCTGGTGAGCCGGGAATGGAATAGCCTCTTTCTACCGGATTATCGGGATCCATGGAGTGTGGACATGCCCGAGGTAGGCCTCTTCGTGTTGTCGCACCATGGCAAACCTCCTTTCGCTTGGCTGAGGGAACATCGTATGCGCCGTTTGGAGAGGAGGTTCACGAGGCATGCCCACGGAATCACAGCAGCGACTCCTCCATTTCTTGATAACGCATTGAGCGTTATCGGCGACCGGCCTTCAGCAGTGGTCTTCAATGGCCACGAAGCCATACATCATCCCCGTCGGTCGTCGCCCACGGAAAGATTCACTTTGGTCTATACCGGCTCTGTCTACTGGGAACAGGAATGGGAGCTTTTGTCCGATGCATTGAGCAGGATGAGGATAAGCCACCAGAGCGAATACCGGGACTTGCATATCCTATTGATCGGGGCAACCTCCACACACGTGCCGACCATGGAACGTGTCCAACGAATGATCGATAAGGAACCGTGCATCACAGCGATCAAACGGATGGACCGGGATTCCACGATCAAGGCACAGGGCGACGCGGACCGCCTTCTGCATTTGGGCTTCCGCGGAAAGAAAGGGATCGTCCCACTCAAATTCCTTGAGTATATCCACGCAGAGGTGCCCATCATCCAAGTCAGTTCCGGAAATGACATACAGGAAGCGATCCTGAAGCGGACCCGCACAGGAATTGTGGCTTCAGATGCTGATGCACTATTGAACGTTCTGTTGGATGGTATCTTTTCGTGGCGCAACGGACACGTGCATACACACGAACCGGACCTGGTGTCCTTGATGGAATTCACTTGGGAACACCAAATGGAACGTTGGCGTCAGTTCATCCTCACGATGCACAATTACCACCCACGAGGAAGACCGGTCCTCAGGTGAGTGATCCTCTAGTCATTCGCTCCTCCAGAAATTTTGCAAATTGTGCAACCGCTCGGGCCCGGTGGCTCATCGAATTCTTGGCCGAGGCGCTCATTTCGGAGAACGTTCGCTCGGAACCGACCGGCAGGAAGACCGGATCATAACCGAAACCACCCATCCCTCTAGGTGCGGTCGTGATCGATCCGTCCACGGCTCCTTCAACGAGGTACTCACCTTGTTCATCAACAAGGGCCAGCACTGTCCGAAAGCGTGCTGTTCGAGGCTTTAGGCCATTCATCTTTTCGATCAGCAGTTGGATGTTCGCTTGGGAGCTGCGGGCTTCACCCGCGTATCGGGCCGACCGAACACCAGGTGCTCCTTCCAGAACATCCACCTCAAGGCCCGTGTCATCCGCGACACAGGGCAGGCCACAACGGCGATGGGCCTCCCTCGCCTTTTGCAGCGCATTCTGCTCGAGGGTCGACCCGGTCTCGGGCAATTCATCCGTGATACCCACCTCGGAGAGGGTCAACAATGCGATCTCCTGCGGCATTAGCGTCCTGAATTCAGCCAGCTTGCCGGCATTCGATGTGCAAATGACCAACTGTTCCATGGTGGTGAAAGATCGTACTTTCGCCTCGATGATCGGCCACCTCGCCGCGCATCATTGGATGACCCCATGAGCATGCGGATCGAAGTCGACGCGAAACGTTGGAAGCCCATCCCTGACCTCCGTGAGCTGTTGGCGCATCGTGACCTCTTCTTGACCCTGGCCTACAGGGATATACGCGTTCGTTATGCACAAACATTCCTTGGCTTCGCCTGGGCGCTTGTGCAACCCATGGCCACCCTACTGATCATGATCCTGGTGTTCGACCGAGCAGTGAAGGTGGATACCGCGGGTCTACCTTATTCGCTGTTCGCCATCACCGGGATCAGTGCGTGGGCGTATTTCGCCTATGTTCTCAAGGAATCAGGTAATTCCATCATCGGTGCGCAGGAAATGGTGCGCAAGATCTACTTCCCCAGGATCATCATCCCGTTGAGCAAGGCGACCGTTGGATTGGTCGACCTGTCCGTTGCACTCTTGGTAATGGCCGCCCTCTTCGTGTACCATCAGGTCGTGCCAGGGCCGAACGCATTACTTGCGATACCATACTTATTGGGGATCATGCTGGCATCGGTTTCCACCGGGATCTGGATCAGCGCACTGACCATACGGTTCAGGGACCTTCAACATGTGGTACCCTTCCTGATCCAGTTCGGTCTGTTCGTCACCCCGGTGGCATACCCGGCACAGTTGGTCTCAAAGGCATTACCGCAATGGGCACAGGTGCTTTATTTCCTGAATCCCATGGCTGGCCTTATTGAAGGTTATCGATGGAGCCTCCTTGGCGTGGGAGACCCTGGCGGCCTTTGTCTGCTTTCGTACGCGGCCACGCTCTTCCTGGCGATCACAAGCTTACTTTATTTCCGTTCCGTGGAACGGTTCATAGCCGATCTTGTATGACCCATACTGCCTGCCATGGCCCATGGATCCGCATAAGGGCCACCGAGCCGCTCCCTCCTTGTTGCAACGTACCCATCGTCCCGATCCATAGCGCACGATGAGCGAGGTGATGATATCCGTGGAGGGCCTGGGCAAGGAGTATCACTTGGGAGGTAACAAGGGGCTTGATCTGCGTGGAGGACTGAAGCGTAACACGAAGGCGTTGTTGGGACGGTCGCAAGGAAGTTTCTGGGCACTCAAGGATGTCAGCTTCAACGTGGAGCGCGGGGACGCTTTGGGCATCATCGGTCGGAACGGGGCTGGCAAGAGCACTCTTTTGAAACTTCTCTCGCGCATCACCATGCCCACCACAGGGCGCTTCAGTATCAATGGGCGGGTCAGTTCCTTGCTTGAAGTAGGAACCGGATTCCATCCCGAATTGAGCGGCAGGGAGAACATTTTCCTGAATGGCACCATCCTCGGTATGCGGCGGGCGGAGGTCAAACAAAAGCTGGACGAGATCGTGGAGTTCAGCGGCGTGGAGCGTTTCCTGGAGAATCCGGTGAAGCACTATAGCAGTGGGCAGAAAGTGCGGCTCGCTTTCGCGGTAGCGGCCCATTTGGAGCCCGAAGTGCTCATCATCGACGAAGTGCTCGCTGTAGGCGACCTGGAATTCCAGCGAAAGTGCTTGGGCAAGATGAAGGATGTGACCAGCAACGGCCGGACCATCCTGTTCGTCAGCCACAATATGAGCGCCATCAATAGTCTTTGCAAGCGATGCATGTTGCTCAGCGATGGAATGGTCGAGGCCGAGGGTGATACCCGCACCATCATCAATCGCTATGTGCACTTCAACGACGATGCTCCCACCGGCCTACGCGAGTTCAGTGAGAAAACACCCACACGTGACGGCGCTGCAAGCCTCAGGTCCATGCGCTGGGTCGACCTGTCAGGGAACACGATCTCCCGGTCAAAGGTGACCGATGCGTTGGGGCTCGAGATCACTTATGAAGTACATAAGGCTGGCGTTCGACCGCAACCTGTGATATTCCTTCACAACTCTGAAGGGGACCTCGTATTCACCTCCTTTGCAGGCCTCGATGCACCATTGGGTCAGGGACTTGGAACACACTGTACCATACTCCGATTCCCACCTGACCTGTTCAATGAGGACACCTATTATGTCAGTATCTGGCTTACCACGTGGTTACCCCATACTGTACACCAGGTCCAAGAGAACGTCATGAACATCCAGATCATGGACGATCTGAACTCCTCGACCCGATCTCCATCGCACTACGTGATCAAAGGGGCTCTTCGACCCCGGTTCACGTGGGACATCATCCCGGTATAAGGCAATTACATTTGGACCATGGCCAGGAAGATCTTGATCACAGGAGCAGGGGGGTTCATCGGTGGGCATCTCTGCGAAGCCCTTGTGCGACAAGGCCATGATGTCCGTGCGCTCGTTCGCTACAACTCCACCAATAGCTGGGGATGGTTGGATCATGTGCCGAACGAGATCGGATCCGAGCTGGAAGTTGTGACCGGTGATGTGCGCGATCCGAATGCCATGCGCGTCGCCATGAACGGTATCGATCACGTGCACCACTTGGCCGCGTTGATCGGCATTCCCTACAGCTACAGCGCGCCCGACAGTTATGTGGACACCAACATCAAGGGCACACTGAACGTACTACAGGCCGCACGTGACGCGGATGTCTCTCGTGTCCTGATCACATCCACGAGCGAGGTGTACGGTACTGCGCGCGAAGTCCCCATCACCGAATCCCATCCACGACAAGGGCAATCCCCTTACTCCGCCACCAAGATCGGCGCCGACCACCTGGCCCTGTCCTACCACCTGAGCTTCGGTACTCCCGTAACGGTGGTACGTCCATTCAACACCTATGGCCCGCGCCAAAGTGCACGGGCCATCATTCCCACCATAATCACCCAGCTCATGGCCGGTGTGAAGGAGCTTCGACTTGGATCCATACACCCCACCCGCGATCTGGTCTTTGTGAAGGATACCGCTCAAGGCTTCATTGCAATTGCGGAGAGCGACCGCACCATCGGTGAAGAGATCAACATCGCGACCCAGAACGAGATCAGCATTGGGGACCTGGCCGCAATGATCATGGGTATGGTCGGGCACATGCCTCCCATAGTGACCAGTGATGAACGCTTAAGGCCCGTTGGGAGTGAGGTGGAGCGGCTGTTGGGCAGTGCAGTGAAGTTGCACGAACTGACCGGCTGGAAACCCCTGGTGGGGTTGGAACAGGGTCTTCGTGAGACCATCGATTGGTTCAACGAACCTACCAATCGCGCCGGTTACAAATGGGACCGCTACAATGTTTGAAACGTTGTTGGCCGGTATCCGAAGTATACATGACCATGTGGATGGACAGATCCCGTTGCATGCTCCATGGTTCGACGCCGACGATGAAGCTGCCGTTGTTGAGTGCGTTCGATCGAGCTTCGTGTCCTCTGTAGGTCCGGAGATCGTTGCGTTTGAGCGGGATCTCTGTGAACGGACCGGTTGTTCAGCTGCAGTGGCCGTGGTGAATGGCACGGCGGCATTGCATACTGCTCTTCTGATGGCCGACGTGGGGACCAACGACCTGGTGATCACCCAAGCCCTCACCTTCATTGCCACCTGCAATGCCATCCGGTACACCGGCGCCCAGCCCGTGTTCATCGATGTCGACGCTGACACCTTGGGTCTTTCGCCGGAAGCGGTGAAGCGCTGGCTTGAGGAGCAATGCGAAATGCACGATGGGAAATGCAGGCACCGCGATACCGGACGATGGGTCAAGGCCTGCATCCCCATGCACACTTTCGGGATGGTGATGCGGATCACTGAACTCCTGAACCTGTGCGAGGAATGGAGGATCACCGTGATCGAGGATGCCGCCGAGGCCTTGGGCTCCAGCCGCAATGGACGCCATGCAGGAACCTTCGCACCGATTGGAACGTTGAGCTTCAATGGGAACAAGGTCATCACTTGTGGTGGTGGGGGAGCTGTCCTGTTCAAAAGCATCGAGCTGGCGGCACAGGCAAAACACCTCACCACTCAGGCCAAAGTGCCCCATCCTTGGTCGTTCGCACACGACCGCACGGGCTACAACTACAGAATGCCCAACTTGAACGCTGCTCTTGCACGTTCGCAGTTGCGAAAGCTCGACCACAATCTGGCCGCCAAACGGGAGCTCCATCACCGCTATTCCCACCTACTTGCTTCCACGCCATGGACACTCGTGGGAGATCCTTCAGGAACCATCAGCAATCATTGGCTGAATGCCATCCTCTTTCGTGACCGCGAGGAACGAGATGCTTTCCTGGAGGCTGCGAACAACGTCGGGATCCAATGCCGACCCGCGTGGGAATTGGCCACCGACCTACCTATGTATCAACAAGCGCTTCAAGCACCTTTGCCCACGTCGCGCAGCATTCAGGACAGACTCGTCAATATTCCAAGTAGTGCCCATCCATGAGTTCATCCGGGATCGTCCTAGTTGGAGGTGGCGGTCATTGCAAAGCCGTCATTGACCTTGTACTTGCCGAAGGTCGTAGCAGGATCCATGGTATCGTTGATCTGGCCCATCTGGTAGGTGAGCAGGTCATGGGCGTCGAGGTAATAGGCACTGATGATGATCTGAAGAGCCTCGTTCAGCAGAGGTTCGTCTTCCTCATCACAGCGGGTCGGATCGGCCGCTCCGACTTGCGCGAACGTCTCTTTGCTCAAGTGCAACTGGCCGGCGGTCACTTCGTTACCTGCATTTCACCTTCGGCTTATTTGGCTGTTGGCACTACCGTAGGTCCTGGTACCACCGTTGGCCATAGTGCCATCATCAACACGGGTGCGCATGTCGGTGCCAACTGCATCATCAATACCAATTCCCTCATCGAACACGACGCGGTGATCGGTGACCATGTGCATGTGTCCACCGGCGCCATCGTCAATGGTGGTTGCCGTATCGGTCGGGGCAGTTTCATCGGTAGCGGGGCGATCGTTGTTCAAGGTGTACAATTGGGCAATGATGTGGTCATAGGCGCCGGGTCATTGGTCCTCCGTGATGTTCCCGAAGGTTCCACGATGGTCGGATCACCTGCAAAACCTCTCCGCCGATGATCACGGACCACCAAGGGGTATTGATCATAGCCGAAGCAGGGGTGAACCACAATGGTGAGATCTCCCGTGCATTGGCCTTGGTGGATGCTGCAGCAGATGCCGGCGCCGATGTTGTGAAGTTCCAAACGTTCAAGAGTGACCAACTCGTTTCGAGCAATGCTCCGAAGGCGCTCTATCAACAACAGAACACAGCAGCGGGAGAAAGCCAATTGGATATGATACGTGCATTGGAGCTGAGTGCATCAGACCACTTGGTGATCAAGGCCCATGCAGAGAAACGCGGGATCGCCTTCCTCTCCACCCCTTTCGACCCTATGAGTATCCAGCAGTTGCATGCCATGGGTATCACGGTGGGCAAGGTGCCGAGCGGGGAACTGACGAACCTACCCTACCTGCGCGCCATGGCCAGGTCGTTCCCGGAACTCATCGTCAGCACTGGCATGGCCGACATGCGCGAAGTTGCTACTGCGCTGGCGGTGCTGGAGGCCGCTGGTGCGTCCTTGGGGAGGATCACGTTGCTCCACTGTACAACGGAGTATCCTACACCGATGTCCGATGTGAACCTTCTTGCCATGTGCACAATGCGCGATACCTTCGGAACCAGGGTCGGGTACAGCGATCATACGATGGGTATAGAGGTACCTATCGCAGCCGTGGCACTCGGCGCTACCATCATCGAAAAGCACCTCACTTTGGACCGAGCCCTTCCAGGACCCGATCATCGAGCGTCATTGGAACCGGCTGAGTTGAACGCGATGGTCAATGCGATACGGAACATCTCCGTGGCTTTAGGCAGTGCCGAGAAAGCGCCATCGCCTAGCGAGCGAGCGAACATCGTGGTCGCCCGGAAGAGCATCCATATAGCTGGAAGGGGCCTCAAGGGACAAGTCCTTGAGGAGCAACACCTGATCATGCTCCGACCCGGGTCCGGAATTTCACCCATGCAAATGGATGAAGTGATCGGACGAATTCTAGCGAAGGACCTTGAAGCCGGTCACATGCTCCAATGGAACGACCTGATATGAG